>ERZ724513.2-NODE-2-length-115072-cov-13.120547_pt1 | contig 115072 bp, 108 predicted proteins | sample MGYA00376046_ERZ724513 | MGnify/ENA primary metagenome ERZ724513 (study PRJEB28724, sample SAMN07190883) | activated sludge metagenome | isolation source: activated sludge of sewage treatment plant in Hong Hong | place: Hong Kong | collected 2016-03-17 ...
CCGCCACGATCAGGAAGCTGAAGAGCCTGAGGAACTGACCGGAGCCGGGCTAAAGGACCGGCAGGAAGCTTTCGACCTCGAAGGGGGTTACCTGGACGCGGTAGGCATCCCATTCCTGGCGCTTCAGTTCGATAAAGCGGCGGAAGGTGTGTTCGCCCAGGGTGCGCAGGACCAGTTCCGAGTCGGCGGCCAGTTCGATCGCTTCGCCGAGTGTGGCCGGCAGCTGTTCGATGCCGCGCTGGGCAAGGTCGTCGGGGCCGAGGTGGTAGAGGTTCTCCTCCATCGGCTCGGGCAGTTCGTAGCCCTTTTCGATCCCTTCGAGACCGGCCTGAAGCAGCCCGGCGAGGCAAAGGTAGGGGTTGCAGGCAGGGTCGGGGCAGCGGATCTCGACCTTCGCTCCGTCCGGCTCCTCGCCGTTCTGCTGGGGAACCCGGATCAGCGAGGAACGGTTGCGGCGCGACCAGGAAAGGTAGACCGGGGCCTCGAAGCCGGGCACCAGCCGCTTGTACGAGTTGACCCACTGCGCGTAGAGCGGCGCGATCTCGCGGGCATGCCGGAGCTGACCGGCGATGAACGCCTTGCCGGTCGGTGAAAGGGCGCCGGGCTTCTCCCCGTTGTAGAAGGCGTTGGCACCGTCCCTGGTCAGGGACTGATGAAGGTGCATCCCGGAACCGTTGGCACCACCGATCGGCTTCGGCATGAAGGTCGCGTGCCAGCCCTGCTGGACCGCGTACTCCTTGACCACGATCTTCGAGGTCATCACGTCATCCGCAGTGGCCAGCGCCCCGGCCGGCTTGAGGTCGAGTTCGTGCTGGGAAGGCCCGGCCTCGTGGTGGGTCGAAGCAACGTGGACCCCCATCTGCTCCAGCGCCAGGACCGTCTCGCGCCGCACGTCGGAGCCGGCGTCAAGGGTGGTCAGGTCGAAGTAGCCGCCCTCATCGAGAACCTCTGGCACACCGCCTTCCGGGCGGGCGGACCGGAAATAGAAGAACTCCAGTTCGGGGGCGACCACAAAGTCGTCGAAACCTAGGTCCGCGGCCCGCTCCAGGGCCCGCTTCAGAACCCAGCGGGGGTCACCTTCGTAGGCGAGACCGCCCGGTACCTGGATGTCGCAGAACATGCGGGCGACCGCGTCGGTCCCGCCGGGTCGCCAGGGAATGAGGCTGAAGGTCGAAGCGTCGGGCCGGGCGACCATGTCCGATTCCTCGACCGGATTGAAACCTGTCAGCGAGGCCCCGTCGAAGCCGATCCCCTGCTCGAAGGCCCGTTCGAGTTCGCTCGAATTGATCGAGAAGCTCTTCAGGTTGCCCAGCACGTCGGTGAACCAGAGTCGGACAAAGCGGACGTCGTTTTCCCTGACTGCTTGAAAGACGGCTTCCGGGGTATTTGTCTGTACTGCCATCGGACTCCTTGGAGGGGCTAAATAAGCGGCTTCGAGCCGGAATCGAGGTGCTTCAGGCGGAAACGATACGCGAGGGGCTTGCGTAACGCCGCCGGAGTGGGTATAACTTACTTGCGGTAAGTAACTAGCTAAAAGTAAAGTAATGGCTCGTTAAACGGACGGTAAAGGCCGGGGACGAGCCGTAACTCGGAGAACACTGGGAAGCGTGACATCGTGACCGTAAAGACAGAAGTCAGCCGATTCCATATCCACGACGAACTGACCGCTCCCGACGAGAGCGCGCCAATTCTCAAGAGCATCCAGGTGGGCGGCCGCCAGGTGAACAAGCTGGTCGGCGTGCTGGCCGGCTCCCCCGCCGTGCTTCGCGCCTACACCCGCATGCGTGCGGAACTCCAGCAGGGCGAGCTTCCCCAGGCCACCCGGCAGCGGATCGCTCTCGCGGTGGCCGAACACAGGGGTGATGCCTACAGCGTCGTCCAGTACGCGAAGTCTGCCCGCAACGCCGGCCTCGGCCTCGATGAAGTGTCGCGGGCCCGCAGCTTCACTTCCTCGGACCCGAAGGAGCAGGCGCTGCTCACCTACCTGAAGGCCGCGCTCGAAGCAGACGGCGACCCGCCGATCTACCTTCACGAGGAAGCCCGCGAGGCCGGTTGGGATGACGAAGAGATTCTCGAAGCCCTGGCTCACGTGGCAATGGGTGAGTTCCAAAGCGTGATGGCTGCAGCCGCAGCCCTCCCGAAAGATCAGGCAACTCCGCGGGTTCTGCCCGACGCCGCCTGATCACCTCCATAAAAGGACCCTCCCCCGGGGTCCGATCGAGGCGGCCCCTCTCTCTCCCCTGGCCGACCTCTCCCCCTAAAAAAAAGGACGGCCCCGATCGGGGCCGTCCTTTCTTTCGTACCTCTCGAAACTGTGTCGAAGCGCTAGCGGCTCTCGACCCGGACGCCGTAGGTCAGGGCGCCGTTGAACCGGCAACCGTATGACGCCAGGCTGTTGACGTCGATCTGCGGCTGCGAATTCCTCATCGTGACTTTCTGGGTGCAGGTCGTGCGATCGCGGCTGGCGACCCAGCTGTTGCTCGCGTTGAACTGCCTGCAGACGCTCGGGTTCTTCATCTGGTCCTTGCCGTTCACCCGGACGATCGAGCAGGCGTCGGGAACGGCGAGGGCCGGAGCCCAGGTCGGGACGATCAGGGCGACGTAATCGCCCTTGTTCACCTTGATCGGGGCGGCCAGGTTGAAGGTCGCGGTCTTGCCCAGGAACCGGTTCAGGTTCTGGATCGCCGAGCGGCGACGGAGCTTGTAGACGATCTTGCCGTTCTGCTCACGCTTCGCGAGCACGCCGATCGCAGCCTGCGGAACGGCGCCGAACCGGTCCTGGAAAAACTGGCGGTCCTTGGCGGTGGGCTTGCCGAGCTTCAGGCGCCAGCGGGTGATGTTGCCGATGAAGGGGACCCGGTAAGCGTTCCCGACGCCACCGGCCTTCGCCTGGAAACCACTGACGATGACCACGGACTGGCAATTCTGCGGGCAAAGGGGAATGCGCTTGGCGCTCGCCTTGCCGAGATAGACCGCCTTGCCAGCGGCGGCAGCGGCACCGCTGGCTGCGCCGGCCTGGTTGCCGGGGCCGCTCATGAAAGCCAGGCCGGCGATCAGGGCGATCAGGCCCGCAAACGCGGCGGCGGCCTGCGTGCGGCGGCCGACGGTCGGGAAGGTCTTCGTTGACATCAGTTTCACTAGCTCCTTGTTGTAAGTCTCGCGGCGCAAGTCAGGTATTTGGCGCGGCGGGTCACGGTACAAACAGTCGAAAAACCGCGATGGATCGGTTTTTCCCTGCAAAGAAAAGGTCGGAAGGGGGTTTCGCCCCCCGCCGACGCCTGATTTCCGGTGATGCGGTTAGTAGCCGCGGCTGAGAATCGCGTGGCGGACCCGGCCGACGCCGGCGCTGGTCAGGCCTACCGCATCGGCAGCAGCCTTGGTCAGATCCCAGGTGCGTCCGGGCCCGTAGGGACCACGGTCGATGACCGGCGCGATGATGAACTTGCCGCGGTAGCCGATCAGCACCCTGGTGCCGCAAGGGAGGTTCTTGTTGGCGAGGCCGATCGTGGTCGGACGCAGGGTGACCTTGCCGCAGGCGGTCCCGTTGCCGTAGAGGCCCGGGCCGTACCAGGAAGCTTCGGAAGTATGGAGCGACCCGATCAGCGCCCGGGCGGTCGTCTTGTTGACAACCCCGCTGCTGGCCATGTCGGCCGAGTTCTGGAAGCGGCGGACTGCGCTGGTGGTCGGGCGACTGAAGGTCGGGGTGGCCGCGCCGGAGAGGAAGTTCTTGAAGCGGACGATGCTGTTCAGCACCTTCACGTCGGGGCCGGACATGCCCTCGCGAAGCGTCCGGGCGCCGAGCCGGGCTCCCCTGACCAGGCTGGAAGAAGTCCGGGCCTGGGACTTCTTGGAAGAAGCGAGGCCGATGCCACCGGTCGAGGCTGCTGCCTTGTCGTTGCCGCTGCCGGCCAGAACCACGACCAGGGCCAGCACGAGAAGAATCCCGGCGACGACTGCGATATTCAGTTTGCCCAGCCGATGGCTGCGTTCCATTCCTTCTTCTCTCTTTCGTAAGGCTTGCGGGGTTAGCTGTCGGGCTCGCGCTGAAAGAGCAGCGCTACCTGGCGGGATGCCAGTGATTCGCCCCTGGACCGATGTCCTTTGGGTCCCCCGTTCTCCGCGATCTTGAGGCGGAGATTCAGCAGAAGGTTCGGGAAGATTAGCAAACACTCACGTTATGTGTGCATTTCATTTGTGTGATGTACGTCAATTTATTGAAAGGAGCAGAGAGAAGTACGGGCGGCGAACGGAGGTATACACTCTTTCCCTACACGACGCTCTTCCGATTGTCCGTTTCTTGAAAACGAGGCGCGAGAACTCCGGGCGGGGACCGGAGGTACCGCCTCCTCGGCCCGAAACGTCGTCGGCGCCACCTCCGATCCCCGCAAAGTGGCGCGCCGATCAGTGCCGCATGCCGGATCGACATGGGCGCTCCCCCACTTTCAGCCCGCCGCTATCAGGCCGGCGGTACAATTCATCTGTGGGTCGGACGGCTGCGGGGCGAGAGAAAACGCTTCGAGGAAAGTCCGGACACCGAAGGGCAAGGACGGTGGGTAACGCCCACCCGGGGAAACCCGCGGGAAAGTGCCACAGAAATACACGGCCGATGGCGCGACCACACGTGAGTCGCGATCAGGCAAAGGTGAAAAGGTGCGGTAAGAGCGCACCGGCGTCGTGGTGACACGGCGGCCAGGTAAACCCCGTCCGGTGCAAGACCAAACAGGATCGTCGACCCGGCCCGGCGAGATCCAGGTAGGTCGCAGGCAAGCCTGGGATTCGCCCAGCGAACCCCGGCAGGCCCACCGGTCCGATCAACCGGTGAGATAGATGGTCGTTCAAGACAGGATCCGGCTTACAGACCCACTAAGGAAGAGGCCCCCTCGGGGGCCTTTTCTACTTGCATCAAAGCTTCCAGGTAACGCCGCTTTGCCCAGGTCGGTGGTTACGCCGTGGGGCCGGGTGGGGGTAGCCGGGACGGACGCACGCGCGGCATTCAGCCGCGCTGGTCCTGGAGTGTCCCGGAGACCCCCACCCGATCCCACGGCTACACGAACCCGGGAGGTCCCCACCCGACCCCGCGGCTGCCATGGCCCTCCCGACGCGATTCGCGAGAGTCCACTTTTGGCCACATAGCGCACTCAACTCCGATCTCGAATCGGCGGGCCGGATCGAAGTCGGAGTTGGGTGCGCTATTTGCCGATAACTCCCGCCTCGAATTCCCGGGACTCCGACGCACTCCCCCTTCACCAGCCCCCGTGGACTTCAAGGTGCCGCAGGTTTGCGACCTCTGCGGTTGCAAACCTGCGGCACCTTTCAGAGTCGGACCGCCCGGGCCTAGACCTTTCGGAAAACTCCGATCACCTTGCCCATGACCTGGGCATCGGTGGTGATGATCGGGCTCATCGTCTCGTTCTCCGGTTCGAGACGGAAATGGTCCGTTTCCTTGTAGAAGCGCTTGACCGTGGCGTCTTCATCGCCGAGCAGGGCGACCACGATCTCGCCGTCGCGGGCTTCAGGTGAGGGGTGGACGATCACGTAGTCGCCGTCCATGATGCCGGCGTTCTTCATGCTTTCGCCGCGAACCTCGAGCACGTAGTCGCCGTCGCTGCCGCCGATCATTCCGGGCACGTCAACGTAATCCTCGATGTTCTCCTCGGCGAGGATGCCGGGACCGGCGGAAACCCGTCCGAGCAGGGGCAGGCCGGAAGGCGCGGCGGCCACGTTGCTGGCTGCGGTGGCGACGCTGTCAACCACGTCACGGGCGCTGTCCCGGACGCTGCCGCCGGCGCTCTTCGCCTTGCCGACCAGCACCTCGAGGGCCCGGGGCTTGCTCGGGTCACGACGCAGGACTCCGGCCTTCTCGAGGTTGGCGAGATGCACGTGGACGGTCGATGAGGAAGTGAGGCCGACTGCCTGGCCGATTTCCCGGACCGTGGGCGGGTAACCCATCTTGTCCGTGTACTTGCCTATGTAGTCGAATATTTCGCGCTGCCGCTTGGTCAGATCAACCACGACGCTCCTTTTCGGCTCTCGGCCTTCTGTTGGGAAGCGGTCCGGCCCGGAGTGGCGAACCTGTGTTCGTAATGTACCCCTCCTTGCGGACGTATGTTCGTGCCGGGGCGAAAACCGCAACCTGACGACCAGAATGCGACCGAATCGAATCCGGGTCAGCCTGCCGCCGCCTGCCCCCTTCCCCTAGAATCCGCGGTCCTCTTGCGGCTGTGGCGGAATTGGTAGACGCGCAAGCTTGAGGGGCTTGTGTCCGCAAGGACGTGGAGGTTCGACTCCTCTCAGCCGCATGCATCCGGTTCCGGCCTGCCCCACGGGCGGGCCGGTTCCGTCTGCCATGGTTCGGGTCCGGCATCCGGCAAGGAGAGGATCAAAGTGGCAATAAAGCGAATGGACAACGTCCTCATCGTGGTCGAGGACATGGCGGCGGTAAAGGACTTCTTCATCGAACTCGGCATGGAGTTCGACGGGGAGACGACGGTCGAGGGGCCCTGGGTGGACCAGACCGTGGGGCTTGAAGGCGTCCGGGCGGACATCACCATGCTGCGGACGCCGGATGGAGGCTGCCGGGTGGAGCTTTCGAGATTTCACAATCCGCCGGCGGTCAGGGCCGAACCGGAAGACGCGCCGTCAAACGCCCTCGGGATCCGCCGGATCATGTTTGCGGTCGACGACATCGACGAGGTGGTCGAGCGTCTGGTCAGCCGGCATGAAGCGAAGCTGGTCGGTCAGATCGTGCGTTACGGGGACAGCTACCGGCTCTGCTTCCTGCGGGGACCGGAGGGAATAGTGGTCGGGATCGCCGAAGAACTCGGCTGAAAGCGGGGTTCCGCGCGTCTCCTGTGCCGCGTCGCGGGCGCCCGGACTGCTATCCATTGAGGCGATGCGTCGCCTCCTTCCCCTCATTCTGGGCCTGGCCCTGCTCTGGGCCCCGGCCCAGGCGGGCGCCGTCACGGCGCAGACCGCCAGGTTCGTGGCCGGCTTCGAAGGGTTCGTTTCCTGCCCCTACGCCGACCCGGCCGGCCACGCCACGATCGGCTACGGGCACCTGCTCCATTACGGGCCGCCGACCCGGGCCGATCGCCGCAAGTGGGGCTGCCTGACCCAGGCGCAGGCCCTCCGGCTGCTGCGCCAGGACCTGAGAGAAACCGAAATCGAGGTCTTTGACCGGATCCGGGGAGCCAAGGTGAACGCGCCGATGGTCACGGCGCTGACCTCGTTCGCCTTCAACCTCGGAGCGGGCTACCTTGACTTCGTGGCGAAGCGGGGCAGCCGTCCGGCGACCAACATCGGCCGCGCGATCCGGGTCGGCAAGTACCGGCGCGCGGCGCGGCAGATGCTCTACTTCGACGGCGTCATCGTCGGCGGCAAACGGTACGAGCTCGAGGGCCTTCAGATCAGGAGGCGCAAGGAGTACCGGCTGATGATTCGCGGCATCCACCAGCTGAGAGCCTGCGACGGCGCCTGCAGCGACGGCCCGGACGGCGGCCTGGGCGTCAACTGACCGGGTCCGGCAGGCGCCGGCTGGTCCCGGGCAGCGGCCTCCCGGCCCGGCGCAATCAGTCCGCAAGATCCGGGCAAGGTCCCCTTTCTAGGTTGCTTTCCACAGCACCCGACGAGGAGACCAATGACCCACCGCATCCCCCATCCCAAGCGAATTCTTCTGTTCCTGACCGTCGCGATCGCGGCCCTGATCGGCTTTGCCGGAACCGCCTCGGCGGCCGGGCAGGGATCGATCGTCTTCATCAAGAACAACGACATCTGGCTCGCCAATCCCGACGGGAGCCATCAGTTCCGGGTCACCTGGGACGGAAGCGAGGACTTCCCCTACCTCTCCCCCAGCCAGGCCGCCGACGGGACGATCGCGGCCGGGCACGTGCGCGACATCGTGCTGATGCGGCAAAACGGAGACGTGATCCGGGAGATCGACCCCCCGGCCCTGATCAACTCGGTCAGCCATCCGATGGACGGCGTTCCGGTTGACGTGGCGATCTCGCCGAACGGCAAGCGGATCGCCTGGTCCTTCGTCGGCTACGAATGCGACGGGACGGTCAACTGCGGGCCGCGCACCGCAACCGGCTACACCGACTCGAGCGGCCGGACCCCGGTCTCGAAATACGGCTCGACCTACTTCCACAACCCCTCCTGGGTCGGCAATTCCCGCACCCTTCAGGGCGGAGGCTTCGGCTCCCAGGTGATGATCCACGACCTCGGACAGGACCCGGTCCACTGGTTTGACGACAGCGACTACGCCGAGTACTCGACCGATCTCGGTGACAGCGAACTCTCTCCCGACGGCTCCCGACTGGCCAGCATCCGCGGCTACGGATCCGAGACCCAGCTCTACACCTTCGAGGTGAGCGGCAACGCGACCTCGGGACCGGCCCCGCCGGTTCCCTCGCCGGACTGCATGACCGGCACGGAGGAAGGGATCGCCGGGCCGACCTGGGCCCCGGACAGCAGGCACCTGGCCTGGCAAAACGACGAAGGCGTCTGGACCGGTGACCTCAGCGATTGCGGGAACGCCGGCCTGGAACTGGTAATCCCGGGCGCCTCCGAGCCCGACTGGGGCCCGGCCGCGGTCAACCCGTCACCGGGCGGGGTCCGGTTGCCCTTCGCCAGCCTCGGCCGGGCGCTGAAGAAGGGGCTGACGATCGACTTCACTTCGATCGGCAAGGGCCGGGTCGACTTCACGGTGAAACTCGGCCGGACGGTGGTCGCCGCCGATCACGGCACCGCTCCCAATGCCGGACCGCTCCGCGCCGTGGTCAGGTTCAAAGCATCAGCGCGAAAGCGCCTGAGCCGGATGAAGACGGTCAGGCTGTCGATCAGCGTCAGTCAGTCCGGCAAGACCGCGACGGCCGCCGGGACGCTGAAGAAGTAACGGGCCAGGCTGAAGCGGCTTGAGAGACGAACCGGCGGGTTGCGGCCATGAAGCCGCGACCCGCCCCGTCTCATCAGCCGCCGGCGTTCACCCTCGCCGCAAGCTCGTCGATCCGGTCGTTGACCTTCGCCGTGTTGCTCTTGAGCTGCCCCGAGACGTTGCCGATCTCGGTACTCAGCTCGTCAACCTTGTCTTCGAGGGTCTGAATGTCCGAGGCGTTGGCTGACGCCTGGGACGAATCCTTCGACTCGGCTGACTTCAGCGAACTCTCGTCCTGCTTCTCGGACTCGGCTGCCTTGCTGGCGGCCTTGTTCTCGATCACCTTCGCTGCCGCTGCGGCCGCGGCGACCTTGGCCGCCGAGCTCTTGTTGCTCTGCTTGATCTGCTGTTCGAGCTGAGCCTGGGTGTCCTGGTTTGCGTCCTTGGCGTCCTTGGCCATGACGATCCCGACCACACCGACGATCACGCCGATGATTGCGACGGCCAGGGCTGCTCCGACTTTGCGATCCATTTCGTTTCCTTCCCCGGAGGACTGACCGCCGGAATGCGAGTTTGGACTGGCTGCCGGGACTGTGACAGCCGGACCTGACGGCTGGACTACACTGGGCCGATGGGCAAGGGGAGTTTCATGCTGGTGCTGCTGGTCGGCCTGACGATCGCGTTCGGATCCGCAACCTCGGCGGCCAGCCTGCCGCGGCTCAAGGCCGATCCCGACACCGCGCGCGGTGGCCGGATCGTTGACACCAAGGGCCGGGAGGTGATCCTCCGCGGGGTCAATGTGAATTCCCTCGGCCAGTACTGGCAGGGCACCTCGAAGCCGCCCACCCTGCCGCTCGAGAAGAAGGACCCCGCCCGGATCGCCGCGATCGGATGGAACCTGGTCCGGTTGATCGTCTCCTGGTCGCGGGTCGAACCGAGGCCGGGGGTGATCAACACCGCCTACCTGGACCGGGTCGCGCGCTGGACCGGCCTGATGGAAGAGGAGGGCATCTACGTGATGCTCGATTTTCATCAGGATGCCTGGGGGCCGACCCTGGCGGCCCCCGATGGCCAGGTCTGCACTCCCCCGGCTCAGCCTGCCTTCGGCTGGGACGGCGCCCCGGGCTGGGCGACTCTCGATGACGGCCAGCCCCGCTGCTTCACCAGCAACCGCGAGATCAATCCGGCCGTGCGCGCCGCCTGGACCAATTTCTTCGATGACAAGCCGGCCTCGGACGGGGTCGGGATCCAGACCCACTACGTGCGGATGCTAAAGCGGGTAGCGAAGCGGTTCGCGAAGGACCCTGGCGTCGCCGGGATCGACATCATGAACGAGCCCAACGCCTTCGGCCCGGTCCAGACCGAACAGCTCGGCCGGTTCTACGGTCGTTCGCTGAAGTCGATCCGGGCCGGCGAGAAGGCGGGCGGCGGCTTCCGGCATCTCGTCTTCTTCGAACCGGGGGTGCTCTGGTCGCTGCTCGGCAGCGGCGCTCCCGGCCCCTTTAACTTCGACTCGAACGTCGTCTATTCGCCCCATCTCTACGGGGGGAGCATCGGCGCGACCGGTCCGCCGAGCCGCGAGTCATTTGAGAATGCCCGGGCCGAGGCGGCGGGCTTCGGCGGCGCCCCGGTACTGACCGGTGAATGGGGTGGCGATCCGCTCCGGGCCGATGGCACCGGGGAGGACTACTTCAGCCAGCACCTCGACCTTCAGGACGAGTTCCGGATCGGTTCGGTGCTCTGGACCTGGAAACAGTCCTGTGGCGACCCCCACGCCGCCACCCATGACCCCGACACGGCGCCGCCGCTGCCACCCTGGTCGGTTTACCGGATGGACTGCGAAGGGAATTCAAATCGAATCGCGGGGCAGTACGGAAAGCTGGTCAGGTCACTGCGCCGGGCCTACGTTCGCCGGGCACCGGGCCGGCTCGCCTCGATGAGCTTTGATCCCGACACCGGCCGTCTCAGGGCGAGCGGGAAGGGCGCCCGCCGCACCGACGGTCCTCTGGAGGTTTACCTGCCCCTGACCCGGGCACGCCTGACCCTGAAGGGACTGAACCGGGTTCACGCGAAGAAGGTCGGCCCCGGCATGGTCGTCTGGCTCGCGCCCAAGGGGGGCCCGTGGGAGCTCCGGGCCAAAGTCGGCTGAAGGTTTGAGCGAGAACAGGCTCACCGAGTTGATGTGGTTTCGCAGGGATCTGCGAACCACCGACCTTCCCGCCCTGGCCGAGGCGGCCCGCGCCGACCGGATCCTGCCCTGCTTCATCTTCGATGACCGGTTGCTCACCGGTGGCAGGTTCACCTCGCCCCGGCGAACCAGCTTCATGCTGGGCTGCCTGAAGAGCCTGCGGCAGGATCTGCGCGATCTGGGGGCGGACCTGATTCTCCGGCGGGGCAGGCCGGAAGAGGAGATTCCGTGGCTCGCCACCGAAGCCGGGGCGACGACCGTCCACTGGACTGAGGACTTTTCCCCCTTCGCGACCGGGAGGGACCGGAGGGTCGGCAGCGCACTGGCCGGGGCCGGGATCACCGCGATCCCTCACCCCGGTGCCTGCATCGCCGACCGCCCACAGGAAATCCAGACCGGGCAGGGCCGCCCCTACACGGTGTTCAGCCCTTTCAACCGCGCCTGGCAGGAAGCGCCGCGGCGCCCGGCCGAAGCGCGGCCGGAGAGCCTGAAGCTGGCGAAGAGGTCCGGGGGTGGCCAGTTTGAAGCCGGTGAACTGCCCGACCTAGCCGAGCTGGGACTTGCGGCAGATGATTCCGACTGGCAGGAAGCCTTCGAGCCGGGAGAAGCGGCCGGCCGGGTAGCCGCAAAAGAGTTTCTCAACCGGGGACTTTCCGAATATGACGAGCGGCGTGACAATCCGGCCGGGGGATCCTCCCGGCTTTCTCCCTGGATCCGCTGGGGCTGCCTTTCGCCCCTGGAGCTCGAAGCCAAACTGGGTCGGCGGCAAGGCGAAGGTCCGCGCAGCTTCCGTTCCGAGCTTGCCTGGCGGGATTTCTACGCCTCGGTGATCGCCAGCCATCCGGAGGTGACCAGGCTCGAGTACCAGGAGCGATACCGGGGCACGCTCGACTGGCAAAGCGACGAGGGGTTGCTCGCAGCCTGGCGGGAGGGCCGTACCGGCTACCCCCTGGTCGACGCCGGCATGCGCCAGCTGGTGGCCGAAGGCTGGATGCACAACCGGGTGCGGATGGTCGTCGCTTCCTTTTTGACCAAGGATCTCCACCTCGACTGGCGAGAGGGCGAAAGGCATTTCATGGAACTCCTGATCGACGGCGACGTCGCCTCGAACAACGGCGGCTGGCAGTGGGTCGCTTCGACCGGGACCGACCCCGCCCCCTATTTCCAGCGCATGTTCAATCCGATGACCCAGCAGGAAAAGTTCGACCCCGAAGGGGAATATGTGCGGCGTTGGGTGCCGGAGTTGCGGAAAGTTCCCCAAGGACACCTGGTTCGCCCCTGGAAGATGACCGGTGAAGAGCAGGAAGAGGCCGGTTGCCTGATCGGCAAGGACTATCCGGAGCCGGTAGTCGATCACGCGGAGGAGCGGCGATTCGCGATCGAGCGGTACCGTGCCGCGGCCGACGCAGACCCGTCGGACGGGGACTGGCGGGGATAGGCTGCCGCCGATGAGTACGACTCCACAGCTGCCCACCACTCTCGACCAGGAGATCATCCGCTGTTTCGAGCCCGAGATTCAGGCCGAGATGACGGATCCCGAACGCCTCGCGAAGATCCAGCAGGAATTCGAGGAGGGATTCGAGGTGATGAAGCCGGTCGGGCCGGCGGTCTGCGTGTTCGGGTCGGCGAGGACCAGGCCCGGCCACCCCGAGTACGAACAGGCCCGTCGGGTCGGGGCCGGCATCGCCCGCCAGGGCTATGCGGTGATCACCGGCGGCGGTCCGGGTTCGATGGAGGCGGCGAACCGCGGCGCCAAGGACGAGGAAGGACTCTCGGTCGGGTTGAACATCGAACTGCCCCATGAGCAGGGAGCGAACCCCTTTCTCGACATCGGCAAGGAGTTCCACTACTTCTTCGTCCGCAAGCTGATGTTCGTGCGCTACTCGTGGTCGTTCGTGATCTTTCCCGGCGGCTTCGGCACGCTGGACGAGATGTTCGAGGCGCTGACCCTGATCCAGACATTGAAGGCGCGGCCGCATCCCGTCGTTCTCGCCGGGGCCGACTTCTGGCAGGACCTGATCGACTGGATTGCCAGGCGCCTGGCGGGCGAGGGCCGGATCTCCCCTTCCGACATGGACCTCTTCACGGTCTGCGACGAAGATGACGAGATCATCAGCAGCGCGATTCACGGCCTTCCGAACCTGCCTTACGGACTCGCCTGAACGCCGCCGGGCAACTCGGCGAGCAAACAGTTGTCCGGCTGTAAGCTGAAGGCATGGCCCTGCCGACTCCCCTCCCGCCCGAGCTGGTTGAACTGATCACCGCCCGCTTCAAGCTGCTCTCGGAACCGATGCGGATCCGGATCCTCGATCAGCTTCGCGAAGGAGAGCAGAGCGTCGGTGGCCTGGCCGAGATCCTCGACACCAGCCAGCAGAATGTCTCCAAGCACCTCCAGGCGCTCTACGCCGGAGGCGCGGTGGCGCGCCGCAAGGAAGGCAACACCGTCTATTACGGGATTGCCGACGAAAGCCTGATGTCGATGTGCGAAGCCGTCTGCGAGGGCGTCGAACAGCGCATCGCCGAGCTCAGCCAGATCGTCACGCAGGCCTGATCTTCCGGAACCTCCCGTTCACGCCGCTCAAGCCGGCGCCCCGAATCTCTGCTAATCTATTCCACTATACAGTTGTGAACTTGTATTTTAGATCGGAGACGATGATGGAAGCGAGCTGTGAAACCAAGGGCCGCCGTGGCTGGTACCTCGAACGGGTGCTCTTCGCGATGGCCGGAACGGTAAGCCTGGCCGGGGGCCTCCTGGCCCTGCTGGTCTCCCCCTGGTTCGCCCTCCTGCCGGTCCTGGCCGGGATCAACCAGTGGCTTTACGTCACGGTCGGCGCCTGTCCGGCGTCACTGGTCCTCAGCCGCGTCACTTCGCTGCGGTCCGCCGCGGAAACCGGCCGATGAACAAGTACGGACCACTCGGGAGGCTCGGCCGGTGGACCACCGGGAACTTCCGTGTAGTCGCGGCGGTCTGGCTGGTCATCGCGATCGGGCTGGGCTTCTTCGCACCGAAGGCCGAGCACGCGCTTTCCGGAGCCGGCTGGGAAGCGACCGGCTCGGAATCGGTCGATGCCCGCAAGATCGTCGATCAGGAGTTCGGCGGCATGTCCTCCTCGGCCCTGATGGTCGTCGTTCACAGCGACGATTCGGCCTTCGGAACCGCCGCCTTCGACCGGACCCTGAATCAGGCCGCCTCCGTGCTCAGGGAGTCGGATGACGTCAAGGCCGTGGTCATGCCCTCGAGGAAGAGCTGGGTCTCGGCCGACGGCCACACCGCGGTGATCCAGGCCGGCGCGGCCGCCGACTCGAACCGGATGGTTCGCGCCGCCGATGACATCAAGGTTGACCTGGCAGCCCTCGACCAGGCGGGGACCACGGTTTCCCTGACCGGCTCTTCCGGGATGTGGTCCGACTTCAACCAGGCCAACAAGGAAGCGATGATGAAGTCGGAGTTGATCTCCTGGCCGGTGACGCTGCTGATCCTGGTCCTCGCCTTCGGTTCACTGGTTGCCGCCGGACTGCCGCTGATGCTGACCATCATCGGCCTGATGGCCGCGGCGGGTTCGCTCTACCTGGGCACCCAACTCTTCGACATCTCGATCTGGGCGATGAACTTCGCGATGATGTTCGCCCTCGCGCTCGGCATCGACTACGCCCTCTTCATCGTCTACCGGTTCCGTGGTGCGCTGACCGCACACGAAGACACCGGCGAGGCGATCGCCGAAACGATGGACACGGCCGGGAAAGCCGTCTTCTTTTCCGGCGTGACCGTGCTGATTTCACTCAGCGCCGTGCTGCTGGTGCCGAGTCCGGCTTTCCGCTCGATGGCGATCGGGGTGATGCTGGCGGTCGCCTTCGTCCTGGCCGCGTCACTGACCCTGCTGCCCGGCGTGCTTGGCAAGCTGGGTCATCGGGTCAACCGGCTCAGCCTCCCCTGGGTCCACACCGGCGAGCATCGCTCGCCGAAGTTCGCCGCCTGGGGCGAGCGGATCTGGGCCCGGCCACTGCTCTTCGGCATTCCGGCGCTGCTGATCCTGCTTGCCCTTTGCCTGCCGGTCCTTTCGCTGGACACCGGCATGCCTTCGATCAAGGTCGTGCCGGAAGGCGATGGAGCCCGGGTCGGCTACGAACAGGTCTCCGAAGCCTTTGGTCCCGGGGCGGCCGGAACCCTGCAGGTAGTCGCGCCCGGTGACGACGCCACCAGGGCGCTCGCCTCCCTCCGGAACGATCAGGGGATCGCCCGGGTCATGGTGGCCGGCGAAAGTCCCGGTGGCTACACCCTGATCGCGGCGACTCCGGGCGTGGATCCATCCGATCCGGCAATGGGAACGACGATCGACCGGGTCCGTGACGCATTGCCGCCCGGCACCCTGGTCGGCGGAGCCGCGGCCGAGAACCATGACCTCGAAGCTGCTTTGGGTGACACCACCGCGCCGGCGATCGCGATCGTCATGACCCTCGGCTTCCTCCTGCTGCTGATCGCGCTGCGAGCCCCGATCCTGGCCGCGATCGCGGTGCTGACCAACCTGCTGGCGGTCGGTGCCGCCTTCGGCGTGGCCCAGCTGATCTTCCAGCAGGGTCACCTGACCGGGCTGCTGGGCATCGAATCCCAGGGCTTCCTCGACGCCTGGGCACCGGTCTTCTTTTTCGCGATGGTCTTCGCGATCTCGATGGACTATTCCGTGTTCCTGCTCAGCTCGGCCCGCGAACACTGGGAAAAGTCCGGTGACGCGAAGGAGGCCCTGATCGGTGCGCTGGCCCATTCCGGACGGGTTGTGTTCGCGGCTGCCGGCGTCATGGTCGCCGTGTTCTTCACCTTCGCGCTCTCCGGCCCCCTGCCCCCGCGCGAGATGGGCATCATCCTCGGTGTCGCCGTGCTGCTGGACGCGGGTCTGGTCAGGTTGATGCTGCTGCCGGTCCTGATGCGGCTCGCCGGGCCCGGGCTCTGGTGGATTCCGGGCTGGATGGACAGGCGCCTGCCTCGGGTCAGTTTCGGTCACTGATCCGGGCAGGAGCGCAACCGGCCACCGGCTGCCGGGTTCCCAAGGTAATGGTCCGGCGTCCACTCCCCCTGGCGTTCCTGCTGCTCCTCCTGTTCCTGGCCCCGCCGGCGCGGGCCGCCGACTTCCCCGCCGGGATCGAGGCCGGAGCGCTGACGGACCCGCCGCTGATCGCCTCGAACTGCGAGCGAATCAGGGAAGACGGCGTCGGGACTTCGGTGATCAACGCGGTCATGACCCGGATCGTGAAATCCCCCGGGGTTTACGACTTCGCATCGATTGACTCCCAGGTCAACGCCGCGATCTCCTGCGGAATCGACCCGGCGATGCGGGTCTTCGCCGAACCCTCCAGCAGCGACGAGCGCGGCATGCCGGATGACCTCGATGCCTACGGTGCGTTCTTCGGTGCCCTGGTCGGTCACCTGAAGGGGCGGGTAGGTCGTTTCGGAGTCGAAAACGAAGTTATCTCGACGACCCACTGGACCGACACTCCCGCCGGGTATTTCCAGTTGCTCCGGGTCGCGGCCGACGCGACCCATGCGGCCAACCCCGACGCGATCATCCTCGATTCGGTCAGCTCGAGCGGCGGCTTTTCGATCATCGAGGCCCGCAAGCAGTGGCTGGCCGGCGATCTCGAAGGTGCCCTGGCCACGATTCAGGAAAGCCAGACCAATGACCTCGGCGGCGGCCCCTACCTCACTTCGACCAGCCAGCTGCCGGCCTACCTTTCAAACGCCAAGGTCATGAAGATGCAGGAGTTCTACGACCAGCTGGTCGCCCATCAGGACCTGATCGATGCCCTTCAGCTCCACTACTACGGGCCCGCGTCCAGCATTCCGGCGACCGTCGCGATGGTCAGGGCCGACGGTTTCGACATGCCGATCGAGATCTGGGAGCTCGGTCGCAGGTACCTGGACGGACGACCGTTTCAGCAGCATGGTCACGCCGACGAGTCGACCCGGCTGATCACCACCGCGATCGGCGAAGGCGCCCGTTACGTGGTGCTCCAGCAGTACTTCGACAAGCCCGAAAACGAGATGTACGGACTGATCGACGGTGATGGCAACTCGCGCCAGGCCCGTTTCGCCGTCCGCAACACGCTTTCAATGCTGAGGGACACCAGATCCGCCGAGCGGCTCCGGGCCGGTTCAGGCACCGATGGTTATCGGTTCGACCGGCCCGGCGGCTGGCGGCGGGTTCTCTGGGCGACCGGCGACGAGTTGAAACCGGGCAAGGCGCTCGGCATCCGCTCGACCACGGTCGCCGTGACCGGCAACCAGGGCGGCACCACCCACCTGCCGGTCTCCTCGGTCACGATCGGAACCTCGCCGCAGTGGTTCGAACCGGACATGGTCGAGATCTGGCGCCAGCCCGCCAGGCGCAAGGGCTTCGCCCGGGTCAAGGCCCGCTGCCCGGTCGCGTCACCAACCCGGTACTGCCAGGGCTGGATCAAGCTGTGGGGAGGCAAGGGCAACCGGACCCTGGTCGCCGCCGGGAAGTACAGGATCGGACGGGGCACGACCCGTGTCACCGGGATCCGGCGCAAGCGGACAAGGGCGAAGGCGCGGGTCATCTTCGCCACACCGTTCAGCTGCCCCGGCAAGCTCGGGAATTGCCGCAGCTGGCAAAAACTGCCCTGACCCGCGCGGCGCGGTCAGGCGTTGATCTCTTCGAGAATCACGGCACAGCCGCTCTCGAGGATGTCCAGCACCTCTGCGAAACCGTCCTCGCCCCCGTAGTAGGGGTCGGGCACATCAAGCTCTCCTTCGCCCGCCATTTCCCGGAAGAGCCTCACCTTTTCGGGGTCGGCTCCGTCCATCGCAAGCAGATTCGCGTGGTTGGAGCTGTCCATCGCGAGGATCAGGTCGAACTCCTCGAAGTCCGAGGGCCGGACCTGGCGGGCGAGGCCGCTGATCTCGACCCCGCGGTCGGTCGCGGCCGCGATCGCCCGCGGATCGGCCGGCTGGCCGACATGCCAGTCGCCGGTGCCGGCCGAATCGATCTCGATTCCCTCGATTCCTTCGCGCACGATCAGCCCGGCCATCACCGCCTCGGCCGAGGGCGAACGGCAGATGTTGCCGAGGCATACGAAAAGGATCCGCAAGTCCGGGCTCAGCCGTTGATCTCGCCGTTCAGCCGGGCGAACTGCTTCTGCAGCTGCTGAACGTTCCTGTTGAGGTTGTTGATCCGGCCATTCAGCTGGTTGTAGTCAGCCTGTTGATCGTTTTCGATCTGATCGATCTCGTTCTGAAGCTCGCGGTCCCGGCTCTGGAGCGAACTGACTTGCCCCGAGAGGTTCTTCACCTGCCGACGAACCTTCTTTAGCTGCCTGTGGTTTGTGTTGATCTTCTGGAGCAGGTTCTTCTTGCCCTGGGTCAGCTGGGCGACCAGCTTCTCGGCCTCTGAACGCTGGTTGGCTTCGGCCTGGTCCTGCTTGGCCTGGGCTTCGTTGAACTTCTGCTCGACCAGAGCCGCGACTTCGCTGGTCTGGCTCTTGTCATCGTCAACCGCGTTCTTCGCGTTGAAAGCGGTGATCGTGCCGAGAATCCCGAGCAGGATTCCGACTACGCCAAAAATGATCGCCAGTGTCGTCTTGGTCTTGCCAGTCATGGCGCTGACCCTAGACCAACAACGGGGATCCGGCTTAAGAAAGCTTGATCAGGAGGATCGTGTTCAGGGTGAACAGGATCGCGGTGACAACCGTCGCCCGGTCGAGATTCTGCTCGACCATCGAGCCGCCGCCGATCGAACTGCCGCCGCCACCGATGCCGAAAGCGCCGGAGAGACCCGCGTCCTTGCCCGAATGCAGGAGCACCAGGAAGATCAGGAGCACGGAAAGCAGGACCTGGATGATTGCCATGATCGTGTACATCGGCCAGCGATTCTAGCTTTCTTTGCCCTTGAGCGCCTCGAGGCGGTCGAGAATGCCGACCGCTTCCCGTCTCAGTTCGGCGTCGAGTTCCCTGAAATCCTCCTCCGAGAGCTTGCCGGACTCGCGGTCCATCTCGGCGTCGCGGATCTCCCGGTACTTTGACTCCCGGGCCGCTTCGAGAGCGGCAATTTCGGGATCCTCGGTGCCGGAAGCCTCGCCGCGACGCCAGAACGGCATCGAGACGAAGACCGCGACCAGGACCAGCAGGACGATGAACCAGACGACGGTCACGCGGCTTTCCTTCCCTTCCCGCCCCGTTTCCGGGTCAGGAGTCCACTCGGCCAGGCCGCGAAAAGCGCACCGATGATCGCGATCACGGCGCCGATCCAGATCCACGTGACCATCGGGCTGACGATCACCCGGATCGTCACCGGCACCTCGATGCTGTCCGAGTTGTATCCGGCGATCACCTTGTCGGTGGTCAGGCTCAGCAGGTTCTCCGCCGCACGGCTGACCGTTTCCGCCTTGGCAGGATCGGCCTGAACGATCGGCAGGACCTTCTTGCGCATGTAAGCCCCGAAGAGTCCGTCGGCAAGCCTCGCCCGACGCTGGAACTCGTCCGTGTTCGGCTCGACCGAGGTCCAGAAGTCCGACCTGAGCCCGGCCTTCAGGCCGACCTCGCTGGTCGCTTCCCCCTCGAAGTAGGAGGCGATGCCGGGCGGCGCGCTGCCGTCGGTGGCCTGGTGGTACTGCCGGGTCGGGTTCAGCCGGGCGAAGGACTTGCCCCCGCGGTCAACCTGGAGCTCGGCTCCGAAGACGAGGGCCTGCCTGTCGCGGGTCAGGGTGGGATTCAGATAGGTGACGGTGTAATCGTCAACCACCGCGGACTGGCCGGGCTTCAGTTCGATGTCCTGTTTCGTTTCGAAGCTGGATGAGGCGGCGATCCCGACCAGCAGCACGACCAGGCCAAGGTGGACCACGTACCCGCCGTAGCGCCGGCGATTGCGAGTCGCGTTGGACCAGATGGAAGCGAGCATCGTGCCGCCGGCGCTCTTCTTCCTGGCCGCGGCCGCGCGCCAGGTTTCCTGGAACAGTGCGGTGACCGTGAAGGCAGCGAGGGTGAAGATCAGTAGCGCCCAGATGCTTTCCGCGGCATCGGTGAAAAGCAGAAGCAGGACGAAGGCGACCGCCGCGGCAATCAGGGGGACCGTGAAGACGCGCTTCGCTCCCTCCCAGGAGATCCGGCGCCAGCTCATCATCGGCCCGACTCCGGTGAAGAGGACGAGCACGACCGCGACCGGGGTCGTGTAGCGGTCGAACCAGGGAGCGGCAAGGGTGGAACGGGTGCCGGTCAGAAGCTCGGAGATCAACGGGAAGAAGGTGCCCCAGAAGACAATCGCGCATAGGGCGATCAGCAGCAGGTTGTTGATCAGGAACACCGCCTCGCGGGAGGCCAGCGAGTCGATTCTTCGATCCGAGCGGAGAATGTCGAGGCGGGAGATGATCAGCCAGGTCGAACCGATCAGGACCACGCCGATCAGCGAGAGGAAGTAGGGCCCGACCGTGCTGTCGCCGAAAGCGTGGATCGACTGGAGCACACCGGAACGGACCAGGAAGGTGCCGAGCAGGGCGAGGCTGAAACTGGCGACGATCAGGCTCACGTTCCAGACCTTCAGCATGCCCCGCTTCTCCTGGACCATGATCGAGTGGATGTAGGCGGTGGTGATCAGCCAGGGCATGACCGAGGCGTTTTCGACCGGATCCCAGGCCCAGTAACCGCCCCAACCGAGCTCGGTGTATGACCAGCGCGAGCCGAGGATGATGCCGATCGAGAGGAAGGTCCAGGCGATCAGCGCAAAGCCGCGGGTCGACTTGATCCAGGCCGCGTCCACCCGGCGACTGATCAGGGCGCCGATCGCGAAGGCGAAGGGAACGGTCAGCGACACATAGCCGGTGTAGAGCATCGGCGGGTGGATGATCATCGAGGGATGCTGAAGCAGCGGGTTGAGCCCGGTGCCGTCGACCGGAACCGGCGAGATCGTCGTGAACGGATTGACATCGCCGCCCAAGAGCATCAGGCCGGTAAAGAACATCGCGATGCCCATCATCACCGCGGTCGCCCAGGGCACGAGGTCCCGCAGCTTGTGCCGGGTCGCGGCCAGGGAAATCGTCGAGACGATCCCGAGGATGAAGGCCCAGAGCAGCAGCGAGCCTTCCTGGCTCGACCACATCGCCGTGAACTTGTAGAAGGCCGGAGTTTCGATCGACGAGTGGGTGGCGACCACGTTGAAGCTGAAGTCGTCGGTCAGGAAGGCGTGTTCGATCACGACCACGCAGAGCACCATCAGGGCGCAGAAGGCGTAGACCGCGTAGCGGGAGGAGTCAACCCAGCGTCGGTCGCCCCTGGTTCCGGCCAGCGCTGCGACCGCCCCGAATGTCGCGGTCAGCAGGGCAACCCAGAGCGCCGCGTTGCCTAAGTTACTGATCCTGCTTCTCCGAGAACTTCGAGGGGCACTTGGTCACGAGCGTGTCCGGTTCCCCCACGAAGACCCCGTTTTCGACAGTGCCCGTGAGCACGATTTCGCGCCCTTCGCGGAAGGGGTCGGGCACGACCCCGCTGTAGGTGACGGGCAGCGCCTCGCCGGTTCCGTCACGGTCCTTCACCTTGAACCTGATGCCGTTCCCGGTCTTCACTACGGAGTCCTTGACCACCTTGCCGGTCATCTCATAGGTCTTTCCGGGCACGGCATCGACCAGCTCACTGGGCTGACGGGCCTCGGAAGAAGCATTGAAGGAGGTGTAAATCAGTCCGGTGGCCAGAAGGAGGGCGGCGCCCAGAGCCACGAACAGGCGCACCTGCCGCTTGCGCTGTACATCCATAACGGAAGGGATTATCGCAAGCCTTGGCGGCCGGCGGCTTCCCCCTGACAGAATCCGCATATGAGCGAAGAGAAGGTACTTCTGATCACCGGAGCAAGCAGCGGCATCGGCAGGGCCACGACCCGCCTGATGGCCGGGGACAGGCGGCTGGTTCTGGCCGGCCGCCGGGTCGAGCCGCTGGAGGAACTGGCGGCGGAACTGGGCGGGCCCGAGCGGGCCCTGGTCGTCGGCTGCGACGTCGGGGAATGGGACCAGGTCGAGACCATGACCGCCGCGGCGATCGAGGCATTCGGCCGGATCGACGAGGTCTTCGCCAACGCCGGCTTCGGGGCCAGTCGCGGCTTCCTCGAGGAGTCACCGGAACACTGGAAGTCAATGGTCCAGACCAACGTGCTCGGGACCGCCCTGACCATCCGTTCCACCCTGCCCCACCTGCTCGAACGGGGCAGCGGCCATTTCATCGTGACCAGCTCGATCGCCGGCCGCCGGGTCCTGCCCGGCTCGCTCTACTCGGCGACCAAGTTCGCGACCACCGCGATCGGGGAAGCGCTGCGGCAGGAACTGCGGAGCCGGGATGACGGCAAGAACATCAAGGTGACCCTGATCGAGCCGGGCATGGTTGACACGGACTTCTTCGAGAACCGCCCCGGCGAATCGGCCCTCAAGGACGAAGACATCGCCCGCACGATCCAGTTCGCCCTCGACCAGCCTGAAGGCGTCGACCTGAACGAGATCCTGATCCGCCCGATCTCCCAGGCGACTTAACTGCAGTCGCGCCTTCGGCGCTCCCACAGCTTTCACACCGGTTGGGGATCCGGACTTCGAGCAGGCACCCGCCCGATCACGATCATCAACAAGTGATGATCGGGCTCCATGGCTACCTCCTGGCGAGGAGGGTCCGGACAACTCGCCAGTAGGTGCGGAGCATTGCCCTCACCAACCCTTTTCGGGCGAATTCGGGAATCAGGGGTGAATCGAGGTCGGGTGTCAGGAGGTCGGCGAACTGGCTGGCCGGGATCACCCGGGCCGACTGGATCTGCGCCCGCTCCCGCCTCAGGCGGGGAAGCCAGCGGATCAGGTCGCGGTAGGACTTCAGCTTGGCCCCGAGCCACCCCTGTTTCGCGCTGACCGCCAATAGCACCAGTTCGGTGCCGAGCAGGGCCGGGGCAACCAGGGCGAGCAGCGGGGCCGGGTAGTTGCGGATCACCGTCGCGAGCCGGTTTCGCTCGAGCCAGAACCACTTCCGGTCGTTGGAATGAAAGTCGTAGTCGTGGTCGACTACCGCTTCGGCCTGCAAACCGATCCTGTGCCCGACGGCCTGAATACGCAGGGAAATGTCGGTGTCTTCCTGGTAGAGGAAGAAGTCTTCGGACAAGCCGCCGACCCGGTTCCACACTTCCTTCCTCACCGCCAACGCAGCGCCGGATGCAACACCTATCTCGCGTGTCCCTCCCACGCGTTCGAGCGGCTCCCCGTGCCCGCCGGCCCAGCAAATGCCCGTGAAATGAACCGGGTTGGACCAGGAATTCACGACTTTCTGCCCGTCGATCCGACAGGCCACCAACGCCATCCAGGCGCCCCAGTCCGGTTGCGCAGCGAAGGGCCGGCGGATCGCCTCGCCAAAGCCGGGCTCGGGCATGGCGTCGGGGTTCAGCATCAGCACCAGATCCCCGCTTGAAGCGGCAGCCCCGCGGTTGGTCGCCGCGGTGAAACCGGCGTTTCTGCCCATCTCTATAACCGTCGCTGCCGGCAGATGCTCGGCCACGACATCCCGCGGCGAGACCTTCGAACCATTGTCGACCACGATCACCTCATCCCCCTGAGCCAATTCACCGGCCAGCCCGGGCAGCGTCCGCGCCAGTTCGGGCCCGGATTCGTAGGCCACGATCACGACCGAGAGAGTCGGTAGGCGGTGTTCGGTCAAAAGCGGACGACGGGTCTCGAACCCGCGACCTCGAGCTTGGGAAGCTCGCGCTCTACCAACTGAGCTACGTCCGCGAAGCGGCTTGGAACCTTACCCCGTCACAGATTGACTCCGCCCGCCGGTGGTGGTTCAGCGTGGGCGCGGGGCGGCCGCCGGGCCCGGTTCTCCATAATCGACCATCGTGAACTGGCGAACTTCCATCGTCGTGGTCGGCGTTGTCGCGCTGCTCGGCTTCCTCGTCTGGGGACTGGTCAAGAAAGGTGACTCGAGCCTTGCCGTGGGCGAACCCGTGCCGGTTGCCACCCTGCCGACCCTGCCCGAGGGGGGCGAAGGCTCGATCGAGGACTACCGCGGCCAGTGGGTGTTGATGAACGTCTGGGCCTCCTGGTGCGGCCCGTGCAAGGCAGAGTCGCCGGCGCTCGACCGATTCGAAGAGAAGAACCGCGACCGGATCGTCGTGCTCGGGATCGACACCAAGGATCTGAGCGAGGACGCGATGAACTTCATCAGGGAGTTCAACATCAAGTACCCGCAGTTTCGCGACGCCAGCGGCGACTACACCGACCAGAAGCTGAAGACCACCGGGGTCCCCGAATCCTTCCTGATCGACCCCGAAGGGAATCTGGTCGCTCACTTCCCAGGCCCCTTCGAGGACGAAGCGGCGATCGAAGAGTTCGCCGCACCCGCCCTCGAGTCAGAGGCGAACGTGGACCCGGCCGGCGTCACCGGGCAAAACGGCCCCGCGGGAGGGTCAGCCAAGCCAGAGGCAGCCTCCCCGTGAAGCGCTTCGGGGTCCTGCTGCTGATTCTGTGTGCCTTCGCCGGCCCGGCCCTGGCGATCGCCGATGAACCGAAGCCGCAGGCCAGCCTGCCGCAGCTCGAGGACGAGGTGATGTGCCCGGTCTGCGGCACCCTGCTCGGTCTCTCCCACTCCCCGGCCGCCGAACGCGAACGCGTCTTCATCCGCAAGCTGATCGCGCAGGGCAAGACCGACGAGGAGATCAAGGATGCCCTGGTCGCCGAATATGGCGGTCAGGTTCTCGCCCTGCCGGAGAACCGCGGCATCGACGTCTGGGCCTACGCGGTCCCGGTGATCGGTCTCGTCCTCGGCCTGATCGGCGTTATCGCCGCGATCGTCGTCTGGCGCCGCCGCCGGCCCGACCGCGGGAACGAGAAACCCGAAGCGGCGCCCAGTCCCGAAGAGGACGACCGCCTTGACGAGGACATGGCCCGCTTCGACCTCTGACCGTCCGGTCAGGGATTGCGGACGCGGATTATTCCGCTGACCGAATCACCAAGGGAGGCGGTGACCAGGATCCGGTTCCTGCGGTCCAGAACCGATTCTCCCAGGCCGTAGAAGTACTGGCCGTTGGCGAAATTCCGGTCGAAGTCTCCAACGGTGGTCAGCCGTTCCAGGCGGCCGCTCGGGCTCTGCGGGTGAACCTCTCCGTCGGACCCTTCCGGTGTCTCGTATCCGGAGGTGATGATCCGCCCCTTGTCGTCGACAACGACCCCGAGCGCGTTCATCCAGGAAAGATGCTCGCGGCCGAGCTGGGCGAAGAGCAGATCAAGGCGGCCGTCCGGCAACAGCCGGACCATGCTGCTGTGAAGCGAAGTGGTTTCACCCACGGCGACGATTCGGTCACGGCGGTCCACAGTCAGGTCGGACAGGTAATCTGAGTAACCGTCCAGGGTCGGGTTGACGAGGGAGATTCCGTCCTTCGAGAAAGTCCGGTCCAGGCTCCCGCCGGGTTTCAGGCGAACCACCCCGAAGATGCTTCCCTTCCTCCCGGAACCGGATTCCGCCCTGACCGAAAGCCCGAGCACGACTTTGCCGGCCGGAGTCACCGCGAGACCGCCCAGGCTCTGATCCGGAGCAATCCGGACCAGCCGGCGCCCGTCACCGGAGAACCGGCGGTCCGGCGTTCCGTTTGCCTTGAGGCGCATGACCAGCGCGGAGTCCTCGCTGGTCTCGCCGGCGAGGACGATCCGGCCACCGCGGGAGAAGAAGGCCTCCTCGGGACTGACGCCGGCAGTTCCCGGCAGGATCGCCAGGCCGTCGCCGGAGAAACTCCGGTCGGGCCGGCCGTTTCTCTTCAGCCTTGCCAGAGCGCCCCAGAAGCCTTTGCGTCCGTTCGGTGCGGCAAGACCGGCGACCACGATTCGGCCGTGCCGGTCGACGATCACGTCGACCGGGTTGATCGTTCCGGAGCGAAACCTCAGTCGCGCGAATCCGCGCTTGCCGAATGACCGGTCCTTTCCGCCGCGGTTGAGGTACCTGACCACGGCCCCGGCCCTGGTTCCCCGGCCCGGAGAAATGGCACCGACCACTTTGCCCGACGGCGTCCCGGCGACTGCCGAGAACCAGCCCGGCCAGTCGTCCTCGCCGAGCTTCACGACGCCGTCACCGGAAAAGCTTCGGTCCAGCGTTCCGGCGGTCGGGGCCTTGGCAGCGGCCGGCCCGGCCAAAAGCATCAGCCCGAAAAGCACCGTGAAAAGCAGCCTCTTCATGACCTCAAAAACACCGGGTAACACGGAACGATTCGGTTCCGTGCAGCACCCTCACATCCGCTCGGGAGCGCCGATTCCGAGCAGTTCCAGTGCGCGTTTGATCGTTTCGGCAGCGACGCCGCAGAGCTGGATCCGGGCGGCCTCGACCCCCTCTCCTTCGGCGCCCACAACCTGGCAGTCGCGGTAGAAGGCGTGGAAGGCGGCGGCGGTCTCGCTGGCATAGGCGCAGATCCGGTGCGGGGCGCGCTTTTCTGCCGCTTCGTGGACCTCGGCCGGGAACTCGAGCAGCTTCGAAACGAGCGCTTTCTCCGAAGGATCGACCGGAGCGGCGAGCGGATCACCACCCCCGTCGGCACCTTCCTCGGCCGCCTTGCGGAGGATGCTCTGGATCCGGGCGTGGGCGTACTGGACGTAATAGACCGGGTTGTCTGACGACTGGCTGCGGGCCAGGTCCAGGTCCAGGTCGATCGTCTGGTTGTGGCTCCTTGCGAGCAGGAACCAGCGGGCGGCATCGACGCCGATGTCCCCGGTCAGCTCGTCCAGGGTGACGATGTCCCCTGCCCGCTTGCTCATCTTGGTCCGCTGGCCGCCCTCGATCAGGTGGATCAACTGCATGATCTGGGCTTCGAACTCGGCCTTGCCGCCTTCGAGTGCTTCCATTGCCGCGGCCATCCGTGCCACGTAACCGTGGTGGTCGGCTCCGAGCACGTCGATCAGCCGGTCGTTGCCCCGCTCGATCTTGTCGACGTGGTAGGCGACGTCGGCCCCGAAGTAGGTAACCTCGCCCGTGGACCTGACCAGGACCCGGTCCTTGTCGTCGCCAAAGTCGGTGGTCTTCAGCCAGACCGCGCCGTCCTCGTCGAAGACATGGCCCGCTTCGCGCATCCGCTCGATGCCGCGGTCAACCAGGTTGTCTTCATAGAGCGAGCGCTCGGAGAAGAAATCGTCCATCCGGACCCCGAAGTTCGCCAGCGAACCGCGGATTCCCTCGACCATCCACCCGACCCCGGTCCGGGCCAGGCCTTCGAGATCGGCCGGGTCGTGACCCTCGGCCTTCGCCCGCTCGGCCAGCTCGTTCACGTAGGTGCCCTTGTAGCCGTCCTCGGGGGGCTCCTCCCCGTTCATGCGGGCGGCGATCGAGGCGGCGAAGTTCTGGACCTGGGTGCCACCGTCGTTGACGTAGTACTCGGTTGTGATCCCGTTGCCGGTGGCTCGAAGCAGGCGTGAAAGCGAGTCGCCGTAGGCAGCGTGCCGGCCCGAAGCGGCGGTCAGGGGGCCAGTCGGATTGGCGGAGACGAACTCGACGATGATCCGTTCCGGGGTTTCGACCGGCGGCACTTCGGCCGCTCCGGTCGAGGCCATGGCGGCGGTAGCTTCGCGGTACCAGGCGTCACCGAGGAAGAGGTTGATGAAACCGGGGCCGGCAATCTCGGTCTTCTCGAGAGTCGGGCCCAGCTCGGCCTCGATCGCGGCGGCCAGCTCCGCGGCGATCTCGCGAGGTGGCCGGCCCAGTGGCTTGGCCAGCATCATCGCCGCGTTGGTCGAGTAGTCGCCCATCTCGGGGCGGGGTGACGGGTCAAGGGCCGGGCTGATTTCTTCATTGCCGGCCAGCCGCCGGGCCGTGACGGTAACGGCCTCAAGCAGAGCGGCGGTGGGATCGGCGGAACTGTTCACGCCGGCGATTCTATTTGCGGGCCCGGCCGGCCGCTGTCACTAGAGGTGGTACTTCTGGCCGGCGAGGATCTTGCTGGCCCGGAAGAGCTGCTCCAGCAGGACGACGCGGGCGAGCTGATGGGCCATGGTCTGCGGACCGAGCGAGAGCCGGTGGTCGGCCATCCCCGAGACCTCCCCCGGCAAACCTTCCGGACCGCCGATCAGCAAGGTCAGCCTCTGACCGTCGTGGCGGCGCTGGTCCAGCCATTCGGCCCAGCGCTCGGAGGTCATGTCCCGTCCGCCGGCCTCAAGCGCGACGATCGTGCCCGGATCGGGCCGGTTTCCGCCGGTCGCCAGGGCGGACTTCACCTGCCGCCCCAAGGCGTCGTCGTCCCTGGTTTCGGTGACCTCGACCGGCATCAGCGGCTTCAGCAGCTTCAGGTAATGGGCCTCGGCCTCCGCAAACGGGGGCTTGATCTTCCCCACCGCGATCAGTTCAACCTTCATCCCGGCTGCCTCCCTTCGCACCCTCGGCGATCGCGATCCGATCGAAGGTCGAGGGATGGGTACCGAACATGAATTGCCAGAAGGCCGGCGGATCGACATCCGACAGGTTGGCCTTGGCGAGCCGCACCTGGAGGTCGACCAGACCCTGGGGATCGCCGGTCAGGGCGATCGAGTAACGGTCCGCCTTCGCCTCGACCTGGCGGGACAGCGCGTTGCCGGGAATCTGGAGCGCAAAAGCCGCCAGGGCCATCCAGAGGGCGATCACAGGGATCAGCGCCGGACTGCGGAGGTCGTCGCCATTGCGGCGCAGGGCCGCCGCGGTGGCAAGCTGGACGAAGAGCACCCCCAGCGGAATGACCAGCAGGGCGAAGAGCAGCCCGCGCCTCAGGTCCGCCGCCTTCACATGCCCGAGCTCATGCCCGACCAGGGCCGTGAACTCGCCCCGGTTCAGGGTCCGGATCGCGTTGTCATAGATGACCACCTGTTTGGTCGGGCCGATTCCGTTCACGTACGCATTCAAGGTAGAGGAACGGCGACTTGCGTCAACCTCGTAGACCTCCCCCACCTCCACCCCGGCCCGTTCCGCCAGTCGAAGCACCCCGGTTCGCGCCGGGCCGTCGGGAAGCGGGTCGAAATCGTTGAACAGCGGCGAGATGACAACCGGCCAGAGCCAGACGGTGATCACCGCCCAGATCGCGACCAGAAACGACGCCGCGATCCAGAACCTGCCCTTCAGCCTTCGCCAAAGTGCCATCGCCAGCAGTCCGCCCAGCGCAGCAGGAATTGCCGTGACCACGGTGGCCAGCAGCCAGTCGAGCAAGCGGTCACCGAGAGTCTGATTGACCAGTCCGTAGTCCCGCCCGAGTTGCCAGGCGGCGATGTCAAAGGGCAGACCGGTCAATGCCAGAACAAGGGAAACCAGGGCGCCGGCGGCCAGCGCGCCGGGCAGCGGCCGGCGGCCAAGCCAGCCCAGCAGCCGCCGCATCGGGGCACCACGCCAGAAAGCAAGAAAGGCGAGGGTGGCGAACTGGACGACCAGGGACGCGAGGCCGATCAGGCGACCCCAGGAACGGTAGTCGCCGGCCCGGTCCAGTTCATGCGGGCTGAACCGGTCGGCGATCACCCGGGCTGCGGCGGCAGGATCGGGAACCGGAGGCCCCTGATCGGGAGCGAGCAGAAGCACCGCCAGACAGGCCGCCAGCACCGCGCCCAACCCGACCCTGGCCAGGGCGTAGCCGTTCAATGACCGACCCGCGGCCGAACCCGAATTCATTGCTCAATACGATATTCGGCGGGCCGCCTGACCATGAAAGTCGCCGTCATCTCGGACATCCACGCCAACCGGCACGCACTGGACGCCGTGCTCGCCGACATCGATGAAAGCGGGATCGAGGAGATCTGGTTTCTTGGGGATGCGGTTGGCTACGGCGCCTTTCCCGGCGAATGCGTACTGACCCTGAAGGATCGCTGTTCGGTCTTCCTGCTCGGAAATCACGACCTGGCCGCGCTCCGGGAGATCGACATCGGCACTTTCAGCCCCTCGGCTGCGATATCTGCCCGCTGGACCCGGGAACACATGGACGAGGACGCCTTCGAGGTTCTGCGTGGCCTGGATGGAACCTCGGCCGAGCGGGAGGGGATCGGCCTTTTTCACGCCTCGCCGCGAGATCCGATCTGGGAATACGTCGTTGACAGCGATCTGGCCGAAGACAATCTCGACTTCCAGGAACAGCGGGTCGCCCTGATCGGCCATTCCCACATCGCCCTCTACTTCACCCGGGTTGACGAGATGTCCAGGGTTTCGTCCGTGCTGGCGCCGGAAGGCACCGAGCTCGAGATGAGCGCCGGGAAGTGGCTGCTCAACCCGGGCAGCGCCGGGCAGCCGCGGGACGGCGACCCACGGTCAGCCTGGGCGGAACTGGACACGGAGAGCTTCCAGGCCCGTTTCCACCGGGTTCAGTACCCGGTCGAAGAGGCCGCAGAAGCGATCCGAAAGGCCGGTCTTCCCTCCCATCTGGGTGACCGGCTCTTTAAGGGCCAGTAAAGGTCCGGGATGCGTCACAAAGGCCAGCGGTCCAACCATCTACACTCGGCGGGAATGCCGTTTTTTGCCCGACACCGCCCCCGCCGGGGTTTTCTGCCTGCCCTGTTTGCCAGCCTGGCCCTCTCCCTGCTCCTGGCCGGATGTGGCGAGGATCGGAGTAACCTGATACCTGAGGAAACGTCGAATTCGCTGATCTCCAAGATCAACCGTGCCGAGGCGCTGGCCGCCGATCACAAGTGTTTTGCGGCCGGTGACGTGGCGGCTTCGGCCCAGGCCGAGATCGAAGGACTCGGCGGCAAAATCGACCCGGAGCTGAAACGTTCACTGATCGACGGTGTGACATCCCTCCAGACCATGCTCAGTGATCAGGACATCTGCATCGACGAGGGAACCGTTACGGAAGAGCCGATCCAGACCGAAGTGCCGGAAACCGACACCGGGACCGGAGGCACGACCGGAGAGACCGGCACCACGGACACCCAAACGACCACCACCGGCACCCAGGGCACCACCACCGATGAAAACCAGAACACGGATCAGACCCAGAACGGCGACAACGGCCAGCAGACCGAGCCCACCCCGCCGGTCACCAATCCGACCAGTCCGACGACCCCGACCAACCCCACGACCCCGACCACACCACCGAGCACAGGCCCTGGCTCTGGCGGGCTCGGCCCCGGGTAATCCACGATGACCGAACCGACGATTCTCGCTGACCGTTACGAGCTCCGCGACAAGCTGGGCTCAGGCGGCATGTCAAACGTGTACCGGGCGACCGACCGCATCCTGGAGCGGACCGTTGCGGTCAAGGTGCTGGCCGAACACCTCTCGGATGACGACCGCTTCGTCGCCCGTTTCCGGCGTGAAGCCCTGGCCGTCGCCAAACTGATCCATCCGAACATCGTCCAGGTCTATGACACCGGTGTCGACCATGGCCGCCACTTCATCGTCATGGAATGCGTCGAAGGCAAGTCGGGCGCCCAGATCCTCAAGACCGAAGGCCTGGTCGATCCCGAGGTGACGGTCGAGATCGGCGTGCAGGCCTGCGCCGGCCTCGAGTACGCCCACCGCCACGGGATCATCCACCGGGACGTGAAGCCGGGCAACCTGATGGTGATCGGCGGCCCGGTCGGCGGCGGCGAGATGACCTGCAAGCTGACCGATTTCGGGATCGCCCGGGCGGCCGAGCAGACCCGGATCACCCAGGTCGGCTCCGTGGTCGGAACCGCCGCCTACCTGGCCCCCGAACAGGTCCGGGGTGAAGAGGCGACACCGTCGACCGACGTTTACGCCCTGGGTGTCGTGCTCTACCAGTTCTTGACCGGTCGCCTGCCATACGAGGGTTCCTCGCTGGCCGAGCTTGCGGTGCGCCAGCAGAACGAGAAGCCGCTGCCGCCGAGGACCTACAACGCCGACGTGCCGGAAACCGTAAGCGCCGCGGTGATGAGGGCGCTCGAAGGTGACAAGGCCTACCGCTTCAACACCGCCGCGGCTCTTTCCGACGGGCTCCAGCGAGGGTTGCGGGGCGAGGACGTGACTCTCCAGATGGACGAGGAACCGGTAACTCCGGCCGAATTCCCGCAGGCCGAGACCGCGACCCGGCCGCTGGAACGCACGGCCCGCACCGCTCACCGGCCGGCCCCGCCGCCGCCCCGCTACACCCTCCCCCAGACCGCTCCCCGGCCCCGCCAGAAGCGTTCGTTCATTCGCTCTTTCTTCCGCTTCGTGCTGGGCATCCTCGCCCTGGTCCTGATCGCCGCGGTGGTCGCGGGTTCAGTCATCCTGCTGACCGACCGGGCAGCCTCGGTCAAGATCAAGGAATGGACGGGGAATTCGGTCGAGAAGATCTCGAACGAGCTGAAGCAGCAGATCCGCGACAACACCCAGTAGTCATTTCACTTCGGTCTTGAGGGTGCGGACGATTCCCGCCGCGATGAAGACCGCCAGCCAGCCGACCAGGACGATTACCGCGATCCCGGTGTCATTGGTCGTGGTTTGACCGAAGAAGTCATCGGTGGTGCCGCGGATCGCGATGTCGATGTCAGACAGGGCGATGCCGATCGTGTAGTCCCCGACCTTCGGAATCAGTGAAATGAAGCCGTCGAGGACGAAGAAGAAGACGAAGGAAAGGACCAGGCCCCCGGCCATCGACCGGGTGAGGAGGGTAAGCGAGAAGGCGGTCACCGCCCAGGAAATGTCGGCGACCAGCCAGGCGCCGAGAATCTTCCCCGCGGTGCCGATCTCGATCGAGGTGGCATGCCCCGAGCCGGCCAGACTGAAAATCAGGGTTCCGAGGACGATCAGGATTACCGTCACCGCGACCACGGCCAGGACGAGCACGGCCAGCTTCGAAAGCACCAGGCGAAGCCGCCGCGGATCAGCCGAGAGCGCCCGCCGAAGCGTGTTCTGCCCGAACTCCACCCCGGCCATCCAGGAGCCGACGACCAGCGCCGCGATCTGGCCCGGAAGCCCAACCGCAAGGTCGAGTACGGCACTGTCGGTCCCCACGCCCCAGATCACCGAAGCAACGATGCCGCCGACGAAGAAGGCGAGCAGGATCGCCAGCGTCCAGCGCGGTGTCGGCATCGAACGCAGCTTGAGCAGCTCAGCTCTCATCGCCGGCTCCATCGGTCAGCGAGAGGAAGACCCTCTCGAGGTCGGGACGCTCGCGCATCAGCCCGCGCAGCCAGATGCCGGATTCGGCGAGGATGCGGGTGATCTCCGAGTCGTCCTCGATCTCGCCCCGGGCGACGAGGCTGCCCTCTCCCCTGTCCTCGACTTCCAGACCCGCCCGGCGGAGGATCGCGGTCGCCGCCTCGGCCTGCGAGATCCGCACGTAAACCCTGTAGCCCTCGCCGACCCCGGTCGAGGCGAGGATCTCCTCCATGGTTCCGTCAGCAACCAGCCTGCCCTTGTTGATGATCGTGACCCGGTCGCACATCAGCTGGACCTCGGAGAGCAGATGGGAAGAGACCAGCACGGTCACGCCGCGCTCGGGAAGTTGCTTGATCAATTCCCTGATCTCGACGATCCCCGAAGGGTCGAGACCGTTGGTCGGCTCATCGAGCAGGACCAGCCGGGGCTTGCCGAGCAGGGAGATCGCCAGACCGAGGCGCTGCTTCATGCCCAGCGAAAAGGTCCGGGCGTTGGAGTCGGCCCGATCGCCCAGGTCGACCAGTTCCAGCAGGTCGTCGATCTCGGCCCCGGCATCCGCGAGCCCGAGCGTCGCGGCCTGGATCTGCATGTTCTGCCGGGCGGTGGCACGGCCGTAGAGCGCCGGGCCCTCGATCAGCGAGCCCGTCTGGCGAACCGCTTCGGTGAAACCAGGGCCGCCGGGCCGGGCTCCGAGCAGGCTCGCGGTTCCGCTGTTCATCCCGGCCAGGCCGAGCAGGATCCTGATCGCGGTCGTCTTGCCGGAACCGTTTGGACCGAGCAGCCCGCAGACCGACCCCTCGGGCACCGCAAGGGAGAGGTCGTCCAGGGCGACGGTGGCCCCGAACTTCTTGGTCACTCCTTCCAGCCGGATTAGCGTCTCGGGCATCGCGGGCGGAATCCTAACCGGCTTCCCAGGGCGCCAGACCGCCCAGGATCCGCTCACTGTAGGCAGCGTAGGTTCCGGCCGAAATCGCCTCGCGGGCACCACGCATCAGCCGTTCCATGTAGGTCAGGTTGTGGTCGACCAGCAGCCGGACGGCGGTCAGCTCTTCCGACTTCGAGATGTAGTTGAGGTAGTCCCGGTCGTAGCGCTCACAGGCCGCGCAGGGGCAGCCGGGGACCAGCGGCTCGCGGTTGCCGATCTCGCGTGGCTTGCGGACATCGATCCGGAAGCGCTTCTCCGGCAGCGGCGCCAGGGCCATGCCGTGGCGGGCGAGCCGGGTCGGAACGGCACAGTCGAAGACATCGAGGCCGAGCGCCACGCCTCGCATCAGGTCATCAACTTCGCCGATCCCGAGCAGGTGCTTGGGAGCCTCGACCGGCAGGTTCGGCACCGTGAAACCGAGCACTTCGGCCATCTCTTCCTTGTCGCGGCCGAGGGTGCCGCCGATCGAGATCCCGTCAACCGCAGATGAGGAGACCGCCTCGCAGGACTCCCTGCGCAGGTCGGCGTGGGTGCCTCCCTGGATGATCCCGAAGACCGCCTGCCCGGCCGGGCCATTGGCTTCGTGCCAGTCGAGGCAGCGTTTCAGCCAGCGGTGCGTCCGCTCGGTCGAGCGGGCGGTGTACTCACGGTCGGCGTGGAAGGGGGTGCATTCATCGAAGACCAGGGCGATGTCGGAAGCGAGCGCGGCCTGGACCCGCATCGACTCCTCCGGTGAAAGCATCAACTCGGAGCCGTCCTTGTAGGAACGGAATCGCACTCCCTCCTCCTCGATCCCCAGGGTTTTGGCGAGCCCGTACATCTTGCGTCCCGAGCCCTTGATCTCCTCGGCCACCCCGCCGTGGGCCAGCGAGAAGACCTGGAAGCCGCCCGAGTCGGTGATGATCGCCTTCTCCCAGCCCATGAACCGGTGGAGCCCGCCGGCTTCGGCGATCCGCTCCGGCCCCGGAGCGACCAGCAGGTGGTAGGTGTTGCCCAGCACCATCTGGTAACCCATTCCCTCGATTTCCCGCGTGGACATGCCGCGAACCGAGCCCTTGGTTGCGAGGGGGATGAAGGCCGGCGTTTCGACCGGGCCGTGGGGTGTCAGAAGGGTGCCGCGACGGGCATCGCCATCGCGGGCGTGGATCTCGAAGGTCAGCCGGGCCGGGTCGTGGCGCATCAGGCCACCCTATCCGTCCGGAAAACCACGCGAGATTCCCGTTTGTGCCGGTATGCGGCGCGAACCGGGATCTCGCGGATCAGGCGGGCTCGATCAGGCTGCGGCCGGTCATCTCTTCCGGCTGCCGAATCCCGAGCATCTGGAGGATGGTCGGCGCGACGTCGGCGAGGATGCCTCCGTCGGCCAGGTTGAAGCCCTCGGCGGTGACGATGACCGGCACCGGGTTCAGCGAATGAGCGGTGTTCGGGGAGCCGTCGGGTTCAAGCATGTTGTCGGCGTTGCCGTGATCGGCTGTGATCAGGCAGGCCCCGCCCGAGTCGAGGACGGTCTTGACCACCCGGCCGAGGCAGGCGTCAACCGCCTCGATCGCCTGGACCGCGGCGGGGATGACACCGGTGTGTCCGACCATGTCCGGGTTGGCGAAGTTGATGATCCCGAAGCGCGGTTCGTCTTCCTCCCACCCCGCGACGAAGGCATCCGCCGCCTGGTTGGCGCTCATCTCGGGCTTGAAATCGTAGGTCGGGACGTCGCGGGGGGATTCGACCAGGCGCCGGTCCTCCCCCTCCCATTCGCGCTCGCGGCCTCCGTTGAAGAAGTAGGTCACGTGGGGATACTTCTCGGTTTCCGCGACATGGAGCTGGCGGCCGCCGTCGCCGGCAATCACCTGGGCCATAGTCACCTTCGGCCGCTCCTCCGGGAAGGCGACCGGGTAGGGCCAGCCTTCGCGATAGGAGGTCATGGTGGTCAGGTCGAGTAGCGGTCCACCCGAGCGGACGAACTCGTCGAAGTCCGGTTCGGCCAGGGCGCGAGTGAGTTCCCGGGCCCGGTCGGGGCGGAAATTGATGAAGATCGCGGTGTCACCCTCGCGGGCCCCGTCATAGCCGGCGATCACGGTCGGCTTGATGAACTCGTCGGTCAGATCATGCTCGTATGAGTCGGCGACCGCCTCGCCTGCCGTGGCAGCCGCGGGACCTGCCCCGTGGACGATCGCGTCGTAGGCGAGTTTGACCCGGTCCCAGCGGGTGTCGCGGTCCATCGCGTAGTAGCGACCGCTGACCGTGCCGACCCGCCCGGCCGAGCGCAGCCAGCGTTCCAGTTCCTCGACGTACTTCGCGCCCCCGTGCGGCAGGGTGTCGCGGCCGTCGGTAATCGCGTGGAAGATCACGTCCGGCACCCCCTCCTGGGAGGTCAGTTCGACACAGGCCTCAAGGTGCTCCCAGCCGGAATGAACCCCGCCGTCGGAAACCAGGCCGATCAGATGCAGCCGCCCGTTGCCGTTGACCGCCTTCTGGCAGGCCGCGACGAGGGCCTCGTTGTCGAAAAAGGAACCGTCGGCGACTGCGGTGTCGATCCGGGCCAGGTCCTGCTTGACGATCGCACCGGCGCCGAGATTGAGGTGACCGACCTCGGAGTTGCCCATCTGCCCTTCCGGCAGGCCGACGTCCGGGCCCTGGGCGGAGAGCTGCGTGGTCGGGTACTGCTCCCAGAGCCGGTCGAAGTTGGGCGTGTTCGCCAGCGAGATCGCGTTGCCCGGGCCGGGCGGGGCGATGCCCCAGCCGTCGAGGATTATCAGCGCCGCCGATGGTACGGGCAGGTTCGCCATGGGTCCCGGGTTCCTTACGCGGCCGGCGCGGCGGCGACGATCGCGCCGAAGTCATCCGGGTCGAGGGCGGCGCCGCCAACCAGGGCGCCGTCGATGTCAGGCAGCGCCAGGAGCTCTTCCGCGTTGGCCGGTTTGACCGATCCGCCGTAAAGGATCCGCACCAGCTCGGCCTTGTGGGGATCCCGCGAGCGCAGCAGGTTGCGAATGAATTCGCAGGCATCCTGGGCCTGTTCCGGGGAAGCGGTGAGGCCGGTGCCGATCGCCCAGACGGGCTCGTAGGCGATCACCACCTTCTCCAGGTCGTCGGTGTGAATCTCCGCCAGGTCGGTCAGGACCTGATGCGAAAGCACCGATTCGGTGTCGTTCGATTCCCGCTCGGCCTGGGTCTCACCGACGCAGAGGATCGGCTCGAGGCCGGCTTCGATCGCCCTCGGAACCTTGCGGGCCAGCGCCTCGTCGGTCTCGCCGAAGAACTGGCGCCGTTCGGAGTGGCCGAGGATCGTGCCGTCAACGCCGATGTCAAGCAGCATCGGGGCCGAGACCTCGCCGGTGAAGGCTCCGGAATCCTCGTAGAACATGTTCTGGGCGCATACCTTGACCGGGGTGCCGGCGCAGCGCTCGGCCACCCGCTGAAGAGCCAGCCACGGCGGGCAGAGCACGACCTCGGCCCCGTCGGCGGACCGGGTCGGCAGGAAGGCATCGAGGAACTCGTCCGCTTCTGACGCGGTCTTGTTCATTTTCCAGTTGGCGGCTACATACGGTCGACGGCTCATGTCCGGCCTCTTTCGATTTGTTACTTGTCGTTCAATGCGGCCACGCCCGGGAGGTCCTTGCCCTCCAGCAGTTCAAGCGAAGCGCCGCCTCCGGTCGAAACCCAGTTCACCTGGTCGGTCAGCCCGAACTTGACCAGGGCGGCGACCGAATCGCCGCCGCCGACCACGGTGTATCCGGGAGCGGCTGCCACCGCCTCGGCCACGGTCCGGGTGCCGCCGGCGAATGGTTCCAGCTCGAAGGCCCCCATCGGCCCGTTCCAGAGCACGGTTCCGGCCGATCCGACCCGGGCTGCGTAATCCGCCGCGGACTTCGGACCGATGTCGAGGCCCATCCATCCTTCCGGCACGTCCACTCCGTCGAGTTCCTCGGTGTCGGTGTCGGCCGAGAACTCGCGGCCGAGCGCGAGGTCGGTCGGCAGGACCAGCTCGCAATTGCCGGCGGCGGCCTTCTCCAGGGCTTCACGGGCGAGCGGGATGTCGTCGTCATGGCAGAGCGAGCCACCGATCGCGTGCCCCTGGGCCTTGTAGAAGGGGAAGCACATGGCGCCGCCGATCAGGATCTGGTCGGCGATCTCAAGGAAGCGGTCGATCACTCCGACCTTGTCGGAAACCTTGGCCCCGCCCAGCACCACGACCAGGGGCCGGGCCGGGTCGGTGGCGACCGAGGTCAGGTTCTCGACTTCCTTCTCCAGCAGCAGGCCCGCGTAGGCGGGCAGGTCTGCGGCCACGCCGGCGGTGCTGGCGTGGGCCCGGTGGGCAGCACCGAAGGCGTCGTTCACATAGATGTCAGCGAGCGCGGCGAGCCGGGCCGCGAGAGCCGGGGCGTTCTCGGTCTCGCCCGGTTCGAAGCGGGTGTTTTCAAGCAGCAGGATCTGGCCTGGCTGAAGGTCCTCGACCTTCGCTTCGGAGTCTTGGCCAGCGACGTCATCCGCCAACCCGACCGGCTGCCCGGTCAGCTCCGACAGTCGCTTCGCCGCCGGCGCCAGCGAAAGCTCCGGCACGACCTGGCCCTTTGGCCGGCCCAGGTGGGAACAGAGAATGACCCTGGCCCCGCGACCGGTCAGATACTCGATGGTTGGCAGCGCAGCCCTGATCCGGGTGTCATCGGTGACCTCTTCCCCGTCGAGGGGAACGTTGAAGTCGACCCGGACCAGGACTCGCTTGCCGTCGACGTCGGCGTCGCGAACCGACGCCTTGTCGAAAGCCATTTCCAGTTCCTCGCTGAAGCCGTCCTAGAGGACCTTGCCGAGCAGCTCGACGCAGCGGTTCGAGTAACCCCACTCGTTGTCGTACCAGGAAACTGCCTTGACCAGGGTGCCGTCACCGATCACCTGGGTCAGGGCTGCGTCGAAGATCGACGAATGGGGGTCACCGACGATGTCGGTCGAGACGATCGGGTCCTCGGTGTAGGCCAGGATGCCCTTGAGCGGGCCCTCGGCCGCTGCCTTGACCGCGGCGTTGACCTCTTCGGCGCTGGTCGCCTTCGAGGGGGTGAAGGTCAGGTCGACGACCGAACCGGTGATCACCGGAGCACGAACCGCGAAGCCGTTCAGCTTGCCGGCCAGGTCGGGCAGGACCAGTCCGACGGCCTTGGCCGCACCGGTGGTGGTCGGGATCAGGTTCTGCGCGGCAGCACGGGCCCGGCGCAGGTCCTTGTGGGGCATGTCCTGAAGCCGCTGGTCCGAGGTGTAGGCGTGAATCGTGGTCATCAGGCCCTGCTCGATGCCGACCGCGTCATTGATCGCCTTGGCGAAGGGGGCCAGGCAGTTGGTGGTGCAGGATGCGTTCGAGATGATGTTGTGGTTCTCGGGGTCGTAATCGTCGAAGTTGACTCCGAGCGCCACGGTCACGTCGGGATCGGTCGCCGGCGCCGAGATGATGACCTTCTTCGCGCCTGCCGACAGATGCTTGGCGGCGTCGTCGCGCTTGGTGAAGAAACCGGTCGACTCGAGAACCACGTCGATTCCAAGGTCGCCCCAGGGCAGGTCGGCCGGGTCACGCTCGGCCAGGACCTTGATCTCCTTGCCGTCGACGGTGATCGAGCCCTCGCCGGCGCTCACCTCGGCGTCGAGGCGCCCGAGGATCGAGTCGTACTTGAGCAGGTGCGCGAGGGTCTCGGTGTCGACCAGGTCGTTGATCGCGACGATGTCCAGATCAGCACCGGAATCGTGCGCTGCCCGGAAAACGTTCCGGCCGATCCGGCCAAAACCGTTGATTGCCACCTTGACGCTCATTCGCTACCGCCTCCTGGGAAAACTGGGTTGGTGAAACTCCGATTACACCTTGGATTCTACGGCCCCGCCACCCCCGGTGCCCTGCGGTCAAACACCGAAATCAGGGGTGGGTCGGATTTCCGTCCCTGCTGCCGGTTATCCGACCCACTGCCGGTGAACAGCGGCATTGACGGGGGAATGTGGGGTCACCCGTAGACCTGTGGCGGCTCCGAGTCCGGTTCAGGCCCGAGTTTCGGGAGGTGCCTATGGATTTCGTCTATATGAACGAAATCCATAGGCACCTGCCCCGGATCGAGGCCGGGACCTCTAGTCCTGGGAGACGGTGATCTCTATGTCGTGACCGTCAGGGTCGCGGAGGAAGGCGGAGTAGGAGCCCGATCCGTGGGCGCTGGTTTCGCCGGGCTGGGCGACGTTCGAGCCGCCGGAGTTGGTTCCGCCTTCCCAGGCGGCCTTGACGGCCGCGATGCCGGGGGCGCCGAGGCTGACCATCGTGCCTTCGGCCCGGACTCCGGTTCGTTCGGTGATGAAGAGGATCGGACGGGAAATGCCGTATCCGACCGCGTTCGTTTCGTTCACGTGGCGTCGCCACCCGAGTGGCGAGAGCAGCGCGTCATAGAACGAGGAGGCGCGAGGGAGATCGGAAACTTCGAGGACGATGTGGTGAATCACTCACGGCAGGCTAATGGAGATGCAACAAAACGGGAACCTGACCGTTGGCGAGTGGTCGAGGGCGGCCGGGCGGAACGGTGAAATCCGGTCCCTGGATTTGCGGCGCCGGGCGACTACTGCCGGGGGGTCCAGCGGAAGTAGCGCAAGGCGATGAGGAATCCGGCCAGGCCCCAGATGGCGACCACCGCGAGTTCGCCCCACTCGAAACCCGCCCCGACGGTCTTCGGGCTGTAGGCGGAGAAGAAGGCCTCGAAGAAATCCCGCACCGGGAAGTGGTTGGCGAATGAGAGGACACCTTCGGGGATCTCGTTTTCGGGGATGAAGATTCCGGAAAGGAAATAGAGCGGAAGGGTGATCGCATTGGAGATCGCCGAAGCGGCTTCGCGCGAGGGAATGATCACGGTCATCGCCAGGCCGAGGCAGCAGAACGAAGTCGCGCCGACGACCAGGGTCACGAGCACGGCCGGAATCCGTTCCCAGGGGATCGGCGCGTCATAGAGCAGCTTCCCGATCAGCGTGACCACGACCAGCATCACGGCCGAGATCACGATCGCGTTGCCGACCCGGCCGGCGATGAAGACCCAGGGCGGCAGCGGGGTTCCGCGGCCACGCTTGAGCAGACCCTGCTCCCGGGCGATCGTGACGTTCATCGACAGGTTGACCATGGTCGCCGAGATCACGGCGAGGGTGACGATCGCCGGGATGTAATAGGTGGTCACCTTGACTCCCCCCAGTTCCTCGATCTGGTCGCCGCCAAAGATCGTGGCGAAGATCAGCAGAAAGAGCACCGGCAGGAGCGCCGTGAAGAAGACCGAAGCGGGGTTTCGCCAGAAGACCTTCTGGGCAAAGCGGAACTCGTGCAGTGCCAGGGAGATCGGCTTCATGCGTCGGTCAGCTCCAGGTAGACATCCTCGAGGCTGGGCCGGCGGACTTCGAGATGCTGGATCTCGAGGTCGCTTTCAATTGCCCAGCCGGTAATCCGGTTGAGGTCGGCGACCGGCTCGTGAGTGCCGATACTGACCGTGCGGAGGCCGGTGTCGTCTTCGCTGCTCGACTGGGTCTGGCCGACTCCGGCGATGCCCGCCAGGTCCGTTCCGGCCGGCACCGAGAAGGAGATCGTGGTCGGCATGCGACGGCGGTCACCGAGGTTCTCCGGGGTGTCGAGGGCGACGATCCGCCCTTCGCTCATGATCGCCACCCGGTCGGCGAGGAACTGGGCCTCCTCCATGTAATGGGTGGTCAGCAGCACGGTCTTGCCGAGGCCGCGGAGCCCGGCCACCATCTCCCAGGCCTGCCGGCGGGCCGACGGGTCGAAGCCGGTGGTCGGCTCGTCCAGAAAGAGCAGGTCGGGGTCGCCGACCAGGGCGATGCCGACGTCGAGCCGGCGCTGCTGGCCGCCGGACAGTTTGCGGGCACGCGTCCCGGCCTGTTCCTCGAGACCGACCAGTCCGATCACCTCGTCGACCTCGCGGGGATTGCGGTAGTAGCCGGCATATTGCTGAAGCGATTCCCTGACCGTCAGGGCCGGCTCCAGCGTGGTGCTCTGCAGCACGATCCCGATCCGGTCCCGCCAGGCGGGGGTTGGTTTGGCGGGATCCACGCCGAGGACACTGACTTCGCCCCCGTCGCGGTCACGGTAGCCCTCGAGGATCTCGACCGTGGTCGTCTTCCCGGCCCCGTTCGGGCCAAGCACGGCCACGATCTCCTCGGGGAAGACCTCGAGATCGACTCCCCGGACCGCCTCAAGATCGTCGTAGGTCTTGCGCAGGCCCTTGATGCTTATTGCCGCACTGGACACGGCCAACAACCCTACGGGGTTGGGGAATCAGGCAATGTCCCGGTGCGTGACCCGGACCTTCACGTCGTCGCGGGTCGAGAACTCGCGCCAGATCCGTTCCGCCACGGTGATCGACCGGTGCCGGCCCCCCGTGCAGCCGATCGCGATCGTGAGGTGGCTCTTGCCCTCCGCGACATAGGCCGGGATCAGGAACTCGAGCAGGGGCAGCAGCCGGCCGTAGAACTCGCCGGCCATGGTGCCGGCTTCAACGTAGTCACGGACTTCCTGGTCGAGACCGGTCAGCGGCCTCAGATCGTCCACGTAGTGGGGGTTCGGCAGAAAGCGGACGTCAAGGGTGATGTCGGCATCCCGTGGCGGCCCGTTCTTGAAGCCGAAAGTGAGCAGGTTGACCACCATCAGCGAACTGGACCCCGTGTCAATCAGATCCTCCGAGATCCGGCGACGCAGGGTCGAGGCCGATTCGCCGGAAGTGTCGATCACCACATCGGCCCGGGCCCGGAGCGGGGCCAGGATCTCCCTTTCGCGTTCGATCCCTTCGGTGATCCGGCCTTCCGGGGCCGAGGGATGGCGGCGGCGGGTTTCCTTGTACCGGTCGGTGAGGATCTCCTCGTGGGCCTCGAGGAAGATCAGCTTCGGCTTGATCCCGTCGCCTTCCAGGTCGTCGAGGACCTGGTTCAGCTGCTCGAAGTACTCGCCGCCGCGGGCATCCGAGACCACGGCGGCCTTCGTCACTCCGCTGCCCGGCAGGCGGAAGAGCTCGCCGAGCGCGCCAATCATCTGGGGCGGCAGGTTGTCCACGCAGAAGTAGCCCGCGTCCTCGAAGGCGGCGATCGCCTCCGACTTGCCTGCCCCGGAGAGACCGGTGATCACCACCATCTCGACCGGATCCTCTCTTTGACCCTCGTCTTCGCTTCGGTCCTCGCCCGGCTCTGCGGCCGCCATGGGCACTATCCGATCCTGTTCAGTTGGTCGTGAATCTCGCGGGCCACCTTACCGGGCAGCCCGGGCACCGCTTCGATCTCTTCGCGGCTGGCCTCGAGCAGGCGGTCGGGCGAGCCGAAATGCCTGATGAGCAATCGCTTGCGGTTCGGTCCGACCCCGCGGATCCCGTCCAGGACCGAGGCCGTCATGGCACGGTCGCGACGGCCCCGGTGATGGGTGATCGCGAAGCGGTGGGCTTCGTCCCGGACCCGTTGAAGCAGCAGGTTCGCTTCCGAGTCGGCCTTGAGGTCGAGCGGCAGGGATGAACCCGGGGTGAAGACCTCCTCCTCGCGCTTGGCGAGGCTGACCACGGTGACGCCGAGATCGATGAACTCCCGGAGGGCCCGGACCCCGGCCGAGAGCTGACCCTTGCCGCCGTCGATCATGATCACGCTCGGCAGCGTGGCGAAGCTTTCGTCGCGGTCCCGGTCATGCGGAGAAAGGTCCGCCTGCTGCCGGTACTGCGCGATTCGCCGGCCCAGCACCTCCTCCATCGAGGCGAAGTCGTCCGGGCCCGGACGGCCCTCCTCCCCCCGCACCCGGAACCGGCGGTAGTCGGATTTCTTCGGGCGGCCCCCCTCGAAGACCACCATCGAGGCGACCGTGTGCTGACCGCCGAGGTTCGAGATGTCGAAGCCCTCGATCCTGACCGGCAGCTCATCCATGCCCAGGGCATCGCCGAGCTGGCTCAGGGCCTCGATCCTTCGCTGCTGCCGGTGCTCGCTCTGAAGCCGGTCCTGGTCCAGGGCCAGCTTCGCGTTCCGCTCCGCCATCTCGCGAAGCCGGCGGGTATCGCCCCGTTCGGCGATCCTCACCTCGGTTGCCCGGTTCGCCCGCCGCCCGGCCAGGAAGGTCTCGACCTCGGCCAGCTTCTCCGACATGTAGGGGCCGAGCACGACCCGCTTCGGCACCGCCGGCGAGGCCCCGTAGTACTGCTCGATGAACTCGGCGGTGACCTCGTCGATCCCTCGCTCGGCCGGATTCTCGAGGTAGAAGGACTGGCGCTCGGCGAGGATCCCGTCGCGGACCTGAAAGACCTGGGCGTTGGCATCGGTCCCCTCGGTCGCGACGCCGATCAGATCAGCGGTGCCAACCGTGGAGCCGGAGATCCGCTGTCGTTCGAACAGCGACTGGACCGAGGCCAGCCGGTCGCGAAAGACTGCCGCAGCTTCGAAATCCTGGGCGGCCGCCGCCTCCTTCATGCGGGTGTCGAGGTCCCGCTCGATCTGGTCGTAACGGCCCGAAAGAAAGTCGATCACCCGGTCGATGTTGGCCCGGTAGTCGGCCTGGCTTATGTAGTCGACGCAGGGAGCGCCACAGCGCTTGATGAAGTAGTCGAGGCAGGGGCTGCCTGACCTGCGGCCCGGTTCTTTGCCTTCGCAGGTCCGGTACTGGAAGAGCTTGCCGAGCAGGTCGAGCGTGTCCCGCACCCGGCGGGCCGAGGAAAACGGACCGAAGTAGGCCCGGCCTGGCCGGTGCCGCTCCCGGGTGAAGTAGACCCGCGGGTAATCCTCGTCGAGGCTGACCGCGACATAGGGATAGGACTTGTCGTCCCGCAACTTGATGTTGAAGCGGGGCCGGTAGCGCTTGATGAAGCTCTGTTCCGCAATCAGGGCCTCGGATTCCGATTCGGTGGCGAGAAACTCGATTCGCTCGATCAGCCTGGTCATCCCGGCGTTGCCGCCGCTGAAATGCGAGGCGACGCGCTTGCGGATCGAGACTGCCTTGCCGACGTAGATCACTTCGTCGTCGCGGTCGCGGAACAGGTAAACCCCCGGCACATCCGGCAGCGAGCGGCGCTCGGCAACGATCCGCGCCTCGCGGTCCGGTTCCTTTGATTGCTGTTTGCCTGTGGATTCGGCCACAAGCGAAGGGTAAGACCCAAGGGGGTTGGGATACGCTGGCGCCACCTATGGCCGCTGAAACGCTCACTCCCCCGGAACTGAAAACCATCGACATCGCGATCGACGGCGAGATCGGGACGATGACCTTGAACCGTCCGGAGACCTTCAACGCTATGAGTCCCGACCTGATCGAGGACCTGGCCACGGCTTTCGCCTGGCTTGCCGACCAGGCCCCGCTGCGCGGACTGATCATCACCGGAGCCGGCAAGGCCTTCTGCGCCGGCGGCGACCTCAACTGGTTCAAGAAGGGCCAGGAAGACCCGGACACCGACATCGTCGCCTCGGTCCGGCGCGGGGCCGAGCTGCTTCATTCCGGCATCGTCGACCTGCAGCGGATCCCCTACCCGGTGATCGCCGCCCTCAACGGCCCGACCGCCGGGGCCGGCTTCTCGCTTGCCCTGGCCTGCGACATCCGGATCTGTTCCGAGGACGCCTTTCTCGCCTGTGCTTACGGCCGGATCGGGGTTTCGCCGGACGGCGGCATGACCTATTTCCTGCCCCGGGTGGTCGGCCCCTCGAAGGCGATCGAGATCCTGCTCAATGACCCGAATCTCTCCCCTGCCGACGCGCTCGAGGCCGGTCTCGTCTCAGAGGTCGTGGCACCGGACCAGTTGCTCGACCGGGCCCGCGAAAAGGCCGACAAGCTGGCGAAGAAGTCCCCCTACTACGTGAAGATGGCCAAGCACCTGGTCCATCAGAGTCTCGACAACAGCATCACCGAGCAACTCCAGCTGGAGCGTCACGGCATCGCCAACGGCATGGGCACCGAAGACTCGAAGAACGCGATCGAGGCCTTCCTCACCGGCGGAACCGCCGAATTCAAAGGCGAGTAGCCGCCGGCCGGGGCCGGGCATCGGGCTTTTTGGCAGGTCAGGCTTTGAGGGCGCGGGTCACGCTCTCGCCGACGAAGCAGGGCTTCTCGCCGATGCTTCCATCGGGGGCCTGGACCTCGAGGGTGAACCTGGTGATCAGTTCCAGCCAGCCGTTGCCGAGGTCGTTCGCCTCGGTCAGCTCGGCCGAGGCGCGGACCTTCGAGCCGGCCGGGACCGGCGCCGGAAAGCGGACCTTGTTCCAGCCGTAGTTCACGCCGAGGGCGAACCCCGACTTGACCTCGATCAGGTCGAGCCGGAAACCGTCGACCAGGGAGAGCGTGAGGTTGCCGTGCGCGATCGTGGTGCCAAAGGGGCTTTCGTTCTTTGCCCTCTCGACCTCGACGTGGATCCACTGATGGTCACCGGAAAGATCGGCGAAGGTGTCGATCATCTGCTGGGTGACTTCGCGCCAGCCGGTCGGGCCGACCGTCTTGCCAACCAGTTCCTGCACCTGCTCGGGGCCTTCAATCGCGAGAGTTTCCATGGCGCAACATTATCGGCACCTGTTGCCCCTCGGGCAACAATTCCCTGCCGCTACCTGACCAGTTCGATGGTCATGCCGATCGGACTGATCGCTCCCATGCCACCGAGCATGCCGAGAATCTTCGCTACATAGGCCTGGGTTTCGGGATAGGACGGGATGCAGTCGCAGGAACCGACCGCGCCCGGACCGGCGTTGTATGCGGCCAGGGCGAGAGCGGGCGAACCGAACTGCCGGAGCAGGTCGCTCATCAGGTGGGCCTGGGCCATGATCGCCGCCGCCGGGTCAAACGGATCATCCAGCCCATACTCGGCCGCCGCGGCCGGCGTGAAGGCCGCGATGCCGAAGGCGATCCCGTTGCCGGCGTTCGGGTCAAAGCCCGATTCGGTGAAGAGCTGCGCGGCCAGCAATGCGGCCGAGACATTCCACTTCATGGCTGCGCGAAGGACCAGGGGCCGGACCCAGCCCGGGGTGAATGACGGCACCGCCCGCGAGAGCGCCGCCGAACGGTCGCCCCCGTCCATGCCGACCGAGTTTCCCGCATCCGAGCATGGCGCCGGGCCGGCGACGAACCCGTAATGCCAGGCTTCCCAGCTGTATCTCTGGACGAAGCCGAAACGCCCGGCGTTGGCTGCCAGCCAGCTGTAGCCGTCGGAGGCACCGAGATCGAGTTCGGTCGCGCAGCGGTGAAGCGACTGGCCGGGCGGCGCGACCCAGGTCGGATCCGGGTTGGCCGCAAAGAGGGCTGCCTGTTCCGCGTCCGAACGAAAGGCCGAATTGATGGTCAGGCTTACTCCGGCTGCCGCGGCGGACGCGACCATCGCGTCAAAGGCGGCGGCCACGTCCGGCCGCATGCCGTGACCCTGCCGTTCGGCCAGCGGCCCGGAGTAGCCGCCGCCGCTGGCCATCGCCGGCACCGACCCCATCGAGACCGGAACGCTGACCCGGGCCTCGGCCCAGTTCGGCGGTGCCCGGTGTGCCCCGCCACCGGTTCCGGGCCGGACCGAGGTGGCGATCGAAACCCGGGCCCGCACCGGGGCATAGGAGGCGGAGTCGGGAAAACGGACCGAAACCGCGAGCGGCGAAGCCCCGTTCGATGTCGCCGCCCCGATCGCCGCCAGCCGCGCCCGCGCGAGGTAGACCTGCTTCGGCATGTGGGCCGGGTTCGGCAGTCCGTTCGGCAGGCGCGGCGGAGCAAGCAGCCGCGGCAGGTCATCCTTCATCGAACGGACTGCGGAAAGGGCCGAGAGATCGGCTGCCCGCTGAGCCCTTGCCTTGCCGGTCACCGCCCCGGAAATCGCGACCACCGCCACGGTCGCCAGCACCAGTGCGAAGACGCAACCGAGCACCAGCGGGGTCGCCTGCCCGCCGGTCGAACGGAGCCGGCCCAGGAGCCGCCCGCCGGCGGGCCACAGTTTCCCGGCCGCGCCCCGCACGAGTTCGACCCGATCGGCGAACTCGCCTGCCTCTTCGACGACCAGCCCGGTCAGGGCGCCGGGGCCGGCGACGGCATCTCCGGAAACCGGCGCATCGACCTCGGGGGCATCCTGTCCGGCCTCGTCGGATCTGATCACCACCCGGTCCCAGCCGAGTTCCAGCAGCTCGCGGTACCGGCCGGCCCCCGCAATCACGGCCAGGGGCCGTTCATCCACGATCTCCCGCAAGCTGATCACTTCCCCGGCCAGCCGCTCTGACTGGGCGGCTGACAGGTAGACGAGGCTCCCGCGGGCTTTCGGCTCAAGCTCCGGCAGGGCCTCCAGCAGTTCCGATTCCAGCTCCTTGGCCTCGCCGGGAGCCAGCAGGCTGGCCGGCCGGGGCCGCTCCCGACCGGTCTCCAGCACCACGCCGACCCGCCCGGCCGCCGATTCCAGAACCCGTTCGGCGGCGAGCCGTTCGGCGCCACGCGAATCGCCGATCGACCCGATCAGCAGATGCTCGCTCATCCCGGCCTCCCGCCCGCCTCGGCCGAAACCGCAAGCTTTTCGGACATCGAGGAGAAGAGCGAAGGCGGCCGGAGCCGGACCTTTACCCGGGACCCGACCCTCGACACCGAGACCCGGTCCCGGGCCCAGCCGGGCAATGCCTCTAGCACGGCCGGCTCGACCGGCTCGCCCCGGATCAGCGCGACCGCGCCAGCCTCGGCCGCCCCGTCGGCGATGGTCGCGGTGTAACCGGTGGCAAGCAGCTGGAAGCAGAGCAGGCCGGCCAGCATCAGGGCGGCGATGCCGCAGACCGCCTCGACCGTCGCCTGGCCCGAGCGCCCGGAATTCATCAGCCATCTCCCAGCGAACTCGAACCGTAGACATGGGTCTCCGGGAACCCGGGCAGCAGCCCGGGCACCCTCACCCCGACTTTGACCCCGTCTTCCTGCGAGACCTTCAGGCCCCCCTGCAGGACCGATGGAAGCGCGTGTTCAGCCGCCCCGCGCGGGGAGTTGCCGGTGAGCACCGCCCGGGCCCCGGCCCGGGCGGCCACCCCCGCCGACCAGAGTGCCGCCCCCGCGATCGCGATCTGGGCCGCGACCAGCACGGCCAGCAGGATGATCGGCAGGGAACCGATCAACTCGAGCGAGACCGAGCCCCGCCGCGAACCGATCCCGCCCGAGCCTGCCTTTTCGCGATCCGCATCCATGCCCGGACCGTGGCAGGAAAAAGCTCACATGTGGCTCTACAACTGCAACGATTTGCAACGTCGGGGTGCTCAGACCCGAATCCGGGCGAGCACCGGTGCGTGATCGGAGAGCCTGACCATCAGGCCGGTCTCCGGATCGGGCACGTCGCGCCGCGCCGGCGGCCAGGCTTCCGGCTGCTCAAGCACTTCCACCCCGCGGGAAAGCAGGTGGTCGATCGAACCCGGCGCAGTGGTTCCGGCCAGCCCGAACTCGCCTTCGAGCCGGTCGAAAACATCGCTCGAACGGGGCCTGGCGTTGAAATCGCCACCCAGGACCAGGGGGCGATCCCCCGCCCTGCCGCTGGCCAGCCGCGCCGCCCGCATCACGTCCCCCGCCGCCCTTTCGCCGGTGCTGGCGTGAAGGTTTGCCACACAGAGGCCGCAGCCGAGTTCGACCATCGACATGACCCGTCGCTCAGGAAACCAGGTCAGGGTCGACTTCCGGAACTCCCTGATGTGGGCCCCGGGCCGGGATTTATCCAGGCCCGGGGTCGCGCCCCGGACCAGGATCAGGTTGCACCCTCCTTCCCAGCTCCCGGCCAGTTGGGGCCGGAACCTGGCGACCGGTGACATGACCGGCCGCAACCAGTTGCGGGAAGTGAGTGCGGTCCGGGCCTCGGCCCCGGTCGCTTCGGCCAGGCGGTGGGCCCAGCGAGGCGGAACTTCCTGCAGCAGGGCGATGTCCCATTTCGCGGCCGCGAGCAGGGCGGCAAACTCGTGAAAGAGGTCCCGGTTCAGGCGAACATGCTTCTTGCCCGGGATCGGTCGCCCCGTGATCCGCCAGAGGAGGTCGCCCGGCGGAACTCCGGGATCTTCCTTGCCAGGCGCCGGCGGGAAGTCGCGGCCGTGGAAGAGATTCCAGCTGAGTACCCGGAAATTCAGTAGCTGCGAGCCTCCGAGACGATCAGCCAGACGCCGACCAGGCCCGAGGCCATCAGCAGCAGCCAGGTCATCGTGCCGAAGCCGGTGGAAAACATCTTGTCCGCACCGGCGATCATCAGGACGATCAGGCCGAAACAGGAATAGAGGATCACCCGGCGCGAACCTTCAAGCGCCAGCAGCCCCGAACGGAACTCATAGGTGAGTCGGTAGACCGTCCAGGCGAGACCGGCCAGGAAGGCCATGGTGATCGTGGTCAGCACCGCATCGGCGACGTTGCCCCCGTTGGGAAGGAAGGCAACTCCGGCCGCGAGCAGGGCGATGATCGCGATGTTCCTGGCGATAGTCACCCGACAAGCCTAAATGACCGCGGGCTGCCGGAACTTCCTTCTACTTGGAGACCATCAGGTAGATGCCGAGGGCGATGATCCCGATCGTCGCCACCAGGCCGAAGGCCCCGACCGCCAGCGCCATACCCGCAACCACCCCGCGCCCGTCCTGATTGAAGTCGACGTACTTGGTCGCCCCCCAGATCCCCAGGGACGCGGCCAGCGAGACCGCCATCGCTCCGACGAAGGCGTAGAGCACCGTGTCCCCGAGTTCCTTCCAGGCGACGACCGAGGCGAACAGGTCCATGGCTCAGGCCACCTCGGTCTGCACGTCAACCACCTCGGTCTGGCGCGAGCGTCGCACGAAGGCGATCACGATCAGGACGACGGCGATCGCACTGATGATGACCGGACCGGCAGCACCGTCGCCGAAGATCTCGGTTATCCCGAAGCAGAGCGCGCCGATCGCGGCGGCGGCGGGCAGGGTCAGGATCCAGGCAGTGACGATGTTGCCCGCCACGCCCCAGCGCACCGCCGAGACCCGCTTCGCGACACCGGAGCCCATCACGCCGCCGTTGATCACGTGAGTGGTTGAAAGCGGGAATCCGAAATGCGATGAAGCCATGATCACCGCGGCACCCGCGCCCTGGGCGGAGAAGCCCTGGGCGGCGTCCATCTTGATGATGCGCATGCCGGTCGTCTTGATGATCCGCCAGCCGCCGCTGTAGGTGCCGAGCGCAATCGCGGTGGCCGAAGCGACGATCACCCAGGTCGGCGGTGAAGCGCCTTCCGGCAGCGCCCCGTCGGCGATCAGCGCGAGGGTGATCACACCCATCGTCTTCTGGGCGTCATTGGTTCCGTGCGCGAGCGCGAGCAGGCCACCCGAGGCAATCTGTCCCAGCCGGTATCCACGGGTAACCGGACCGGGCCGAAGCCGGGCCGTTATCCGGTAGATCAGGCCGATCGCCAGGGCGGCGACGACGAAGGCGAGGATCGGCGCAACGATGGCCGGCACCAGCACCTTGCCGACCAGCCCGGCGGTCTCGATCGCCTGGCTGCCGGAGTCGGCGAGGGCCGCTCCGACTATGCCGCCGATCAGGGCGTGAGAACTGGAGGAAGGAAGGCCGAAGTACCAGGTGATCAGATTCCAGGCGATCGCGCCGACCAGACCGGCGAAGACCACGTTGAGCGAGCCCGCACCCTGGATCGCCGACTGGTCGACCACGTCCGAGGCGATCGTCGCCGCCACCTCGATCGAGATGAAGGCGCCGATGAAGTTGAGGATCGCGGCGAAGGCGATCGCCGCCTTGGGTGAAGCCGCCCCGGTTGAGATCGAGGTGGCCACGACGTTTGCGGTGTCGTGAAAGCCGTTGGTGAAATCGAAGGCCAGTGCCGAGACGACAACGATGACGAGGATCAGATGGAGGTCCACGTCGTCAGCTGTTCTTGATCACGATGCCTTCAAGGATGTGGGCGGAGGTTTCGGTTGCATCGATCGCCTTCTCGAGGACGGCGAAGATGTCCTTCCAGCGAATCACGACCATCGGATCGATCCCGTTCGAAAACAGCGATGCCACGGCGTCACGCGAAACCCGGTCGCCGTCGTTTTCGAGCCGGTGAATCTCGATCCAGTACTGGTCGAGATCCCTGAATGACGGCAGGTTCTCGAGGCCGAGCGAAAGCTGCTCGCAGCAGCCGACCAGAATCCGGGTCAGGTCCTGGGCCTGGTCCATCGGCGCTTCGATCTGGTACAGCGCCAGGAAATCCGCCGCTTCCTCGATGTAATCGACCACGTCGTCGAGCTTGGTCGCGAGGCCGTAAATGTCCTCGCGGTCAATCGGCGTGACGAAGGTCGAATTGAGCCGGTTGATGATGTCGTGAGTGATCCGGTCACCCTCCTGCTCGATGATCAGAATCTCGCGGCCGAGGCCGTTGTCATCAGGCCATGCGGCCATCATGTCGTTCAGCTTCGTGGCTGCGCGCAGGGTGTTCTGCCCGGCCTCGTTGAAGAGGTCGAAGAAGGTGTTGTCCCTGGGCAGTAGCGAGAAACGCATCAGAGCCGGGCCAACCTACCAGAGCGGGCCGCAAATCCTTTACACGGCCTTTTCATGGTCTTTTCATCCGTTGGCCTGCGGAAGCGCGGTTGCGGCCAGGGTCTGGTGCCGTTCCATCAGTTCCTCCTGGGCGTTGCGGCGCTCGCCGCCCTCGGGGCTGAGGCGGGACCAGTTGCCGGAACTGTCCAGCACCCACGAGTTCGAGTTGTCGGAGAAGCAGCGTTCCATCACGTCGAGAATCTGATCCCGGGCGATCTCGTCTTCGACCGGGGTCACAAGCTCGACCCGCGCGTCGAGATTTCGCGGCATCAGGTCGGCCGAGCCGATGAAGATGTTCCAGTCCCCTCCGCGCTGGAAGGCATAGACCCGTGAATGCTCGAGGAACCGGCCGACCAGGGAGACCACCCGGATGTTCTCCGAAAGCTCCGGCACCCCGGGCCTGAGGCAGCAGATCCCGCGCACGTTGATCTCGACTTCCACACCGGCCTGCGAGGCCCGGTAAAGCGCCTCGATGCAGGTCCGGTCGACCAACGAGTTCATCTTCATCAGGATCTTCGCCTCCCGGCCTGCCTTGTGGGCGGCGACCGTGGCTTCGATCTCGGCCAGGATCGAGGAACGCATCGAATGCGGCGAGACCAGCACCCGGCGGTAGTCGGCCGGGCGCGAGTAACCGGTCAGCAGGTTGAACATCTCGGCCACGTCGGCGCCGATCTCCGGGTCGGCGGTGAACAGGCCGAGGTCCGTGTAGAGCCGGGCGGTGGTCGAGTGATAGTTGCCGGTGCCGATGTGGACGTAGTTGCGGACCTGGTCGCCTTCCCGCCGCACAACCAGCAGGGCCTTGATGTGAGTCTTCAGCCCGGGGATGCCGTAGACCACGTGAACCCCGACTTCTTCAAGGCGTTTGGCCCACTCGATGTTCGCTTCCTCGTCGAAGCGCGCCTTCAGTTCCAGCATGCAGACGACCTGCTTGCCCCTTTCCGATGCCTTGATCAGGGCCGAGACCAGCGGCGAGTCCTCGCTGGTCCGGTAAACGGTCTGCTTGATAGCCAGCACGTCCGGATCGCTCACCGCCTGGGCGATGAAACGCTCGACCGAACTCGAGAAGGAATCGTAGGGGTGATGGACCAGCACGTCGCGCTGGCGGATCGCCGCGAAGATGTCGGGCGGGTCTCCGTCCTCGCCCTGCAGCCGGGGCTGGGTGACCGGAGCCCAGGGCTTGTCGCGCAGCTCCTGGAAGCCGCCCAGCTTGACCACGTCCCAGAGGTCGGTCAGGTCGAGCAGGCCGCCGGCTTCGAATACTTCGTTTTGCTGAAGACGAAGCAGCTCGACCAGCAGCTCCTTGAGCTCCGGGTTCATCCCGTCGGCGACTTCCAGCCGCACGACCTCCCCGAAACGCCGGCGACGGACTTCCTCCTGGACCGCTTCGAGCAGGTCGTCGGCTTCGTCGGACACCGTGAAATCAGCGTCCCGGGTAACCCGGAAATAGGAGTGATCGAGCACTTCAACACCGGGGAACAGCTGATCGAGATTGGCCGCGATCACCTCTTCCAGCGGCACCAGCACCCGCTCCTTCTCGCTGCTCAGTTCGATGAAGCGGCCGAGCAGCTCCTTCGGCACCTTGATCCGGGCGAGCACGCGGGTCGAGGTCTCGCGGTCCCGAAGCAGGACGGCGATGCTCAGGGAGAGGTTCGAGATGTAAGGGAAGGGACGGCCGAGACCGATCACCAGCGGGGTCAGCGCCGGGAAGACCTGCTGGTCGAAAATCCGGTCCAGCTCCGCCCGCTCGGTCCCGTTCAGGTCGGCCAGGGTCGCGACCTTGATGCCGTTCTCGGTCAGCTGCGGCTTCAACTTGCGTTCAAAGACCCTGGTCAGCCGGCGGTCGAGTTCCAGCGACCGGCTGCGGATCGCCTGGATCTGTTCCCGCGGCGAGAGGCCGTCCGGGCCCCGGGCGTCGATTCCGGCATCGACCTGATCCCACAGCCCGGCCACCCGGACCATGAAGAATTCGTCGAGGTTCGAGGCAAAGATCGCGCAGAACTTGACCCGTTCCAGGAGCGGCGCCGAATCGTCCTCGGCCAGCTCAAGAACCCGCTGGTTGAAATCAAGCCAGGAGAGTTCGCGATTGAAGAACCAGGAGGGATCGGGAGTCGTTTCCAAGGTCAGGATTCTACTTTCAGTGAGGTTTCAAGAGCGACCCAGACGCCCTGGCGGGACTGCTCGTGCCAGAGTCGTTTGAAGCGTTCATAGAGCATCTGCCGCCGGGCCGTCATGTGAACGACGGCGAGTTCGAGGCCGCGGTAGGCCGCCCGGTTCGGTGCGGCCTGGACCAGGATCGGATCGAGGTCCCGGCTGCCGCGGGCGCGATCGATGATCGTCTTCACGTCTTCGGCCTCAAGGTCGGTGATCGCCTGCCGGGCCGGCGGCACCGCCAGGTCACAGTCACGCATCTCGCCGAGCACCTCCTGCAGCCCCCGGGCCGCGCGGCGGGCGGTGTGAGCCTGGGATCCGAGGGCGTCACCGGTCAGCTCCAGCGAGTACCTGAGCCGCTCTGCCGCGACCCGCAGCCGGTGTTGCGCGTCGACGCCTTCCGGATCGAGGCTGTCAACCGCTTCCTTGCGCAGCCGGGCCAGCCGTTTGGAGATCAGGGCGATGGCTTCGGGAGTCAGGGTTTCAACCGGCCGGTAGTCATGGGCGCGGTCGGCGGCGTCGGCTTCGACCGCCGAATCGGCGATTTCCTCGATCCTGACCCGGAACGCCTGCAGGCGGCGGCCGTGGACCACCTGGGCCAGGGCGCGGTTGGCGCTGGCCTGTTCACGGCGCAGCGACGAGATCACACGGTCGATCCCCTCCGATTCGGCCGGGGCGGTTTCCTCACCGACGCTTTCGTAGGCGGCGATCACCACGTCGATGTCGCGCCTCGCCCCGGCGGCCCGCGAAATCCGCCTGGCTTCCGCCCTTCCCTCGCGATACTGGGCCCGGCCGAAACAGGAGCGAAAGACCTCAAGTGCGGCGCGAAGCCGACGGGAAGCGAGCCAGAGTTCGTCGGCCGCTCCGGTCTCGGTCACGTCGAGCACACCCTTGGCAAGGACCGAGATCTGGGTCGCCCGCTCTTCGAGCACCTGCGACGCGGCAAGGCGGAAGCGGGGATCGGATTCGGTGCTCATCAACCGGAACCCTAGACCTCAGGCCGACTCAGCCGGGTGTCAATGCGGGTTCTGAAACGTCGATTCCGCCGTTCAGCATGTCGAGCACGATCCCTTCGCGGATCCCGCCCTTGCCGATCTGCAGGTCCTGGCCGAGCAGTTCGGAGACCTTCTCGAGAATCAGGACCCCGGTCGCCAGCATGCGGACGCGAATCGGATCGAGTTCGAACTGGCGGCCGACTTCGAGCGCTTCGTCACCGCTGAGGACCCGGATGCTGCGTTCCAGAGTCTCGTATTCGAGCCGGGCGCCGACGATCTTGCGCAGTGAAGTGGCCGAACCGCCAACCGCAACGGCCTGCTCGGGCTGGGTGATCTGGACCTCGGCGAAGACTTCGTCGACCCGGTCCCGCACCCGGCGGATCTCGGAAGCCGAGGGCGGGTCCGAGCTGATCAATTCCTCGGCCAGCTGGCCCGAGCCGATCGGCCAGGAGCGGACCTGTTCCACCCCGCCGTCGGCCGTGCCGATGATGATCTCGGTCGAACCGCCACCGACGTCGACCACGGCCACCCGGCCTTCGACCTGATAGCCGAGCGCCTTGGTCGCCCCGAGGAAGGCGAGCCGGCCTTCCTCGTTCTCGCTGACCACGTGAACCGGAATGCCCGCCACCGCCTCGATTTCGGCCGCGGCTTCCTTCCCGTTCGGAGCGTCCCTCAGTGCCGCCGTGGCGACCGCCCGGAAAGTCCCGGCGCCGAGTTCGCGCGCAAGTTTCACCTGGGTGTCGACCACTTCGGCGACTTCGGCGACCTTTTCGGCCGGAATCGTGCCGTCATCCAGCCGGGCCTGGCCGATCCTGGTGTAGGCCCGCTGCTCCATCACCTTCTTGAGCTTGCCTTCATCGGGCTCGGCGACCAGGATCCGGGTGGTGTTCGAACCTATGTCGATCGCTGCGCAGAGCATCGTCTTTACCCAAACGATTCTGGCAGGCGAAGCGGACGGGCCGGTTCGGAGCCTTCGGCCCTCCGGCGGGACCGGAAGCTCAACCGAAACGGCCACTGACGTAATCCTCGGTCTCCTGCAACGACGGGTTCGAGAAGATCTTCTCGGTTTCGTCGATCTCGACCAGGACGCCCGGGTCACCGCTTTTCTCGATGTTGAAGAACCCGGTGTAATCGCTGGCCCGGGCCGCCTGCTGCATGTTGTGGGTGACGATCACGATCGTGTAGCGCTTCTTCAGTTCGTTGATCAGGTCCTCGATCGCCAGGGTAGCGATCGGATCCAGGGCCGAACAGGGCTCGTCCATGAGCAGGACTTCCGGTTCAATGGCCGTCGCGCGGGCGATGCAGAGGCGCTGCTGCTGGCCGCCGGAGAGCCCGCTGGCCGGCTTTTCGAGCCGGTCCTTGACTTCGTCCCAGAGGTGGGCGCCGCGAAGCGAGCGTTCGACGATCCCGTCGATCTCGGTCTTCTTCAGCCTGCGGCGGTTCAGTCTCAGGCCCGCCGCCGTGTTCTCGTAGATCGACATGGTCGGAAACGGGTTCGGCTGCTGGAAGACCATGCCGATCTGCTGGCGGACCAGAACCGGATCCATCGACGGCGAGTAGATGTCCATCCCGTCGAGCAGGACCCGGCCTTCGACCCGGGCGCCGTCAATCAGCTCATGCATGCGGTTCAGCGACCTGAGGAAGGTCGATTTGCCGCAACCAGAAGAGCCGATCAGCGCGGTCACCTTGTTCGGGTGGATGCTGACCGTGCAGTCCTTTACCGCGAGGAAGCTCCCGTAGTAGATGTTCAGGTCCTCGGCGTCGATCCGTTTCGCCAGGGCGTCCACGGTCGCGGTGGCACTCGGGCTGGCCGGGGGGTCCATGATGGGGTCGGCCGGTCCGGCCTGGGCGTCAACCATCTCTTTCTCCTTCATAGTCTCGGTCTGGTTCATCGGCGGATCTCCACTCCATAGCGTCGACTGATGAGCCGGGCCGCAAGGAACAGCACCATCACGATCAGGATCAAAAGGAGCGCCCCGGCCCAGGCCCTTTCGATGAAGGCCTCGGGCGGAACGCCGGGAAACTTGTACTGCTCGTACACATAGACCGGCAGGTTCGCCATCCGGCCGTCGAACGGGTCAAGGTTCGTCGTGTCGATCGATCCGGTGGTGACCAGCAGCGGTGCGGTCTCGCCGATCACGCGGGCCACCGCCAGCATGACGCCGGTGACGATCCCGGCCAGGGCGGTCGGCAGCACGACCCGCAGGACGGTCAGCCACTTGGGCACGCCGAGGGCGTAGGAAGCTTCCCGCAGCGAGTTCGGAACGACCCGCAGCATCTCTTCCGCCGAGCGGATCACGATCGGGATCATCAGCACCATCAGGGCGACCGAGCCCATGATTCCGAGCCGGATGCCGGGGCCGAAGAACAGCGCGAACAGGGCGAAGGCGAAGAGGCCGGCGACGATCGAGGGGATGCCCATCATCACGTCGACGAAAAAGGTGATTGAACGCTTGAGGCGCCCCTTGCCGTACTCGACCAGGTAGATCGCGGCCAGCACGCCAACCGGCACGGCCGCGACGGTGGCGAAGGCAGTGATGATGAAGGTGCCCATCGCGGCGTGAAAGGCGCCGCCGCCTTCACCGACCACACCCCGCATGTCCTCGGTCAGAAACTGGACGTCGAAGCGGGCCAGCCCTTCGCTGACCACCGTGTAAACGAGTGAAATCAGCGGCACCAGGGCGAGCACGAAGATCTCGACGATGACCACGGTCATGACCCGGTCGAGTGCCCGGCGACGGCCTTCGACCGCCAGCGACCAGACGGTGATCGTGACCAGGCTGAAGAGCCCGGTGAAGATCAGCCAGACGAACGGGCTGAAGCCGAGAACCAGGCAGAGCAGCGCCGAGGCGACGGCCGAGATCCCGAAGACGAGCAAACCGGCCCGGCGGGGCAGGACCCCGGAGCCTTCACCCAGGGGCATCGATACGGCACTACCGGCCACCGGCGGCCTCCCTTCTGCCGATCACGGCCCGAGCCGCCATGTTGACCGCCAGGGTGATCGCGAATAGCACGAGGCCGGTGGCGATCAGGACGTTGACGTCGATCCCGGATGACTCCGGGAACTGGAGCGCGATGTTGGCGGCGATCGTCGAAGGGTTCTCGGAGCTGATCAGGTCGAAGGTGATCACCCCGGAGACCGAGAGGATGATCGTCACGGCCATCGTCTCGCCGAGCGCCCGGCCGAGACCGAGCATCGAGCCGGCGACCACGGCCGAGCGGCCGAAGGGCAGCACGACCATGCGGATCATCTCCCAGCGGGTCGCGCCGAGGGCGAGGGCGCTTTCCTGGAGCCCTTTCGGGGTCTGCTGGAAGACCTCGCGGGCGACCGCACTGATGATCGGCAGGATCATCAGGGCCAGCACCACCCCGGCGACCAGCATGGTGCGTCCGGTGGTCGAGGCGGGGCCGTCGAAGAAGGGAATGAAGCCGAAGTGGTCGGAAAGCCACTGGGTGACCGGCACCGACGCCGGCCCGAGCACGGCGATCCCCCAGATGCCGTAGATGATGCTGGGGATCGCGGCCAGCAGGTCGGTCAGGTAGGAGACCGACATCGCGATCGGCTTCGGGGCGAGGTGACTGGTGAAGAGCGCCACCGCGATCGCCATGGGGATCGCGATCAGGATCGCGATGAGCGAGGAAAGAACGGTGCCGAAGACGAGTGGCCAGATGTAGTGGAGGAGGGACTTTCCGTCGGGAAGGTCGGCGACCGGAGCGGTGATCGCGGGCCAGGCCTCGCTGACCAGAAAGGCCGCGACCCCGGCCAGCACGACCAGGATCGCCAGGCCGGCCGCAGTGGCAAGACCGGAAAAGGCACGGTCACCGAACCGGCGGTGAGCCCTGCCTGAAGGTGGTGTTTCGCTGTTTGAGACGGTGCCCGCGTTCAATGAAATCTCCTGCCCGAAAAACGGCTGGTGAGCCTGACTGCGATCACCCCGCGGCGGCCTGTGCCTCCGCCGCGGGGTTCTCGCTGCCGGCTTGCTTCAGCTCAGCTGGTCTGGATCGCCTCCACGGCGGGAGTGATCTGCTTGCTGAGGGATGCCGGGATCGGAGCCGACCCGGCGTTCGAGGCCGCAGCCTGCTGGCCTTCGTCGCTGATGATGTAGCTGTAGAAGGCCTTGACGAGCTTGGCCGTGTCAGCCGAGTCGTAGGTGGTGCAGGCCATCTCGTATGACACCAGCGAGATCGGGTAGAGACCCTGGGCGGTCGAGGTGCGGTTGAGCTCGTACGCGAAGATGTACTTGCCTTCGCCACCGATCCGCTTCGACTCGTCGAAGATCTTCACAGCTGCTTCGGGTGAGGGAGCCACGAAGTCGCTGCCGACCTTGACGTTGACGGTGCCCAGGTCACCGACCTGGCTCAGATCGGCGTAACCGATCGTGCCGCTGCCGGACTTGACGGCGCTGATCACGCCGGAAGTGCCGTTGGCAGCCTCGCCGCCCTGGAGCGGCCAGACCCCGTCGGGCTCGTCGGTCCAGTCCTTCGGAGCCGCCTGGTGCAGGTAGTCGGTGAAGTTCTCGGTCGTGCCCGACTCATCCGAGCGATGGACGACCACGATGTCCTGGTCAGGCAGACTCGCGTCCGGGTTCTCCGCCGCGATCGCCTGATCGTTCCACTTGGTGATGTCACCAGCGAAGATCCGGGCCAGGGTGCTGGCCGAGAGGTTCAGGTCATCGACCCCCTCGACGTTGTACGGAACCGCGATCGGCGAGATGTAGACCGGGATCTCGATGTACTCGCCCGGCTTGCAGCGCTTGGCGACATCGGCCAGTTCGGTCTCGTCCATCGGGGTGTCGGTGCCGCCGAAGTCGGTGCCACCGGCGATGAACTGCTCGCGGCCGCCGCCGGAACCGACCGGGTCGTAGGCGATGTTGGCGTCAGGATTGTTCTCCTGGAAGCCGGCGACCCAGGCGGCCATGGCGGCTTCCTGTGAGCTGGCGCCGGCGCCGGCGATCTCGCCGGAGACCGCGTCGCCGCTGGACCCGCTGCTGCCACTGTCGCTGTCGCTGCTTCCGCAGGCGGCCACACCCAGCGCCAGGGCCAGGGTGAGGGGGATCGCGATTAGCCACTTCTTCAAGTTCAAGGTTTCCTCCAGTTTGGATTTCTTTCGAGGGGTTGCGCAGTAATGAACTTCAGTCAATAGATGGAGATTTCGCGCGGTGTTACTTCCTTGTGAAAGTTGTGAAAAGAGGTGAAAAGCCCGTCACTTGCCGCGAGTCAGGGGTTCAGCGGTCGCGGCGAAAAGCAGTAGCCAAAGCCGATGTGGGTCTGGATGAAGCTCCAGTGAGGCAAGGCGGTTTCAAGCTTGTGGCGCAGTTTCGAGACGTAGACGTCAACCGACCGGTCGTTTTCGGGCATCGCGCCGCCCCAGACCAGGTCGTAGACCTCTTCCCTGCTCACGACCTGTTCCGGCCGGCTGGCCAGGACCGCGAGCAGGTGGAACTCCCGGACCGTGAGGATGATTCCCCTGCCGTCGGCGAGGACGGTCCGCTGATCGAGCCGGACTTCCAGGGGCCCGGCCCTCAGCGCGTGGCCGGCGGAACCGCCCGTCTGGGACTTTGCTGCTTCCACGCTCGGCCCGGCTCAGATCGGGTGGGACGCGTCCTCGAATTCCCGGAACAGGCCGGTCACCACAAAGGCAACCTGTTCCCCGACATCAACCGCGTTGTCGCCGATCCGCTCGATCGCACGCGCGGCCAGCAACATCGTCATCGCCCATTCACGGCGGTCGGGCTCGTCGCCGATTTCGATCGCCAGGGTGAAGCAGTCGCGGTTCAGCCGGTCGATCAGGTCGTCCTGCCGGACCAGGTCCTGGGCGGCCGTCTCGTTGCGATCGGCGAAGGCCTGCCTGGCCTGAATGATCTGGCTGCTGGCCTGGACCCCCATCTCGAGGATCAACCGGATCATGCTCTCGTCCGAAGGCGGCTCGTGGCCGACGATCGGGATCAGCTTGCAGATGTTCACGCACTGATCCCCCATCCGCTCCGCGTTCTTGATCACGTGGAGCAGAGCGGAAATCAGCCGAAGGTCGGTGGCCACCGGGGACTGGGTGGCCAGCAGGGTGATCAGACCCTGGTGAATCTCGAGGTAGCGCCCGTCGATCCGGTCGTCGTCGGCAGCAACCAGTTCGGCCAGCTCGACGTCCTGGTTTTCGATCGCTTCGAGGGTGCGGCCTAGCGCCCGGTCCACGAGATCGAAGGCCCCGAGAGCCTGCTGCTCGAGGTGGTCAAGTTCTTCCTGATACTGAATTCGGATCTTCTCGGTCACTCACACCCTCCGGGACTTGGTTCCCGCCTTTCGGGGGCGGCCTGGTGGTTCGAAGCGTTCCACCGCTTCCGCCCCAGTTTGTTACCTGCGGGTAGACCTGCTGTAAAAGAGTTGTGAACTCCTGTGAAGCGGGTTCACCCTTGATCGGGTGCCCGTTTTCGTGAGTGAGAGAAGGTGCAGCGCTAGACCGGCACGCCGGGCGCCGCAGCGCCCGCATCATCGGTGGCCCGGTCGGAGCTGACCTTGGCGGTCGCCTCGGCGGCCGCAATCGACGATTCGGCCGCAAATCTGTAGCCGACGCCGAAGTGGGTGTGGATGTAGGTGTAGGCCGGGGACCGCCTCTCCAGCTTGGTGCGGAGCTTGCGGATGAAGACGTCAACCGAGCGGTCGCCGTGGGCCATCGCGTAGCCCCAGACACGCTGGTAGATCGATTCGCGGTCGAGGACCTTGCCCTCATTGTGTGCGAGGAGTTGAATCAGCTCGAACTCGCGGCGGGTCAGGTCGAGGCTCTGGCCGGCGATGAAGGCCTGGAACTGGTCGGGGCGGATCTCGATCTCCCCGACGACCAGCGGACCGGCGTCCTGTTCGTTGGAATGACGACGGCGACGGCGCACCACCGCTTCGATCCTGGCGATCACCTCTTCCGGGTGGCAGGGCTTGTTGACCCAGTCGTCGGCCCCGATCCTGAGCCCGCGGACCCGCTGTGAAACGGTGCCCCCGTTGGCGCAGACGATCACGCCGAGGTCGGGCAGCATGCCGCAGATCCGCTCGAGGTACTCCCAGCCGCCTTCGCCGATCACGTCCGGATCGAACACGACCGCGTTGATCTTCATCGCGACCAGTTCCTCCGGCGGCACGCCCGAGGCGAGGACCCGGTACTGCCAGCCGGCCGCGTCCATCCGGTTCGAAAGGACCCGGATGAAGCCGGAATCGGTGTCGATCACCGCAACACGCATTGGAGCCCGGCCGGCGTTCATTTTGAGCTTCCGATCATCTACCGAAAAGTGTAGGGCGTAGCCGGACGCAAAGCCGCGAAATCAAGCCGATTTTCACAACTCATTCACAACCCCGAAAAGATTCGGCTCTGGACCTGAAGCGAGCCGGGAGTCCCGAAAACAGCGAGGTACCAATTTGCGCCACATAGCGCACCCAACTCCGTTCTCGGCCCGGTGGTCCGGATCGAAGTCGGAGTTGGGTGCGCCATATGCCGAGAACTCCCTCCTCGATCTTCCAGGCCGGGCCCCATTCTCACCTGCCCTCGGATCCCGAGGTGCCGCAAAGGCACAACTCCCGGGCCAGGAGCAACAGGCACACCCGCGCCGGAGCAGTCGGGTAGCCACAGGCGTCCTGCGGTTTGCGGTAGGTTTCGGGGCGTGAATCGTGTCCGTAACAGTCTCGTTGCCCTTCTGACCGCGCTTTTCGTTCTGGCCCTGCCCGCCTACGCGGCAGCCGCCGACGGCGTTGGAACCGCCGGTCGGGTCGATGACCGTTACATCACCTTCTTCTGCTTCGGACTGATCGCCTTCTTCGCGATCCTGGTCACCGTCCTCTCGCTCATTCAGGGCCGGCTGGACGCGAAGAAGGATCAGCGACGGCACGATCTTGACCGGTTCAATTCCTAGGGACCGGGCTTAATCGCAAGTCGGGCGGGGTCCGACCCGCCCTCCCTGTGAAACCCGCCCACCCACTGAAGCAATTGATGGTTGGGAGGGGCTCGGTTTTGGGTGCTTCAGACGGCCCAGAACACTGATTGGGCGCGTCTGATTTGGGCCAGGCGTTCCGGCCAGCCGGTTTCTTCCAGTTCAGGGGCCGGGGTGTCTCCGGTCAGGTCCGGGGTGAATCCGCCGAGGCCGGCGTAGACCGCGTGGTCCAGCAGGGGCAGCGTGTTCGGGTTGTAGCCGCCTTCGTGAAGGGCGACCAACCCGATCCCCTTGCGCGAAGCAAAATCAGCGGAGGCACTGGCCAGGGCGTGGTAACCGGCCGCGGTCAGGTTCTGGCTGGCCAGCTGGTCGGCGACATGACCGTCCTGACCGGCCGAAACGATCAGTAGACCCGGGTCGAACTGGTCGAGGATCGGCCCGGCGATCGCCTGGAAACCCTCGATGTGTTCCCGGTCGCCGCAACCGGGCGGCATCGGCAGGTTGACCGTGAAGCCCCGCCCCGCCCCGACCCCGGTCTCGTCCAGCCAGCCGCTGCCGGGATAAAGCGGCCACTGGTGGAAGGAGATGAAGAGGACCCCCGGGTCGTCGTAGAGGATGTCCTGGGTGCCGTTGCCGTGGTGGACGTCCCAATCGAGCACCGCGACCCGGCCAATTCCGAGGGCCTCGCGGGCATAGCGGGCGGCGATCGCGGCGTTGCTGAAGAGACAGAAGCCCATCGCCCGGTCGGCGGTTGCGTGATGGCCGGGCGGACGGATGATCGCGAAGGAACTGGTGGTCGCGGTCCCTTCGGCCGCCTTGCCGTTCACGGCATCCACGGCGACCAGCGCGGCTCCGGCCGAACGCCGGGCCACCTCGTAGCTCAGGGGCGACGCGACCGTGTCACCGTCCAGCCAGGTCGGACCGTTCTCGGCCGCGACCCGCACGTTCTCCACATGAGACTCGGTGTGGGCCCTCAGCAGGTCCTCGACCGTGGCTTCCCGGGATTCGAGGATCGGCAGGCCGTGCCGCTGGCTGTCTTCGCCGAGACGGTTCAGAACCCCCGGGAAACGGCGTGAGTTTTCCGGATGGCTCCCGGTTTCATGCCCGGCCTGCTCGCGCAGAATGACCAGACTGGTGCTCATGCGCCGAGCCGGAAACCGGAAAGGAGCCGCTTCTCGCTTTCCCCCTTCACTTCGGCCACGACCTCGATGTGGCCGGCCAGGGGCGTGTCGCGAATCTTGGTCGCGAGCAGGTCGTCGACCTGGAATATCCCGGCCGAGTTGTTGAGTTCGATCTCGAGCCGGACCGGGCGGTTCTCCCCGGCCGAAATGTTGACCCGGTCGATCGCCGCGGCGGAAATCGAGTGAATCCCTTCCTGGCCGGATTCGAGCGGCACCCGGGTCCGGCCCTCGGCCATGTCGAGCGCATCGGCCACCCGGACGATTCCGGCTTCCACCGTGTATGGCTGCCCGCGCCGCCGGTGACCGATGATCGCGTGAAGCACCTCGGCCATGACGATCGACTTCTCGGGTTCCTCATAGATCCCGTCGAGCAGCCGCGGCAGTGCCTCGCGAGCCAGAAAAAGGCTGTATTCCTCGTGGTCGGCCCGGTGGATCGACATGCCGACGTCATGGAGCAGGGCTCCGCCCGCCACCACCACTTCGGTGTCACGGGCGCTCATCCCGTGGTCGGTGACCATCGCTCCATGCACCCCGCCCTTGTCGAGCAGCCGGGTCAGGCGCAGGGCGATGTTGAGCACTATCTGCATGTGGACCCAGGAGTGGTCGGACATGCCGAGCCGCTCGGCATGGGTCTGGGCCATGTACCACCAGGCCTTGACCTCGTCATCCCGGTTGACGGCGTCGAGGAACTTCTCCAGCTTGCGGTTGCCGCGGGTCGGCGCCTTGACCCGGACCGACCTGACGTTCTCGCGGCTGTGCAACGCCGGGGCCTGATCAGCCGGATCGGGTGCGCCGACCGCCAGCTCCTCCCCTTCTGCGATCTCCCCCGAATCGCTCAAGACGATTCCCGGCCAGCGACCGGTTCCTCACGCTCGGCCAGCCAGTAGCGGCTTGCCGCGAGGTCGCAAAGGGCAGGCTCGACCCGGACTCCGAGCCCTTCGGCCAGTGCCGCGTGACCGACGATGATGCCTGGCAGATGCCGGGCCAGGGGGGCTTCGGCGCCGAACCAGGCGGAAATGTCATCGCTTGTCTGGCCGAGAATCGCGTCCAGTCCCCGGCGGGCCTCCGCGGCGCCGATCCGGGGGCCGCAAAGTCGCTCGACCACGGGGGCGAGGCTCGAGACGACCAGCACCCGCTCGGTCGGGGGCGGGAACATCGAGGCGATCCCGCGGGAGGCGCCGATCACGGCCGCTTCGATCTGGCCGGGCCGGGGCGGATCCTGAAACCGGGCCTTGCGGGTCATGGTCGAGGCGCCGACCGGCCGTGAGCCGTTCCATTCCGGGATCTCTCCCGGGCGGCCGACCGCGAAGCCGATTGCCGTCTCCCCGATCACGGCGACGGCGACCGGGTCCGGCAACGAGTCCCCGGCGGGAACCGTCACACCGAGGAAGGTCGCCGCTGTCCAGTCCCGGCGGGTGGGGATCCGGATCGGCCCGGCACCGACGGCGTCGGCAACCCGGTCGAGCAAACGAATCAGGCGGGAACCGCGGAGACCGGGAACCGCGATCACCTCGACCCTCCCCGCCCCCTGGTCCCGGGCGAACTCCGCCTCGGACATGATCAGGGCCGAGATCCGGTCGAGACCGTCGATTCCGGCCGTGACCTTGTGGCTGCGCTCGACGATCCTCCGGGTTGAACCGGAAGACACTTCCGACAGCGAAAAGCGGGTACTGCGGAGCGAGATTTCAATTGCCCCAAGGATCAAGACCGGGCCATCCTAGAGGCAATGTGCCCGAAAGCCGAATTAATCCTGTAAACGCCGGTATTGGACGGAAAGCCGCTACTGGCCGCAGACCGGCCACTGGCCGGGCCCGGAGCGCTCGTACAGGAGCGCGGCACGGTAATCCTGCTCGGCCTCCGGAGCATCAGACGGGAGACCCTTGCCACCGACCGATTCCCAGGTGCCGGGACTGAACTGGTACTTGCCGAAGTAGAGGCCGCTGGAGGAAACGATCTTCGGATCACCGCCCGACTCGCAATCGGCGATCGCTTCGAGAGTCTCCATGGTGACCGACCCCGGGAGGTCCCCGAATTTTTCCTGCTGCTGCCTGGCTTCGAGTTTCCGCTGTACCTCGGCCTGCTGCCTTTCGACGATCCGTTCAGCCGCTTCGGCCCTGGACTGCTGGACCAGGTCACCGATCTGGAAGGCGACGCCGACCGGCGTTTCCGAGGTCACCGCGGCAAGGGCGATGTCGGCACCGGAAGTCCCGGAGCCGTCCTTCGACCGGTCGAAGGCGAGGTTCCCGGCGATAATCAGGGCAGCGATCAGCGCCAGAATGAGGATTGAATTTCGCGTCGTAAGGATGATTTCTCCCTTTTGTTAGCAAACACTCATATCAGAAGCGACCGGATGCCGCGTTCCGGATGGCAGCTGTTGCGCGACGGTTTCCCGGATCGGCCGGAAATGGGGCCGGCCCTTTCCCGGACCCTGCTGGAGCAGGTGGCAGCCGGCCAGCGCCCGGCCACGGTCAGGTTGAGCCGGCCCGGGCGGGTGGTCGCCTTCGGCCGGCGGGACGTGGTCTCCCCCGGATATGCGGATGCCGTCGCCGCCGCCAGGGCGGGCGGGTTCCCCGGCATGGAAAGGCTGTCCGGTGGCCGGGCCGCCGCCTTCACCGAGGGTGCCCTGAGCCTCACCTTCACCCTGCCCGATCCGAAGCCGGCCGAGCGGACCGTCCAGCGCTTCACCGAATGGTCCGGCCTGGTCCGGGACGCGTTCATCGACCTCGGCGTCGATACCAGGATCGGTGCGGTGCCGGACGAATACTGCCCGGGCGATTTCAGCGTCAACGCCGGCGGCCGGGTCAAGCTGGCCGGAGCGGGACAGCGAATGATCAGGGGCGCCGCTCACCTCGGCTTCGTCATTCTGGTCTCGGACTCGGCCCTGGTCGCCGAAACCCTGGGCCCGGTCTACGCGGCGCTCGGGCTCGACTTCAACCCGGGGACGGTCGGCAGCATCGAGGATGCCCGGCCCGGAACCGGACTCGAAGACGTGGAGCAGGCGCTGCTCGGACGGCTCGAATCAGCGGTCGGACTTCAACCGGCCGAAATTGATCCGGTGACCCTTGAGATGACCAGGTCACGATCCGGACAATTTCGCTCGAATCCCTGATGCCCGGTCAGCAGCCTCTAATCTGAAGCCATGGACGCCGAATCGAACGGACGGCCTTCGGAGGAGGAGACAGTCGAGGAGACGGTCGCGTCACCCTCCCTGACCGAGCGGCTGGTCGGGGCCGGGACCGGCGGGGCCAGGCGGATGGCCGGTGCGACCGGACTCGACCAGGCCATGGAAAACGCGGTCGAGGAGGCGATCGTCCGGGCGATCGAAAGCGAGGCCGTGGAGCGCTCGATGACCCGGATCATCAACGGGCCCCTGATCGAAAACGCCGTGCGGGATGCGATGAAGAGCCCGGCAGTCGAGCAGGCCTTGATGGAGGTGGTCGATTCCGAACTGGTTGACCGGCTCTGGGCCCGGATCCTCGACAGCAACGAAACCCAGCGACTGATCGAGCGAATCGCGGAGGCGCCGGAGGTCCGGGCCGCGATCGCCTCGCAGAGCCTCGGACTGGTCGATGACCTCGGCCGCGGCGCCGCGCGGGTCACCCGGGCGATCGACTTCGCCCTCGAGCGGCTCGCCCGCCGCATCTTCTTCCGGTCGAGGCGGGAGGTTCCGACCGATCGGGTCGGCGTCGCAACTCGCGCCCTCGCACTGGTGATCGACGGAGTCGCAGTCAACCTGGTGATGATTTCCTCGACCGCCGTGCTCGGGATGATCGCTTCGGTCCTGGGAATCGACCTGGGCAACCTCGGCGGCGCCGCATACGCGGTTGGCGGCGCCGTGTGGCTGGGGCTCGGGTCGCTCTATCTCTTCGCCTTCTGGGCGTTTTCCGGACAGACGCTCGGCATGCGGTTCTTCGACATCCGGATCGAACACGAGGGAAAGTGGGTGATCGGTCCGCGACGGGCTTTCAGGAGACTGGTCGGCTTCTGGCTGTCGGCGATTCCCTTCTGCCTCGGTTTTCTCGGGGTTCTGCTGCGCCTTGACCGGCGCGGATTCCACGACCGGCTGGGCCAGACGATGGTCTACTACATAAACCCGGCCGGACCGAATCAACCCCACCTCGAGCCGGTTTTGCAACCAGGGATGGACCTGATGGATGACCTGGTACCTGACGAACCACTGATTTCGGCCGAAAAGCCGATAGATTCCCCGCAGGGTCTGCCTCGGGAGGTGAGGGGACCAGGGAAATGAGTACCAAGGGAGGAATGTCTTGTTCGTGAACCGCGTCTTTGCCGTGCTTGCCTTTGTGGTGGCCGCTTTGCTGATCGGGGTCGCTCCCGCGTCGGCCGACCCCGCACCCGACCTGCCAGCCGGACCAGTGCTGGCGACGGACGACTGGCCGAATGACCCGAACTTCGCGCGCTGCGAACTGCAGGATCCGGTTTCCGGCTGCCAGGACAGCGAGCAGTGGAATCTGTACGGACCGATGGACGGCCTATGCCTCGCCCCCGGCGGCGCCGTGTTCGACCAGCCCCGCCCGGACGGCGGCCTCCCTTGCTGGGCCCGCAACGCGACCGATCCCGAAAGCTCTTCCGGCATCAACATGACCGGCGCCTGGGCCCAGGGCAACATCGGTCGTGACGACGTCCTGGTCGCCTACGTCGAGGGCGGGGTCAACTACAGCGCCAACGGGATCAAGGACGGACTCGACTCGATCTACCTCAACGCCGGCGAGCTTCCCTACCCCCAGGGCTGGGACGGCCAGGACCTCGGCCGCTATGACTTCGACGGTAACGGCGAGTTCGACATCCGCGACTACGCCAAGGACCCGCGGGTCAACCCCGCCTGCGTTTCCCCGACCACCCAGTTCACCACCTACCAGGAGGGCACGACCCGCGGCTGCGCCGACGACGGCACCCACGAGTACCTCCACTCGGTCAACATCGGCGGTCCGCTCACTCCCTATCTGTCCCCCGAAGACCTGATCGCTGTGTTCGGCCATTGCAAGATCACCGACCACCGGATCGAATCCTGCCCGGCTGACGCCAGGATCGACAACGACGGCAACGGCTACCCGAACGACGTTTCGGGCTGGAACGCCTACCAGAACACCAACGACCCCCAGTCCGAAGATTTCAACTACGGTCACGCGCCCGGCCTGATCGGCGAGATGGGTGGCGAGGCAGACAATGGCTACGCCGGCGTCGGCAACTGCCGCAACTGCCGCGTGGTCCCGATCAAATCCGGGGCCGAATCTGTCGGCAAGGCGGACGGTCTCGCTCCGGCGATCACCTACGCAGCTGACATCAACGTGACGGCGATGTCCACCGTGGTGGTGTCCTACGCCTATTCGAGCGCGCTCAAGGCCGCGGTCAAGCATGCGGTTGACAAGGGCATCCTGATGTCGATGGACTCAAACGACTTCGACTCGATGGACCACACCGACGGCCATCTCTTCGATGACGTCTTCCCCGGCAACGGGCTCGCCCAGGACATCGAAGGGAAGAACGCCCAGACCTTCCGGGCCCGCTCGAACGTGACCAGTTACGGCACCCACTCGATCTTCTCCGGAGGCGAGTCCACGACTTCGGGCGCCACCCCCTTCCAGGCGGCATTCCTCGCGATGACCCAGTCAGCCGCCCTGAACGCGGTCGACGAAAACATCATCCCCCGCAAGCTGACCCCGAACGAGATCAAGCAGGTGCTGATCAACACGGCCAGCGAGATCCTCCCCCAGCGGGACACCCCGGACGTGGCCAACCAGTGGCCCGGAAACCCGGACTCGAAGACCGATTCAACCCACACCGCCTGGTCGACCCAGTACGGCTACGGCCGGGTCAACATCGGCAAGGCGACCAAGCTGATCATGGACGGCCGGGTTCCCCCGACCGCCGACATCGATTCGCCCTCCTGGTACAAGTACGTTGATCCGACCAAGGGCGGCAAGCTCCAGGTGAAGGGCAAGGTCGCACCTTCCGCCTGGGGTTCGGAAGGGCTCGAATGGACCCTCGAATGGGCCCTCGGCGCCAATCCCTCCGATGATGATTTCAAGGCGCTTTCAACCGGCAAGGCCGCCAAGTCCGGTGTGCTCGGCACGCTCGACCTGAAGGACATCCCGGCCTCCTACGCCAAGGCGGCTCCGGCCGAAAACGTGATGCCCCCGGACGGCCCCGAGCAGTACACGGTGACCTTCCGGCTCCGGGCCCGTGACGGCAACGGCCTCAAGGGCGAGGACCGCCGCTCGATCGGCGCCCGCGCCGACAAGGACCTGGTCAACGGGTTCCCGAAGGCGATCGGCACCGAAATGAGCGCGGCGCCGAGCTTCGTCGACCTCGGAGGCAAGCGTCAGCTCGAGCTCGTCTTCGGCACCATGGACGGCTCGGTCAGCGCTCTGCAGCCGGACGGTTCGCAGGCTCCGGGCTTCCCCGTCTACACCTGGAAGCTGAAGGACATCGATCCGCGCAACCCGCAGAATTTCGACAGTGAGGCCTACTCGTCGGTTCAGGCGCTCCGGGACGCGCGGGATCCGATCAGCGGCATCGCGGTCGGTGATCTCGATGGCAACGGCGCCCAGTCGATCGTCGCCACCACGACCAGCGGCTGGGTCTACGTCTGGAACTCCTCCGGCAAGCTGAGAGAAGGGTTCCCGGTTCACGGGGACGATCAGTACAACACGCTGCCGGTCCCGACCCCCTGGTCCGGTGGCTACCACGCCAGGTCCCCGATCCGCGGCAACTGGTCGGCACCGACGCTCGGCAACCTCCAGGGCAACGGAAAGCTGAGCATCCTGATGTCCAGCTATGACGGTCACGTCTATGCCTGGCAGCCGAATGGCGATCCGACCCCGGGCTGGCCGGTCGAGGTCAAGCTGCCGGATTCGATCAAGTCGACGATCCCGGCGAACAGCTACATCCACGATCCGAAGCTGATGATGGCTCCGGCCGTCGGTGACGTGCTCGGCACCGGCACCGACCAGGTCTTCCTGCCCGGATTCGACTGCGACGATGCAGCGAACAAGACCTTCGCCTACGGCATCCAGTCCGACGGCAACAACAACCCGGGCGGACCTTACCTGCCGGGCTGGCCGATCAAGATGGGTTCGATCGGAGGCTGCTACTCACAGTCGATCGACTTCGTCCAGGAAGGGGCCAACGCTGCCTCGATCGGTGATTTCGACAACTCCGGGCAGCTCCGGATCGCGATCACTCCGGTGGCCGGCTCACCGGTCATCGTCAACGGTGACGGGTCGCTCTACAAGGGTATGACCCCCGGCTGCACCTCGGCCCCCTGCTCGGGCTACGACCCTTACTATGGCTCGGATTCAATCACCGTCGGCGTGACCAGCCAGTCGGCGATTGGCGATCTGACCGGGGACGGCATGCCCGAGTTCATGCAGCCGACGGCTGGTGGTGCCACGCTCAGCGGGGCCCTCAACGATGTCGGGCAGGCGGCTCTCGCCCATGTCTTCGACCAGGCCTGGAATCCGACCACCGGAGCGGTGCTGGACAACTTTCCCACCGACCAGGACGGCTTCCCGTTCTACGCCTCACCGGTGGTTGCCAACCTGACCGATGATGGCAACCGCTCGATGATCACTGCCAATGACTCCTACTGGATCCACGCCCGGGGCCCGGACGGCCAGGAAGCTCCCGGTTTCCCGAAGTGGACCGGCCAGTGGACCTCGTTCGGCGGTGCGGTCGGTGACCCGAAGTTCGACGGCCAGCAGTACCTGGCCTACGGCACGCGGGAAGGCCAGGTCTTCCTCTGGAAGGTCGGCGGCAAGCCCTCGATGAACGACCAGTGGTGGCACTACCGACACGACGAGCACAACTCGGGCCGTTACGGCAATGACACCCGGCCCCCGGCCGGCGTCAAGTTCGTGGTCAAACGCTCGAAGAAGTCGGCCCAGGTCACCTGGAAGGCCTCCGGTGACGATGGGGTAAATGGCGACAAGGTCGCCGTGCTCCAGGTCTACAAGTCGAACCGGAAGATCAGCCTGTCGCAACTCGGCAGCAAGGTCAAGTCGCCGGCCATCGCCAAGCCGAACGGCCAGCAGAAGGTCAACCTCAAGCTGGCTCCGAACAAGAGCCTCTACGTCGCCGTCCGCCAGCAGGACGCGGACGGGAACTGGTCATCGCTCAGCCGCTTCAAGATCAAGCCCTTCAAGAGCTACAACCTGAAGAAGCAGAAGAAGATCTGCCGCAAGAAGTTCCGTGGCAGCAAGCGCAAGCAATGCATCCGCAAGGCCGAGAAGAAGGCCAAAGCGGTAGCGAAGCAGAACACCCAGCGGTCCTAGCGGGAGGTGCCGCAGGTTCTGGCCCGATATGGGTGCAAAACCTGCGGCACCTTTTGATTCCCGGCGGATCGGTTCATGCCCCGGAACTGGCACTCGGTCGTTACGCAGGGGGCGGGTGGCCCTCCCAAAGTGGCTTCCCGATTACTGCTCCGATCAGCGAGCAGGTGAGTACAAGCGCGACGGTAGCGCCATCTTTGGGAGGGCCACCCGGCCCCCCAACGCTGACTAGATGCGGCCGGCGGCCAGGAGGCGGCGGAGGAATTTCTGGGTTTCGGGTCGGTTCGGGTCGGTGAGGATCTGCCCGGGGCTTCCCTGTTCGATGATCCGGCCTTCGTGGAGGAAGGCGACCTCGTCGGCCACCTCGCGGGCGAAGCTCATTTCGTGGGTGGCAAGGATCATCGTCATCCCTTCCTGCTTCAGATCCCGGACGGCATCGAGCACGTCGCCGACCAGTTCGGGGTCGAGGGCGCTGGTCACCTCGTCCAGGAGGAGGGCCCGGGGATTGCCGGCCAGGGCCCGGCAGAGGGCGACCCGCTGCTGCTGGCCACCGGAAAGCTCGTCCGGCATGTCCTCTTCGCGGCCGCCGAGCCCGAAACGCTCCAGCAGGGCCCTTCCCTCCTCGCGGGCTTGCTTTTTCCCCGATCCCTGGGCCCGGACCGAGCCAAGCGTGACGTTGTCAATCACCTTCATGTGCGGGAAGAGGTTGAAGGCCTGGAAGACGAAGCCGAGCTTGCGCCGGACCGAGACCGGATCGACCGAGGGGTCGGTGATCACCTCGCCGTCTAGGAAGATGTCGCCGTCATCGATCTCGACCAGCAGGTCGATGCAGCGCAGCAGAGTCGACTTGCCGGAGCCGGAAGCGCCGATCAGGGCGATCGCTTCATGCTCCCGCAGGGTGAGGTCGATGCCGCCGAGTACCTGACGCTCGCCGAAGGCCTTGGTCACACCCTGGATTTCCAGGACCGCTGAACCTCCCTGGCTGGAACGCGTGGCGTCGCTCACGAGTTGATTTGCTCCCGGGCGGTGATGTGATCAAGGATCCGCGCCATCGGGAAGGTAACCGCCAGGTAGAGCAGGGCGGCGGCCAGCAGCGGGGTGTAATTGAAGGTCGAAAGCGTGATGATCTGGGCGGTCCTGAACGCCTCGGCAATTCCGAGCACGGAAACCAGTGCAACGTCCTTCTGGAGCGAGATGAAGTCGTTGAGGAGCGGCGGCCGCACCCGACGCACCGCCTGGGGCACGATCACGAAACGCAGCGTCTGGATCCGGGTCAGCCCGGTGGCCAGACCGGCGTCATTCTGGCTGGGGTGGATCGAGGCGATGCCGGCCCGGTAGACCTCCGCCACATATGAGCTGTAGGCGAGCGAAAGGGCGATGCCGGCGAGGATCAGGGGATCGGTAGGCACCCCGGCCAGCCCGAGGGCGGGGATGCCGAAGCCGACCAGGTAAACGAGCAGGATGACCGGTATCCCGCGGAAGAAGTCACAGTAGACCGCCGCCAGCATCCGGATCGGGAAGAGGGCCGATGCCTTGCTGGTCCTGACCACCGCAATCAGCAATCCGAGGACCAGGACGATGGCCTCGACGACCATGAACAGCTTGATGTCGATCCAGAAGGCTTTGAGGATGTCCGGAAACGAGTCCCTGAAGGACTCGGCCGAGAAGAACATCTCCCGCACGTCCGGCCAGCCGCTGCTGGTCAGGATGACGGCGGCAAGGCCACCGAGAACCAGGACCGATGAAAGAACGGCGATCGCCTGGCCGCGCCGCGCCCTGGCCTTTCGGGCCTTGTCGCGGGCGGCCCGGCGATCGCCGGTACCGCTTTGAACTGGAGCTTCCGTGGTCAGACCCGGCTCTTAGTTGAGCAGCGGCGCCTTGGCCGAATCGGCCATCCACTGGTTGGTGATCTCTTCCAGCGTGCCGTCTTCCTTCAGCGTGTTGATCGCCTGGTCCACGCAACCCTTGAGGTCGGAGTCCTTGGCCATCAGCGCGCCCCACTGGTCGCCACCCTCCTGCTCGAACTGACCGGCAACGACGGTGTCGGAGAGCTCGGCGTCACGGAGGTAGATCGCGGTCGGAAGATCGACCACGATCGCGTCGACCTGATCCTGCTTGAAGGCCGTAACGACGTCATTCGAGTTGTCGAAGGTCTTCGGGTCGGATGAGGGATCGATCTGCTCGACCACGGCGTCGTAGCTGGTGGTACCGATCTGGACCCCGATCGAAGCGTCCTTGAGCTGGTCGAGGCTGGTGATCCCGTCGAGATCAGAGCCCTTCTTGACCAGCACCGCCTGGTTGGCGGTGTAGTACGGCTCCGAGAAGGTGACCGCCTTCTCGCGGGCGGGAGTGATCGAGATCTGGTTCAGGTCGAAGTCAAAGTCCTTCGGTCCGGGCGCGTAGGAAGCGTTGAACGGCACGGTCGCCCATTCGACCTGGGAGTCGTTGAATCCGAGCTCGCCGGCGATCGCGTAACCGAGGGCGCTCTCGAAGCCCTTGCCGTTGGTCGGGTCGTCGTCCTCGAAGTACGGCGGGTAGGCCGGGGAGTCGGTGCCGATGGTCAGCACACCGTCCTTGAAGGTGCTGAGGTTCGCCGGAGTGCAGTCCGAAGCGGCGACGGTGCTGCCACTGTCGGTGCCGGAATTTTCGCTGGACGAGTCATCGTCACTGGAGCCGCAGCCGACGAAAACGGCCAGGGCGAAGATGGCAAACAGGAAAAGGACAAGACGTTTACGACTCACGAGTATTCCTCCGCAGGTTGAGCGACTGACGTGGGGAGCCTAGAGCATGTTGAGGGTAGAATCGCTCGCGGTTTGAGCACAGAGCCGAAAAGTCAGGCCGTACGCGACGAGGAGGAAGGCCGTCCCTGCGTTGAGATGAGCGAAGGCGTGGCCCGTTACCTGATGGCGCTGTTCGACCTCGAGCAGGAAGGCGGCCCCCCGACCCAGGCCAGGCTGGCCCGGGAACTTGACGTTTCCCAGCCCTCTGCGCTTCAGATGGTCCGCCGGATCCGGGCGATGGGCCTGATCAACGAGGGGGACCTCGGACTCACGCCGGCCGGCACCAGCTCCGCTCTGGTGCTCACTTCCAGGCGGACCGCCGCAACCGACCTGACCAGCGAGGTGCTGGGACTCGACCCGGCCGAAGCGCGGGTTGAAGCCGGACATCTCGCCTCCAGCGCCACCCCGGCCTTCGGCCGCAAGCTGGTCGCCTGGCGCAAGTCCCGGACCTGAGCCCGTTCAGTTGACGGTCCAGGACCTCGTCGAGTTCTCGCTCTTCGTCGGACTGGTCGTTCTGCTGATCCTCCTGCTCGCGAGCCTGGTCCGCCGCCGCCCCGGCGGGTTGCGGGGAACCACCCTGAAAGAGAAGCTGAAACGCTTCGGTCGATTCGCTCTGGTGCGCCTGCCGATCGCGGTTGGATTCGCCGTGGCGGTTTTCGTGCTGGGGGCGGCCGGCCTCACGCTGAACAGCCACCGGCCGCCGGCCGACCACGAGCCGGTCGTCTCGGTTCCTTCGGGGTCGCGGAACGTGGTGGTTTCCCTCCGGCTGGATGACTGCGGTGAGCCGATCGAGGGCGAAGTCCGCTTCAGCTCGCCCCGAAGCAGGATCGGGTCCCCGGTCAGGTTCTACTCCGATGCCGGTGGCTGGCAGAGACTCGGCCTCACCGGCGCTCGGGCCCGGGTCCGGCGCGCAAGCTTCAGCGAAGAGGAAGCGACCCGGAAACGAAGCCTGCTCTCCTGCTACCTGCAGCTGCCGATCCTCAAGGGGGCGGCCGACGGGTACGAAGTGCACCTCAGGCTCTCCGACCAGATGGAGGTCGAGAAAGACTCATCGGTCCCCTCGCCCGGGGCCTATGCCTCCGGCGCCTGGGTCTGGAAATGCGGCCCGGATGAAACCTGCCCCGCTTTCGCCGCAGTCAGCTACTCGATCGAGGACGGCACCAAGCAGGTGATCATCCTGGTCCTCGCCTCCGTCTTCGGCGCGTTGATCGCACTGCTGGTCGGCGAGGTACTGATCGAGTGGGCGAGAAAACGCTTCCGCGAACCGGACTGAGCGGTTCAGCCCGGGAGCGCCGTATCCAACGGCAGGGCGGGCAGCGAAGCCAGTTCGGAGCGGTCCAGCGGCCGGGGCCGGCCGAGATAGTGGCCCTGGACGAAATCGACCCCGAACTCGCGGAGCACCTCCAGGGTCCTCGCGTCTTCGACCTGCTCGGCGACCGTCCGCTTGCCCATGCCTTTTGAAATCTCCACCAGGGCCTTGACCAGCAGCCGGTTGACCGGGTCCGAGGCCAGGTTCTGGACGAACTCGCCGTCGATCTTCACGTAGTCGAACGCCAGATGCTTGAGGTAATAGAAGGACGCGAATCCGGTCCCGAAATCATCCAGGGCGAAACCGCAGCCGAGCTCGTTCATACGGGCCGAGAACTCCTGGGCCCCGGTCATGTTGCCGATCGCGCTGGTCTCGGTCACTTCGAAGATCAGGTTGGACGGGTCCACCCCCGCCCTCGAGAGCTCGCCCTGCACGAATTCGGGCAGCTTCGGGTCCCCGACCGTGCGTCCGGACAGGTTGATCTGGAGCCGCGGGCAACCGTCCCCTTCGAGCTCGGCCAGGGTCGAAATCGCCTTGCTGATCACCCATGAATCGAGTTCCTGGACCAGGTCATGGCGTTCGGCGGTCGGCAGGAAGGCGCCGGGCATGATGATCGAACCGCTGCGATCGCGCATCCGGACGAAAAGCTCGTGATGCGGCGGGCCCTCTCCGTTGAGCCGGTGAATCGGCTGCGCGTAGACCAGCAGCTCTTCGTTTTCAAGCGCGCTGCGCAGCTTCCCGGCCCAGTCGATGCCCAGCGTGACATGTGAATCCTCGCCGGGCTGAAAGACCCTGGCACCGTTGCGGCCGGCGTCCTTGGCTTCGTACATGGCGATGTCGGCCTGCATCATCAGCGTTTCCTCGGGCACCGGCGAGATCTCCGACGAAACCGCGACGCCGATGCTGGCCGTAACCCGGGCAGAATGTTCGGCCCCGACGATCCGCACGTCCCGGGCGATCAGCCTGACCAGTTCCTCGGCGGTGGTCAAAGCGTCTTCGGGGCTGATGTCGCGAAGCACCACCACGTATTCGTCGCCACCCTGCCGGGCGAGGGTGTCATCGGAGCGTAGCCGGCTCTTCAACAGCTCGGCCGTCCGCACGATCAACCGGTCGCCGATCGTGTGGCCGAAACTGTCGTTGACGAACTTGAAGTTGTCGAGGTCGATGACCAGGATCGCGATCCCCCGGCCGTGTCCGGAGTCGATCGCCGAGCTGAGTTCCTCTTCGAAGCGACGCCGGTTGTAGAGGCCGGTCAGCGGGTCGTGATCGGCCAGATACTTGAGCTGCTGGCTGAGCCGCTGGCGTTCGGTGATGTCTTCGACCATCGACAGTGCCTGGTTGGGTTTGCCGTCCTGATCGCGCAGCATGGTCACGGTCAGGTAGATCCAGACCACCTCCCCGTTCTTGCGGATGTACCGCTTCTCCATGCTGAAGCCGTCCCGCTCCCCGGCGAAGAGTTCGCCGGTCATCGCGACGTCCTCTTCGAGGTCATCCGGATGGGTGATGTCGGCAAAGGTCATTTCCGAGAGCTCACCCGCGGAGTAGCCGGTGATCGACTCGAAGCTCCGGTTCACCTTCTCGAAACGGCCCTCGGGAGTGACCAGGCAAAGACCGATCGGGCTCTGCTCGAAAACCTGCCGGAAGCGCATCTCGGCGTCGCGCCCGGCCGATTTCGCGATTCGTTCCCCGGTCACGTCGTACTTGACGAGGATCAGAACCGGCCCGTGTTCCGGCACGGTCGTGATCACGCCGTTGACCCGGCTCCAGATGTCGGTGCCATCCTTCCTGACCGAGCGGTTCTCGTAGCTGGTCTCCCCCTTGTCGGCCAGTTCGTGAAGCACGTCGACGCGCATCTGGACTTCATCCTCGGAGAGATCGTCCGGGGCGATCACATCGATGTTCCGGCCGATCAACTCGCCCCGGTCGAACCCGTGCATCTCATCGAACTGCGGGTTGGTCAGCACGATTCGCGAATCGGCGATCCGCAGGACCACGACGCCCTCGGACATCCTTGTCAGGACGCTGGCCTGCGAGGCAAGTTCCGAATTGGCCTGTTTCCAGCGGTCGTAGAAGCGCTGCAGGCGAATCGAGGCGTAGGTGATCATCCAGATCAGGAGGACCAGCATCAGCAGGCGGTCGAGCCCCTTGATGAACGCGGACTCACCGGACTCGAGCCCTTCCGAGATCAGGTCGACCATGACCATGGTCAGCGGGATCACCACCGCCGTCGGAACGAGCAGCCGGGCCATTGACGGTCCGGGACCGGTCGATGAGAGAAAACCGGCCAGCCCCCGGTCAGGCCGGAGGAACACGTACCCGACGTAGATCAGGATTACGGTCGCCGATCCGAGGATGCTGATGTCGGTCTGAACGTTGGCATCGAGCGCGGCCTGGTAACCCTTGGTCAGGACCGAGATCAGGAAGATGATGCCGACCAGCGGGATCAGGGCCCGCTGCCAGCGGTAGCGGGGCGGATCGCGATCGATCGTCAGCAGGCAGAGTGCCAGGGCCGGGTTGTTGACGAGCGCGGCGACCGACGGCGAGCGGAGCGCGTCCGAACCCCACACGTCCGGATCGATACCAACCATCCGCAGGGCCAGCAGCGCCATGCAGACGGCGATCGTGAAGTAGCAGAGCGCCACGCCGGCCTGGACCGCCGATTCGGCAGCGCCGGGGCGCATCGCCAGCAGGGCGAAGGCGACCATTCCCAGGGTCACCGACGAGAACACCGGCATCTGCGGGGCGGCGAGAAGCTCGCCCGTGAACAACGGGATGTCGACGAAACCGCCCAGGGTCGCCAGCAGGCAAATCACCAGGGCGGCCCAGCCGAGCACGGTCGGGGCCCGCTTGATCCCGGTGGTCCAGAGCCAGGTGTAGCTGCCGGGGCCGGCCGCTTCGGCCCAGATCCCGGCGGGGTCGGGCTCCTTTTCGAGCGCCGCCCGGCTCGCAGCCTCGGCTATCCGCCCCCGGTAAAGCTTCAGCTCGACCGGATCGGGAATGTTCCGATCTTCCCGCTCATCTGGATTCGACAAGTGCTTCTCCAAAGGAACTCCTGACTGCGAAACTAACACCTGCTTTCCCGGGAACGGGAACGCCGAAACGCATGGTGGCCTCGGTTCAGGCGGTGGCGGCTTCGGCCGTCTCCCTGGCGACCTGATCGGCCTCTTCCCACTCGGCGTAGAGCGAGGCTACCTTCTCCTTCGCCCGGTCATGCCGCCGGGTTGCCTTCTCCGACTTCTCGGGAGTCGACCAGGCCGCAGGATCGGAGAGTTCGTCCTCGATTTCAGCCAGCCGGGCCTCGGCCTGTTCGATCTTCTTTTCGAGGTTCTCGACCCGGCGCCGGGTTCGGGCCACCTCCTTGCCGGGCGAGCCGCCGCGCCGGGCGTTGCCCGACTTCCCGGCCGGCCGGGAAGCGGCAGCCTTTTCCTGTTCGGCTTCCGCGGCTTCATCCCGGCGCTTCTGATACTCCGCCCAGCCGGTCATGTGGTTGGTCAGTTCGCCGTTCTCGCAGACCAGGGTCCGGCTGCCGACCGCTTCCAGCAGGGCGCGATCGTGAGAAATGAGGACGACCGCCCCGGGGAAACCGAGCAGGGCATCCTCGAGTGCTTCCCGGCTTTCGATGTCCAGATGGTTGGTCGGCTCGTCAAGCAGCAGGAGGTTGGCTCCGGAGGCGACCAGGATCGCCAGCGAGAGCCGCCGTTGCTCACCGCCCGAGATGTCGCTCAGCTGCTTGTTCGCGTCTTCGCCCGAGAAAAGAAAGGCGCCGAGCAGGTCCCGGACCTTCTGGCCGGTGAGCCCGGTTTCGCGGGCGGCCGCGTCGAGCACGGTGCCGTCGCCCGTAGCGGTCTCCGCGTGCTGCGAGAGGTAACCCACCTTGGCGTTGTGACCAAGCCGGACATGCCCGGCGGCGGGCTTTCGATCGCCGGCAAGGGTCGCCATCAGCGTCGTCTTGCCGGCCCCGTTCGGACCCACCAGCACCACATGCTCGTCACGCTCAAGCAGCATGTTCGCTTCCTCGAGCAGCACCCGGCCCGGCACCTCGATCCGGCCGTTGACCATTTTCAGCACAACCTGGCTCGCTCTTTCCGGCTTGGCAAAATCAAAGGCGAGCACCCTTCGGTCCTGCGGGTCAATGCTCGCTGCGTTCTTCTTCACCTTCTCGATCTGCTTGACCCGGGACTGGGCCTGGCGGGCCTTCGTGGCCTTGTAGCGGAACCGTTCGACGAAGCGCTCCATGCGGGCGATCTCGGCCTGCTGCCTTTCGATCTGCTTGCCGAGCGCGACCTGCCGCGCGGCCTGTTCCTTGCGCCAGGCATGCCAGGGGCCGGCGAAGAACCGGGCCTTGCCGGCCTCCAGTTCGAGCACCGAGGTGCCCACCGATTCGAGGAACCAGCGGTCATGCGCGACCAGAACGACGCTGGCATCCAGATCCTTCAGATACTCCTCAAGCCACTCGAGGGTGGGAATGTCAAGGTGGTTGGTCGGCTCGTCCAGCAGCAGCAGGTCGGCACGGGCACCGAGGGCCCGGGCGAGGGAGGCGCGGGTCAGCTCTCCGCCGGAGAAGCTGGAAAGGGGCCGGGGAAATTCCTCTTCGCCGAAGCCGAGCCCCCGCAGCACGGTCAGCACTTCGTCGCGCCAGCGGTAGCCGCCGGCCAGTTCGAGCTGCTGCTGGGCCGCGGCGTAGGCGCGCATCGTCTCGTCGTCATGCTCGCCGGCAGACATGGCAGCTTCGAGGCGTTCCAGTTCCCGCTCGGTCGCGATCACGTCGGAGCGGCCCGAGTAGACGTATTCCTCAAGGGAAAGCCCCTGGTCGCGCGGTGGACGCTGGTCGTGAAGTGCGATCCGGGCGCCCTTCTGAAAACTGAGGGATCCCGAGTCGTTTTCGGCTTCGCCGGCCAGAATCCGCAGCAGGGTCGACTTCCCGGCACCGTTGCGGCCCGAAAGCGTCATGCGGTCACCGCGCATGAGCTTGAAGGAGACCTCGGAGAAGAGCGGATCGCCCCCGAGATGGATCCCGATTGATGTTGCGGTGACTACTGCCATGGAGCGAAACCATAGGTAGTCGGCGCCGCCAACGCCGGGCCTCGTTTGAAGACCCGCCCGCCGATCGGGCGGGTTTCCGCTTGCCACCCGGTGAAGACCGGGTGGCTTGCTACGGAAAATGTGACAGCATTTTCCGCAATGAGCAATGGCGGCTTTGACCCCCACCCCCACTCGGGACCCCAGTACGGGCAGACCTGGGAAGCCCGGATTCAGTCTCCGGAGGCCGTTCACGGGGTCTCGCCATACCCGCCGATCGCCGACTACGGCTTCCTTTCGGACGGCGAGGTTTCGGCCCTGGTCGCGCCCAGCGGCAACATCGAGTGGCTTTGCCTCCCCCGCTTCGACTCGCCCAGCATCTTCGGGTCGATTCTCGATCGCAGCGCCGGAAACTTCCGGCTTGGCCCGGCCGACATCAACGTGCCGAGCCACCGCCGCTACCTGCCCGGCACCAATGTTCTGGAAACCAGCTGGGGCACGGGTGACGGCTGGATCATCGTTCGCGACGTCCTGCTGATCGGGCCCTGGCACCACGAGCGGGACCGCTCCGGAACCCACCGCCGCGCCCCGACCGACTATGACGCTGACCACGTTCTGCTGAGAATGGTGCGCTGCGTCCACGGCGAAGTCCAGCTGACCCTCGACTGCAAGCCGGTCTTCGACTATGGCCGGGTCCCCGCCCAGTGGGAGTACACGGGTGACGCCTACCACGAGGGTCTGGCCACCGCGCCGGGGATCGACCTCCAGCTGCGCCTCAACACCGACATGAACCTCGGCTTCGAGGGTCCGCGCACCACTGCCCGGACCATGCTCAAGGAGGGTGACGTCCGGTTCGTCGCCCTGTCCTGGAGCGAACACCAGGCCCCGCAGCATTACGACGAGGCCTACGACCGGCTGGTCTGGACCGCCCATCACTGGCAGAACTGGCTGGCCCGGGGCACCTTCCCCGACCATCCCTGGCGCGGCTACCTGGAGCGTTCGGCCCTGACCCTGAAGGGGCTGACCTATGCCCCGACCGGAGCCCTGGTCGCGGCCGCCACCACCTCGTTGCCCGAAACCCCCGGCGGTGAACGCAACTGGGATTACCGGTTCTCCTGGATCCGCGATTCAACCTTCACCCTCTGGGGCCTTTACACGCTCGGCTTCGACTGGGAGGCAAACGACTTCTTCTACTTCATCGCCGATGTCGCGGCGGGCGAGGACGACCTCCAGATCATGTACGGGGTCGCCGGTGAAAAGGAGCTCAGGGAGGAGATCCTCGAACACCTTCACGGTTACGAGGGCGCCTCACCGGTCCGGATCGGAAACGGTGCCTACGACCAGCGCCAGCATGATGTCTGGGGCGCGGTTCTGGATTCCTTCTATCTGCACACGAAGTCCCGCGACGGGATGCCGGAGGAGATCTGGCCGATCCTCAAGCGTCAGGTCAACGCCGCGCTCGAGCATTGGCGTGAAACCGATCACGGAATCTGGGAGGTTCGCGGCAAGCCGCAGCACTTCACTTCGTCAAAGGTGATGTGCTGGGTAGCGGTTGACCGCGGGGCACGGCTGGCCCGGTTGCGGGAGGAGCATGACCTCGCCGACCAGTGGCGGGTCGCGGCGGATGAGATCCGCGCTGACATCTGCGAGCACGCGGTCGACGAACGGGGTGTGTTCACCCAGCACTACGAAACCGATGCCCTCGATGCTTCCTGCCTGCTTTTGCCTCTGGTCCGCTTCCTGCCGCCCACCGACGAACGGATCCGCAACACGGTCCTGGCGATCGCCGACGAACTCACCGAGGACGGACTGGTGCTGCGCTACCGGGTGGAAGAAACCGATGACGGGCTGAGCGGCGAGGAAGGGAGCTTCACGATCTGCTCCTTCTGGCTGGTCAGCGCCCTGGTCGAGATCGGCGAACTCGACCGGGCCCGCGAGCTCTGCGAGCGCCTGCTGGGGTTCGCTTCCTCGCTGCAGCTCTACGCCGAGGAGATCGACCCCCGCTCGGGCCGTCACCTCGGCAATTTCCCGCAGGCCTTCACCCACCTCGCCCTGATCAATGCGGTCATGCATGTGATCCGGGCCGAGCAGGACACCACCGCCCCCCGGGACAAGACCACTTCCCCCCGCGCCAACCCCTGAGTCCGGCGAAGACGGCGGCCGCCGGTGCCGATGTTTTCATTCCTTTTCGGATTTTCGCAACTGATGCCTGCGGCAGGTGTTAGTTTCGACACCATGAAAACTCGCCTCGTCGCACTCCTCGCAATCCTCGTCACCGGACTGTTCGTAGCGGTCGGACCCGCGCCGGCCCAGAGCGCCGTCCCCGGCATCAAGCAGACCGTCGCCTACAAACGGCTGAAGAACTACGTCGGCTTTCTCCAGTCGAAGCGCAACGTCCCGGTCAAGACAACTCGACGCAAGACCTACAAGACCACGCTTTCGAACCGGCGCAACAACGCGAACACGAAGGTGCTGAGTCTCTACTCGCGGACCCTGCTCAAGATCTCCCGCGAAGACGACGCGAAACAACGCCGTGACATCAAGCGGATCCGCCAGAACCAGAAGGCCCAGGTCCAGGCCCTGAACGCCCGGCAGGCAAACCGGCTTGCTGCGCTCCAGGCGAAGGAGAACGCCGCCTCGGCAAGGATCTACGCCTCCTACAACCTGAAGATCGACCCGCTGGCAAACAAGCGGGACCGGTTGCGCAGGCAGCTCGCCCGCACGACCAAACCGGCCAAACGATCGGCCCTGACCAAGCAGATCAACAAGCTCCAGGTCAAGATCAACGGTCTGGTCGATGACCGCACCACCGACCTCAACGGTCTCGCCAACCGCTTCAACCTGAAGGCGCAGAACATCCGCAACCAGTTCGGTCAGCTGATCGCCAACGTGAAGGCGAATGCCCAGAAGCAGATCCAGCAGGAACGGAATGCGTGGCGCCAGACCTTCCGCACCCAGGTCCAGGCGGCGAAGACCCGTCGCGATGCCCAGAAGGACATGGTCGGCTCCCAGGCCGAACGGGGCTTCAGCTTCATCTCGCAGATGCCGCCGGCGGGTGGCTGAACACCGTCAGCCGCCCGATCCGGGCAGAAATCAGCCTCGGCGAAAGGGCCCGCTCACCAGGCGGGCCTTTTTCTTTCGTTCGCAGACAGTGGAGACCAGAGTGCAAGGTCGCCACTGGAAAACCCGCCGGAGCGGGTTTCAGTGGAGACGGCGGGAATTGAACCCGCGTCCGCAGTCGCGTGTCGAAAGGCGTCTACAGGCTTAGCCGGCGCTTTGTTCTCGCCACCCGGGGTCCGCGCCGGCGGGCACTGCGGATGGCAAAGCCTCTTGAATGTCCCCCTCCGGCCAAGGCGCTCCTTCGGGGTAAGCCCGTTTCTGAAGCCGGATTTCCACCCCACGGGCCGAGGGCGGGCCGACTCTCGTTACCTAGGTATCAGCTAGGCGGCGAGGGCGTACGAGTGTTCGTCGCCGTATATGGTTTTTTGCCGATTTTTTACGAGGCCATCGACATCCTCGACCTGCAACCCTCCGCACGGTCCGACAACGTCGAAGCCTGTCGTCCCCTTGGATGGTGCTCCTCCATTGTACGGTGTCTCTCTGGCCGGGTCAAAGCAGCAACCGGCCAGGCAAGAGCCCAGATCGACCAGCGGAGGCAGTTTGAGCATCCACGGATTTGACGTCGTCGTCCTCGGGGCAGGGCCAGCCGGAGAGGTCTTTGCCGGTCAATCGGCCGAGGCCGGGTTCAGGGTCGCCCTGGTCGAACAGCATCTGGTTGCCGGCGAGTGCTCCTATTACGCATGCATGCCGTCCAAGGCGCTGCTCTACCCCGGTGAGGTCCTGGACGAGGCCAGGCGCGCCCCGGGGGTCAGGGAGGCGGTCACCGGCGGTCTGGACGTCTCCGCCGTTCTGGAACGCCGCGACGAAGTGATTCACCACCTTGACGATTCCAGCCAGCTGGCCTGGCTCAGGGAGCGCGGGATCGAACTCTTTCGCGGCTCCGGGGTGATCGCCGGTGAACGCGAGGTCAGGGTCGGAGGCGATGTCCTGGTGGCCGACCGGGCGGTCGCCATCGCCACCGGCTCCTCGGCGTCGATCCCGCCGATTCCCGGTCTGCCCGAGGCCCCGATCTGGAACAACCGGCAGGGCACGACGGCCAGCACCGCACCCGAATCCCTGATCATCCTCGGGGGCGGTCCGGTCGGCTGCGAGCTCGCCCAGGCCTGGTCCAGCCTCGGTTCCGAGGTAACCATCTTCGAGCCGGAAGAACGGGTGCTCGTCCATGAGGAACCCTTTGCCGGCGATCTGGTCGAACAGGCTCTCTGGGACCGTCACGGGGTGACCATGGTCACCGGAACGGCGGTTGAATCGGTCAGCACGACGGATTCGGGAATCACCGTTTCCGCCGGGGGCAAGGAGTACACGGCGGCCGAACTAATGGTCGCGACCGGCCGCCGGCCCCGGACCGACCGGATCGGTCTGGAATCGATCGGCGTCGACGGCGGCGCAGAGCTGGAAACCGACGACTGTTACCGGGTGAAGGGGCATGACTGGCTGTTTGCCGTCGGTGACGTGAACGGCCGGGCGCCGCTCACCCACATGGGCAAGTATCAGGCCTGGGTCGGGGTCCGGGCCCTGCTCGGGCACGAGCCGGAAAACCGGGCCGAGTTGATCGGCTCTCCCCGGGTGACCTTCACCAATCCCCAGGTGGCGGCGGTCGGCAAGACCCTCGCCGAGGCCGAGGCGGAGGGAATCGATGCGGTGGCGATCGATGCCGATACCGGCTCGACGGCCGGGGCCTCGTTCCTCGGCAGGGGAGTCGACGGCAAGTGCCGGCTGGTGGTCGACCAGGCGACCGGACTGGTGGTCGGAGCCACCTTCGTCGGATTCGAGGTTGCCGAGTGGCTGCAGGCGGCGACCGTCGCGATCGTCGGCAAGGTTTCAATGGACGAACTGCGGCACGCCGTCGCTCCCTTCCCCACCCGAAGCGAAATCTGGTTGAGGTTCAGCGAGGAGTGGGAAGCACGGCGGTAAGGTTGGCACATGAAGATCCTCGCTTTCAGTGACCTGCACCGTGACCTGGACCAGGCGGCCCGGTTGACCGAGATGTCCCGGCAGGCCGACGTGGTGATCGGCGCCGGCGACTTTGCCTCGATCCATCAGGGCCTGGAGGAGACGATCGATGCCCTCGCCGGGATCGAGACCCCGACCGTGCTGGTTCCGGGTAACAACGAGACGCTCGATGCCCTGAAGGAAGCCACCGCCGGCTGGTCCGCGGCGACCGTTCTCCATGGCGAGGGGATCGAGCTCGACGGCAAGACCTTCTACGGGCTCGGTGGCGGCATCCCGGTGACCCCCTGGGACTGGAGCTTCGACCTCGAGGAAGCTGACGCCGGGAACATGCTGGCCGGCCTGCCGGCCGGTGCCGTGCTGGTGGTCCATTCACCCCCAAAGGGCCATTGCGACGAATCCGGCAACGGCATGAGCCTCGGTTCGACCGCGATCCTCAAGGCGATCGAGGAGAAGCAGCCGCAACTGGCCGTCTGCGGCCACATTCACGAAGCCTGGGGCAAGGAATCGAAGATCGGCCCGACCGAAGTCGTCAACCTGGGCCCCTCCGGCCGGTACTTCGACCTGGACTGACCTCGAACCGGGCCTGCCCGACCACCCCTGGAGGGCGAATCGGACCCCGCCCGACTCCCTGTCAGATCGTGATCCGGCCCTGAAGGCTCTCGATCAGGTCGGCCGGGAATCCGGGGACCTTCTCGAGATCCTCGACCGAGCCGTAACCGCCGAAGCGTTCGCGATAGGCGAGGATCCGGGTCGCCTGGGTGACCGAAAGTCCGGCCTCCCTCAGCTCCTCGAACGTTGCCGTGTTCAGGTTGACCACATCGGAGGCGCCGCCGGTGGCGGCCGGCGCCGAACCGCCGAAGAGACCCTTGCGTGAAGGGGCCGGCGGCTCGTCCGCGGCCGGAGCGGGAGCGGAGACCGGCTCGGGGAAGACCGGTTCCGGGGCGGCAGGTTCGGAAACCGGCTCGGGAGCCGAGGGCGCCACGCCGTAGGGCTCGGCGAGCGGCGGCCCGGGAGCCGGAGCCGAAGGCTCAGGGGTCGGGGCGACCGGTGCGGGCGCCGCCGGTTCGGGCGCGGAGACAGGTTCCGGGCTCAAATCACTGTGTTCGAGGGCGGCAGCGGCAGCCTGTTCCGCGGCGGCGGCCCGGGCCTCGGCCTCGCGGGCACGCTGCTCGGCCCGGTCGATTCCGGTTACCACGTCATTGAGGCGCTTCTCGCGTTCCGATTCCTCGACCTTGAGCTGAGCGAGCCGCTCGGCAAAGGCGGCCCGGCGCTCCGCGTCCTCGGCTCGTTGCTCGACCCGGCGCAGGCGCTCCTCGGCATCACGAATGGCGCGATCGCGCTCCTCGCTGTTTTCGCTTAGGCGGCGCTCGACGGCAGCCAGGCCGGGGGAAATCTCGGTCCCGGGCAGTCCCTCCCGCGGGGGCACAGGCTCGGGCGCAATCCCGGCGGCCGGAGGCTCGACGGGCGGCGGCGGGGCGGGCGGCTCCTGGGTGGCCTTGATCTCCGCAACCTTGGCCCGCAGGCGTTCCTCGGCGGCTGCCGTTGCGGCGTCAGGTGCCTGTTGCCCGGCGACCGGTGAAACCGGCGCTTCGTCGGCCAGGGCATGTTCCGGGGCCATCCCGGGCTCGGGGGCGATTACCGGTTCAAGCGGCTCGACCGGCTCCGCCGCGGGTTCGTCGGGCCGGCTGGCACGGGCGGCCGCCAGTCCGCCGGCAGCTCCGGCGGCACCGCCAGCCAGGAAAGCTTCGGCGGCGTTGCCAACCGCGGCGTCGGCGCCGGGGTTCTCGAGTGAAGGCTCGTGAATGATGCTGGTTTCGGCTTCGGCTTCCGGCGTGGCGGCGGCCGGTTCGTAGACCGTGTCATCCGCAGCGAATGCCGCCGGGGCGGTTTCCGCGACTTCCGGGGCGTACCCGCCGGCCGGCTCCGCTGCGTATTCCGAAACCGGCTCCGTTACGGGTTCGGGAACTGGCGATTCATAAGTCCCTGGTCCGGCAGGGGGCACGCTGTCCGGGGTCACCACACCGGCCGCCGGCGCAGTCTGGCTTGGCGAAACCGGGGCAGGGATCGCCTGTCCGGAGGTGAAAGCGGGCGCGGGAACGGTCTCGGCCGGCGCAGCCGGCGCCTGAACCGCGCCATACCTCGCCATCGCTCCGGCGGCAACTTCCTGGTCCCTGGCACCCTGCTTCTCGGCCTCGACCGGATCCATCCCGCCGGCGGCGGCCACTCCGGCCGCGGTCACCGCGGTGACGCCCGCCGCAGATGCGGTGGCAGGTGAAACCGGGGCCGGCGCCTCACCGCGACGGGCCGCCTTGCGGTTTTCGATGCCGGCCTTGCGGCGGGCCCTTTCCTCTTCGCGGGAACGCTGGATCGCCGCCCGCTTGCGACGGCGAAGCTCGGAGGGGCTTGGGGTCTGGGCCGGTGAAGACGCAACCTCGGCAGGCGAAAGCCCGCCGGCACTGCGCATCGCCTTGTTCGACTTCGAGGCCTTCGGCGTGCCCTGCGTAGCTCCCTTCCGGGGGCGGCCCCGCATGATCAGGATGCCGGCGATGATCGCCGCCAGGACGATGATCCCGATGATGAACCAGGGGGCGTTGTCGGTGACGAAATCGGAAGCCTTTTCGAAGACGCTCTTGTCATTGTCGGCGCCGTTGGCCTGTTCGGTCAGCGCGTTGATCTGATCCTGGTCGAGCGTCAGCGGGGCGGTGTCGGTCGAAGCGTCCGAGCTGGTCGTCGGAACCGCCGTGGTGGTGGTCGGCTCGTCGGCCGCAACGGCGGTGCCCGGACCGAGCACCACGGCCACGAGCAAGGCGAGGAGAATCAGTTTCCTTGGCTTCATCATCAGATCAGGAACGATACCGACCCTTGAATTCCCTTTCGACATCCCGGCGTACGTCGCGATCGGCGATTTCACGCCGCCGGTCCTTTCCTTCCTTGCTGCGGGCAAGCCCGAGTTCGACTTTTGCCCTTGGACCCTTGAAATAGATGCGGGTCGGGATCAAAGTCAGGCCCTTCTGCTGGGTGGTCCCGATCAGCCTTTCGATCTCCGCCCGATGCAACAGAAGTTTCCGCGGGCGCTCGGGATCGTGATTGTTGATGGTGGCCGGCGCGTAATGGGGAATGTGGAGGTTGCGCAGCCAGACTTCGCCATCCTCGACCACGGCATAGGCGTCACCCATCTGCGCATTCCCTTCACGAAGCGCCTTGACCTCGGTTCCGAGCAGCGCAATTCCGGCCTCCAGCTTCTCGACCACCTCGAACTTCTGCCGCGCCCTCCGGTTGGTCGCGACGTCACCGGAAGCCGGCGCCCGTTTTTTGTCCTTCTTCGCCATGACGGGAATCTAGCTTTCAGCCATCCGCCGGGTCGAGATCCACCCTCCCCCGCGGTGCATCCACCTTTTCGACCTGGACCGCGATCGCATCGCCGAGGCTGACCTTGCGCCCGGTCTTGCTGCCGACCAGCGAAGTTTCTTCTTCGTTCAGTTCGAACCGCTCACCCCGGATCCGCCGGGCGGGAACGAATCCCTCGTAGACATCGCCGAGCCGCCCGTTGAACCGGACGAAGGCGCCGGAACGGATCACCCCGGAGACCTCCCCCTCGAAACGCTTTTCGTATCCCTCCTGAAACAGCTCCCGTTCAAGCAGGAAAGCGGCGCAGATGTCATCGGCATCCCTTTCGAGGATCATCGCTTCCCTTTCACGCTCCGAAGCGTGGAGCGCAGCTTCCGCGGCGTCGCCGGTCGAGGGAGCCTCCTCTCCGCCCCCGACCGCCGAAAGCAGCGCCCGGTGGACCAGGAGGTCGGGAAAACGGCGAATCGGCGAGGTGAAGTGGCAGTAGGCCTCGCTGCCCAGCCCGGCGTGGCCGAGGTTCTTCTCCAGGTAGCGGGCCGGCTTCAGCGACCGGAGAACCAGCGAGCTGTAGGCCGTGGCCCCGTGGCCCCGCCGCGCCGCCTCTTTCGCGACCGAACGGGAAGCCTCCACCGCCAGCTGCCCGGCCGTGCTCGGCCCCATGCCGGAGGGGACCGGCGGCGCCGGCAACTCCAGCGAGGCCAGCTGGGCGAGCATCCGTTCCACCCGGTCGGGGTCGGGCATCTCGTGGACGCGGTAGACGGAGGGGATGCCGCGGTTCACAGTCAGCCCGGCCACCTGTTCGTTGGTCAGGACCATCAGCTGCTCGATCAGCCGGTGCGCTTCGGTTGCCCGCTCGGCCACCGCCCTGGTCACGTTGCCCTCGTCATCGAATTCGAAGGAAGGCTCGGCCGAGTTGACTTCGAGCGCGTTCCCCTTCCGGAGTTCGGCCAGGATCGCTGCCGCCTTCCGGGCCAGGTCCAGTTGTTCGGCGACGATTTCGGGGGCGCTTTCGCGCCCGGCGAAGATCTGGTCGAGCTGGTCGTAGTCAAGCCGGGCATCGGAGCGGATCCGGCTGCGGTAGAAACTGGCCGAAGTTACCTCGCCGCTTCCCGAGAGCAGCATCTCCGAAGTGACGGCCAGCCGCTCGTCGCCGGGCGAAAGGGAGCAGACGCCGGAACTGAGGCTGTGCGGAAGCATCGGTTCGACCGAGGTCGGTACATAGGTGCTGTTGGCCCGCAGAAAGGCTTCCTTTTCGAGAATCGAACCCGGGCGAACGAAGGCGGATACGTCGGCGATGTGAATCCAGAGCCGCAGCCCGTCCCCCTCGCGGCGGGCAGAAACCGCATCGTCGAAATCGCGGGCGGTGGCGGGGTCGACCGTGAAGGTCGGCAGACCGGTCAGGTCCTGCCGGGCCGCCTCGATCGGTGAAGCGGCCGCCTGCTCCGCGGCTTCTTCGACCTTCTGCGGGAACCCGCGCCGGCCGAGACGCTCCAGGGTCAACGCCTCAGAGACGTCACGGGCATTGTCGATCCGGCCAAGGTCCCGGATCAGCCGGGCCCGGCCGGCACCGAACTCGACCCAGGCGATCTGGCCCTCCCGGGTCCGCGCCTTGCGCTCCAGCGCGATCGACTGGCCCCGCTCGAAGAGCGGGCGGGCGGAAGTGAACCGGCCCTTCCTTTCTAGCAGGGCGACTTTTCGGGGAAGCGCTGCCCGATCGCTCCGCCGGTCAGCCATCCACTTCGCCCGAGAGCGTCTGGAATGCCCGGTCCAGCTGGACGTCGCGCCTGGCACCCTTCGGGAGCGGCGCGTAGACGTCGGGTTTCAATCCCTTGCCGGCCAGCGAGACACCGTCCGCAGTGAGGAATTCGCCGACGCTGAGATCCAGTGCGCCGCCGTTTTCGAGGCTGAGGACCTGCTGGAAAAGGCCCTTGCCGAAGGTCCTGGTCCCGACCACCGGCGTGTCGAGGTCGGTCTGAAGCGCCGCCGCAAGGATCTCCGCGGCGGAGGCAGTGTTGCGGTTGACCAGAACCACCAGCGGCGGCGAGTCCACCTTGCCCTTGACCGCCCGGTAAGTAGTGTTGCCCTGACTCCGCGACCTGGTCTCGACGACGACGTCGCCTTCATCGAGGAAGACGCTGGAGGTGAAGACCGCCTCCTCGAGCAGGCCGCCGCCGTTGTCGCGGAGGTCGATGACGATCCCCTCGGCCCCCTTCCCGATCACCCGCTCGACCGCCCGCCGGAGGGCCAGCCCGGCACCCTGGCTGAAGGTCGTCAGCTGGACGTAGCCGAGGGACTTCCCGTCCACCTTGCGGATCCGGTTGGCGGTGATCGGTACCCGGATTTCCTCGCGGGTGAGTTTGAAGTCCCGGACCGGGCCCTTGCCCGCCTTGCGGACCCCGAGGGTCACGTCGGTCCCCTCCGGCCCCTTGATCTTCGCCACGATCAGGTCGACGTCTTCACCCCGGATCGACTCGCCGTTGACTTCCACGATCACGTCACCGGCTTTCAGGCCGGCCTCGTCGGCCGGGGACTTGCGGAAGACGTAACCGACTTCGAGCCCCTTTTTCGCATTGGCACCGACGGTCATCCCGACGCCGCTGAAGCTGCCCTGAAGCGACTCGCTGAGCTGCTCGTTCTGCTTCGGGGTGAAGTAGTGGGAGAAGCGGTCGTGATACTGGCGCCGGATCTGCCTGACCATGCCGTTGATCGACGAGTCCTGGACCTGATCCGGATCGGTCGCCCGGAAATAGTTGTCGTGGATCAGTTCGGCAGCCTGGTCGGAAACCGATTGCTGGACCTCGTCGGCGACGAAGATCTCGCGCAGCGAATCAGGCAGGTTGTCCGGGTGACCACCGGCCCACATGCCGATGAGCATGCCGCCGATGACGGCCCAGACGCCAACGGTTGCGGTCTTCAACTGGCCGCCGGCTGACTCTGATTGACGCCCGGCAGCGGGCCCGGCCGGCTCAGACCTTCAGGAATCTGCGCATGGTCAGTCCGGACCCGATCGCCGAAACCAGGATCGCGGCGATGAACAGGCAGCCGACGAGGGCCGCAAAGGACATCGAGTCCTGTGCGTTCATCAGGGCGAACTTGTCCGAGAGGGGGTCGACGACTGTGACCTTGCCAATCCACAGCACCAGTATCGCAATCGCGCCGCCGAGGATGCCGACCACGACCCCTTCGATCATGAAGGGCCAGCGGATGAACCAGCGGGTCGCACCGACCAGGCGCATGACCTCGATCTCGCGCCGGCGGGTGTAGATGGAAAGCCGGATCGTGTTGCCAATCAGGAGCAGCGAGGCACAGATCAGCAGCACGGTGATCACGGTGAGGATCAGTTTCAGGGCGCCGGTGACCTGTTCGATGTCGCGGGCGTCTTCCTGGCGGTCATCGACCGAGGCGATGATCGGCGAGATGTACTGGGGGTCACCCTTGGCGCCGACCGGCTGGATCGCGTTGCGGATCCCTTCCAGGTTGGAAGCGTCATCGGGCTTGATCACGAAGTTGGCCGGCAGCGGGTTCTTGCCACCGAGCTGCTTCAGGGCGTCGGGGTTCTGCTTGCCGAAGTCACTGGCCAGGAATTCCTTCTTGGCGTCGGCCTTGGTCAGCAGGGTTACCGACTCCACATGAGGCAGCCCTTCCAGCTTCACCATCAGGGCCTGGGTCTCGGCCTTGGTCGCGTCGTCGTAAAGGAAGGTGCGCAGCTCGAGCTGGCCACGCACGTCCTCGCCCTTGCTCTGGGCGGTCTGGAAGACGGGGATCAGCACACCGAGCAGAAGCGCGGTGAGCACGGTGGTCACTACCGCAGCCGTGGTCGGCGCGACGTTCCGCTTGATCGCGCGGAGCGCTTCGCCGGTGAAAAAGAAGATCTTGCCCATCAGTGTGCTCCCTTGCCCGAATTTCCAGAGTTGCCGTTGGTATGGCCTTCGACGCCAACGCCCATCTCGGCCCGCATGCGGACACCGAATTCGGTGGTCGACTCCTCGGTGTAACCGCCAGCGACCTCGTCGCGGATGACCCGCCCCTCGTAGAGCTCGACCACGCGGCGGCGCATGCGGTCGACCATTTCCCGGTCGTGGGTGACCACGACGACGGTGGTTCCGGTCTTGTTGATCCGGTAGAGCAGCTGCATGATGCCGACCGAGGTGACCGGGTCGAGGTTGCCGCTCGGCTCGTCGGCCAGAAGCAGAGGCGGATGGTTGACGAAGGCCCGGGCGACCGAAACGCGCTGCTGCTCGCCGCCGGAAAGCTCGTCGGGGTAGTTGTGAAGCTTGGTCGAGAGACCGACCAGGCGGAGGGTCTCCGGCACCTTCTGCCGGATTTCGGCCCTTGAAGCACCGATCACCTGAAGCGCGTAGGCGACGTTGTCGTAAACGGTGCGGCTCGGCAGCAGCTTGAAGTCCTGGAAGACGGTGCCGATGTTGCGGCGGAGCTGCGGAATCTTCTTCTCGGAAAGCTGGTTGATGTCGCGACCGGCGATCGAGATCGTGCCGTCGGTGGGCTCAAGCTCGCGAATCAGCATCTTGATCAGGGTCGACTTGCCGCAGCCGGTCGGGCCGACCAGGAAGACGAACTCGCCACGGTTGATCGCCAGCGAGACCCGGTCAACGGCAAGGTGGCCGCCCGGGTACACCTTGCTGACGTCACGCATCTCGATGATCGGGGCGCCACCCTTGCGCGGACGCTCGGCCTGCTTGCGGGCGCGTGCCGCTTCGAGCTCGGCGCCTGCTGATTCTCTTTTCTTCTTTCCGAAAGCCATCTGGTTCGCCCTATTCCCCCCGGCCCGGGGTAATCCTTCCCCTGACGGGGATCTCCCACAAAGGGCAACCCCGGCCAGGTTCATTTCTTCAGAGTTAGCGAAACGTTAGCAATCGCTTACATGGCTTTGGCTGATATTAAGTGCGGCCGGTAGGATTCCTGCAATGTCCAGGGCTGCCCATTTGGCTAACCGGGCCGCCCTCGCAGGTTGCGGCCTCCTCCTCGCGATCCTGCTCGCGGCCTTCCTCCTGCCCTCCTCCCCGGCCGCGGCCGGCGGCGAACCTTCAAGCAGTGGCTCCGGCGCCACGGCCTCGATCGTCAACGGCAAGGCAACCACGATCGGACAGTGGCCCTGGCAGGTCGCTCTGACCGTGAGCTCGCGGATTGCGCCGCGGGCCTCGACCAGCTGGCGTTTCTTTTGCGGCGGCTCGGTTCTCGCGCCGCGGCTTGTGATCACTGCCGGTCACTGTGTCGCCGACCTGAACCGGGGGCAGATCCGCAAGATCGAGATCGTTTCCGGCCGCACCCGTCTCAATTCGAACCGGGGCCAGGTGGCCAGGGTGACCGGGCTCCGCATGCCGGTGAACGCCTCCGGCAAGCGGCGCTTCCGCGGTCTTGCCGGCGCGGCCGACTGGGACGTCGCCCTGCTGACCCTCGCTTCCCCCCTTTCGGCCGAGCCGATCAAGCTGGCCGGTCCGGACGAGGCGGCGGCCTGGTCCCCGGGACAGGTCGCCTGGACCACAGGCTGGGGAATCACCAAGGCCTTCTCGCAGCGGGTTCCGGCGAGGCTCCAGGTCGCCCGGCAGGTCCTGATGGGCAACGGCCTCTGCCACCGGGCAGACGGCGTCGCGTACAAGTCCCGCCGGATGATCTGCATGGGAGCACCCCGGGCCCATGCCTCGGCCTGCAATGGAGACAGTGGCGGACCTCTCGTCGTCGAGACCGGTGCCGGTTACCGGCTGGTCGGCCTGACCAGTTATGGCGATGGTGCCTGCCGCGGATTTGTCCCCTCGGTTGACACAAGGGTCTCCGGCAGGCAGATCCGCAACTGGGTCGCGCGGACCGCGATGAACCTGACCGGCCGCAATGTGGTCGGCAGCGGCGGCACCCCCCGGCCCGCTCCGGACTGGTGCAAGGTGCCGGATGTGTTCCGGCTCAGGCAGAGCCAGGCGAAGGCCAGGCTTGAGGCCGCGGGTTGCCGCCTCGGCCGGGTCAGGACCGACTATTACAGCGTCGGCCAGGCCGGCCGGATCGTCGGCAGCCGCCTCGCACCCGGATGGCTGGCCCCGCCCGGCTTCAAGGTGGGAGTTTGGGTTGCCCCATGATCGGCTATGAACCGGGCATGAACCGCCAACGGCTGACCGGATTGACCGTGACCCTCCTCGCAACGGCCTTCATGGCCCTTGGCCTGGCCGCCTGCGGCTCCGACGATGACGGCAGCGGAAGCTCCGGCACGACCGGGACGGAAGTGAGCCAGCAGATGAACGGGAAGAAGAAGGAAGTGACGCCGGACAGCAAGGCTCCGGCCAGCGCCGGGGACAAGGACAAGAACGCCCCGGACGACGCTATCTCGAACCGCCCCGGCGGCCCGAACAAGCCCGCAAGCCCTTAGCCGATACTGACCATGCGCTCGATCGGCAGGCGCGCCTTTTCGGCCAGCGCCTCGTCGACCTTGACTTCGAACTTCATGTCGCGCAGCGAGTCGCGCAGCTTCGGCAGCGTGATCATCTTCATGTACTTGCAGTAGGCCATGCGGTTGGCCTCGATCAGCCTGGCCCCCGGCACCGCCTGCTTCATCGGGTAGAGCATGCCGTTCTCGGTGGCGACGATGTACTCGCCTTCGGGGTTTTCGCGGACGTGCTCGATCATGCCCGAGGTCGAGAGCATGTGCACGCCCTCGGGGTCGATGTCACCGGTCGCCACGTACTCCATCGCCTGGGTCGAGCAGCCGCATTCGGGATGGATCAGGAACTCGGCCCCCGGATGTTCGGCCCGGGTGCGGGCGATGTCATCCGGCCGGATGCCGGCGTGGACGTGGCATTCGCCGTCCCAGACATGGAAGCGTGAACGCCTCTCGGGGTCCTCGATCAGCCCGGTCTCGCGTTCAACGAAGGCACCGAGCCACATGTCCGGTCCGAAGAGGATCTCGGTGTCCTCGCCGTGCTCGGCCCAGATGTGCTCGACCACCTTGACCGCATTCGAGGAGGTGCAGCAGTAATCGGTTTCCGCCTTGACTTCAGCCGAGGTGTTGACGTACATGACGACCATCGCCCCGGGGAATTTCGCCTTCCATTCCCGCAACTGATCGGCGTTGATCGAATCCGAAAGCGAGCAGCCTGCCTCCAGATCGGGGATCAGCACCTTCTTTTCCGGCGAAAGGATCGACGCCGTCTCGGCCATGAAATGGACTCCGCAGAACTCGACCACCTCGGCATCTGCCTTCTCCGCCTCGCGGGAAAGGCCCAGCGAGTCACCGATGTAGTCCGCCACGTCCTGGACTTCGGGAAGCTCGTAGTTGTGGGCGAGGATGATCGCGTTCCGTTCGGCCGCGAGTTCGCGGATCTCCGCGCTCAGTTCCTTGATTTCGGCCGGATCGAGCGGCGGCGGCACATCCGATGCCTGGAGGACTGGAAGTTCGGTGGGCATGGCAACAATTCTACGGAAGCCGGTTCACGGGATCGAGCAGCAGCGAAACATCCAGTTGCGGAGCTGAGTGGGTCAGGGCACCTATCGAAATGAAGTCCACCCCGGTCTCGGCTACGGCCCGGACCGTTTCCAGGTTCATCCCGCCCGAGGCTTCGAGTTCGGTTCCCGGACCGCCCGATTCACGCAGGTCCACGGCCCGCTTGAGAGATTCGATGTCCATGTTGTCCAGCAGGATGCGGTCGGCGCCCGCTTCGATCGCCTCGGCAACCTGATCGAGATCCTCGGCTTCGACTTCGATGAGCAGGTCCGGGGATTCGCGGCGGCAGGACTCGATCGCTTCCCGGACCCCGCCCGCCAGGGCGACGTGGTTCTCCTTGATCAGCACCGCGTCGAAGAGTCCGAAGCGGTGATTGATGCCACCGCCCCAGGAGACCGCCTGTTTCTCCAGCGCCCGCAGGCCCGGCAGTGTCTTGCGCGTGTCGAGGATCCGGGTGCCGGTTCCGCCCACTGCGTCGACGTACCTCGCGGTCAGGGTCGCAATGCCGGAGAGGTGACCGAGAAAGTTCAGCGCAACCCTTTCCCCGGCGAGGATCGCCCTGGCCTGGCCGTTGATCAACAGGATGTCGCGCGGGACCGAATCGTGCCAGTGACCTTCGACCACGGTGCGATCGATGTCGGTCACCCCGACCTGCCGGAAGACTTCCTCGACCACGTCCAGTCCGTAGATGACCCCTGGCTGCTTGAGGACGATGTGGGCCTGCGCCGCCAGGTCGGCCGGAACCGTCGCGTTCGCGGTCACGTCACCGGGGCCGATGTCTTCGGCCAGGGCCCGGGCGATCAGCTCCGCGGTTCCTTCGGGCAGGTGATTCATGCTGGGAGCCTATGCTCTCCATGGTGGATTCGTTCACTCACACCGCTTTTGACACGCCGCTCGGCCCGGTGGCCCTGGCCGCCACGGAAACAGGCGTGGTTCGCTGCAACCTGCCGGGCTCGGACCCTGATGCCCTGGTCGAGGAAGTGGCCACGAAAACCGGGCTCACCCCGGTCGAGGGCGGCAAGACGGTCGATCAGGCGGCGGATCTCGTGATCGCCTTTCTCGAGGGCGAACTGCATGACTTCGATCTCGAGCTCGACTGGCAACTGGTCGGCGGCTTCCACCGGGAGGTCCTCAGGGCAACCCGAACGATCCCCTGGGGTGAGACCGCCAGCTACGGCGATGTCGCCGCCCTGGCCGGGGCTCCCGGCGCCGCCCGCGCCGCGGGGACCGCCCTCTCGCGAAACCCGATCGCCCTGATCGTCCCCTGCCACCGCGTAATCAAGGCCGACGGAACAACCGGCGGCTACGGCGGCGGCAAAGCCGGAACCGCCTTGAAGCAGCGCCTCCTCGACCTCGAGCGACCTTGACGGCTCAGGGTGCCGCAGGTTTGCGACCTCTGCGGTCGCAAACCTGCGTCACCGGCCCCGATTATCCGGCGGTGCGGTTGAGGTACTCGCGGATGAAGCCGTCGATGTCGCCGTCGAGGACGCGCTGGGCGTCGCCGACTTCGAAGTCCGTGCGGTGGTCCTTGACCATCGTGTAGGGCTGGAGCACGTAGGAGCGGATCTGGGAGCCCCAGGCGACATCCTTGACCTCACCGCGTTCCTGATTGACCGCCTCGGCCCGCTTCCGTTCCTCGAGCTCCACCAGTTTCGACTTGAGCATCTGCATCGCGACCGCCTTGTTCTGGGTCTGTGAGCGCTCGTTCTGGCACTGGACCACTACCCCGGTCGGCTCATGGGTGATCCGCACCGCCGAGTCGGTCTTGTTGACGTGCTGGCCGCCGGCGCCGGAGGCCCGGTAGGTGTCCACCCTGATCTCGGCGTCGTCGATCTCGATCTCCACGTCCTCGTCGACGACCGGGGCAACGTCCACCTGGGCGAAGCTTGTGTGCCGGCGGGACGAGGAATCGAAGGGCGAGATCCGGACCAGCCGGTGAACGCCCCGTTCCGCGGCGATCAGACCGTAGGCGTTTTCGCCCTTGAGCAGGAAGGTGGCTGATTTCAGGCCGGCCTCTTCGCCTTCGGATGCTTCCCGCATCTCGACCGAGAAGCCGCGCCGCTCGGCCCAGCGCAAGTACATCCGGAGCAGGATCTCGGCCCAGTCCTGGGAGTCGGTCCCGCCGGCCCCGGCGTGAACCGAGACGATCGCGTCACCGTGGTCGTATTCGCCGCTGAAGAGCCTCGCTTCTTCCAGTTCCTCGAGCCTCGCCTCGACCGAGCTCATCTGCTCTTCGAGTTCGGCCGCGATTTCCTCGTCGAGTTCGGCCATTTCCGCCATCTCGGCGAGGTCGCCCGCTTCCGAGCTGAGGGCACGGAAACCCTCAAGCTTCCGCTGGACTCTCGCGTGGTCGGCTGAAACCGACGCGGCCTTGTCCTGGTCATCCCAGAATCCCGGCTGCTGCATTACTTGCTCGAACTCCGCCACTTCGGCTTCGAGCCCTTCGGGGTCGAGGTAATCGGCGAGGAGTGCGACGTGTTCGTCGATCGCCGCCAGGCGGGCTCCGATCGACTCGGTGTTCAGGGCTTCGGCCACAACCGGAGCCTACCCATCCCGATGCCTGCGAAGATGTACCCCAAGCAGAGTGTCAACAGGGAGAAACATGACTTCAGCCAGAGGGCGCATCCGGGTAATGATCATCGCCACCGCCGTGGCCCTGATCTCCACGCTCGGACCGGCAGGATCAGCGACGGCTTCGCCGGACGCTTCGGCCAGCATCATCAACGGCAATCCGGCTTCCATCGGCGACTGGCCGTGGCAGGTCGCGATCGCCTCCTCGACGAGCAAGCAGCCGGGCCAGTCCCCCTTCTACCGGACCTTCTGCGGTGGTTCGATAGTCGCACCGACCGTGATCCTCACGGCCAGTCACTGTGCCCTGGACATGTACAAGGGCGAGGTTGGCGACTACACGGTCATCTCGGGCAGGACCAACCTCAACAACCAGGCAGCCGGGCAGGAAGTCCTGGTAACCGGGATCTACTTCCCCCGGACCAGCAACGGCAAGATCCTCTACAAGACCCGGCAGGCGTGGGACGTTTCCCTGCTGACGCTCGAGGAGCCGCTTGCCGGCCAGCCGGTCAAGCTGCTCGGACCGGACGAACACTCGATCCTCAAACCGGGACGCCGCCTGATCGAAACCGGATGGGGCAGCACGATCACCGGCCGGGACGTCTACCCGAAGACGCTGAAAATGGGTGGCACGAACATCCAGCCCCCATCGGTCTGCCATGGCCTGCTTGGTTCCAGGTATTTCAAGCCCTCCCTCCAGGTCTGCCTCGGTGATGCGAAGGCAAACCAGGCCAATTGCTACGGCGACAGCGGCGGACCGGCGGTCGTCGCGACCTCGGCCGGCTACCGGCAGGTCGGGGTGACCAGTTTCGGCACCGCGGACAACTGCGCCGGCCTGATCCCGAATGTTGACGTGCTGGTCGGCGGCGGCCCGGTCCGCGATTGGATCCAGGCAGGAGTTCAGGTACTCGGTGGAGTCGATCCGGTCGGCAGCGGCGGAACGGCGGGGGCGATCAGCGGCCTCTGCCACATGCCGGGAGTCAGGGGGCTTTCAATCGCCCGGGCCCGTCACCTCATCAAGGCCAGCGGCTGCAGGAAGGTCCGCGTGATCCACCGCGGCCGGGGCAACAGGGTTTCGAGGCTCCCCGCCCTCAAAGGCTGGCTTTGGGATGCCAGCAAGCCGATTAGGCTTCTGGCTGGTGGCAGGTAACGAACCTGAAAGCAGTTCCACGTGAGTGAGGCATCCGCCGCGGGCGGGACGGACAGCGGCGGTGAAGCCCGGCGGAAACGGCTGATCCGGGTCATCTCGGTTTCGATCACCGTCGCGGTCCTGACCATCGGCATGAAGCTCGCCGCCTGGCTTCTGACCGGATCGGTCGGCCTGCTTTCCGACGCCGCCGAGTCTGTGGTCAACCTGGTCGCCGCCGGGGTCGCCCTGATCGTGATCCTCTGGTCAACCCGCCCGGCCGACGAGGACCACACCTACGGCCACGAGAAGGCCGACTACTTGTCGGCCGGGCTCGAAGGAGCCCTGATTTTGCTGGCGGCGGTGACCATCGCCTACGCCGCGATCGAGCGGCTCATACACCCGGTCGAGCTGAACTCGGTCGGAATCGGCCTGGCGATCAGCGCCGCCGCATCGGTCCTCAACCTCCTCGCCGCGAGGCTGCTGATCCGGACCGGTGAAGAGGAAACCTCCCTGGTCCTGGTCGCCGATGGCCGTCACCTGATGGCCGACGTGATCACCTCGGCCGGGGTGATCGTCGGGGTCGCGCTGGTCTGGCTGACCGGCCTGGAGCGGCTCGATCCGGTCATCGCACTCGTCGTCGCCGCCAACATCATCCGCACCGGAACGGGCCTGGTTTCCGATTCGATGTCCGGGCTGATGGACAAGGCCCTGCCTGAAGACGAACTCCAGAAGGTCAGCCAGGTGCTTGACGGGTTCGAGAGTGACGACATCCGGTTCCACGCCCTGAGAACCCGCCGGGCCGGCCGACGGACTTTCATTTCGATCCACGTGCTGGTCCCGGGCAACTGGAGCGTGAAGCAGGGTCACGACCTGCTCGAACGGGTCGAAGAGGACCTGCGGGCCTGTTTCGAACAGACCACGGTCTTCACCCACCTTGAACCGATCGAGGACCCGGTCTCCTTCGCCGACACCGGCCTCGACCGGACCTCCAACCCCCATACCGGGGGCTAACGAGCCGGCGAGCCTCGCCCCGCCCGCGGTCAGGCTTCGAAGGCGGTTCTTGCCTCTTCGGGGTCTTCGAAGGGTTTCCAGCTGAGGACCCTGGCGCCCCGGAGTTCGAGGAGCCAGGCGAGTTCGTCGGTGTAGGCGAGCTCGTCGTCTTCCTCCCAGCGCCACTCCCGTTTCACGCCCAGCAGTACCCGGTCCCCGGCAACCCGGCAGTTCTCGATCAGGACCGTCTGCTGAACTCCGCCCGGTTTCTTCGTTGCCCAGGCCCGGGCCTCGTCGCGGCCCTTGCGCAGACCTCGCATGCCGTGGATTTCGACCTCGGGGTCGAGCAGCTCGACGAACTCATCGAGCTCCGACCGGTTGAACGTCGCCACGAACTCGCGGACTGTCTTTTCTTCAGGAGTTACAGGCCTCACCATCCAGGTCATACAGCGAGACCATCAGTTGCCTCTACCGGGCGAAATGACCTGGATGCATCATTGCCCGTGGCACTTCTTGTACTTCTTGCCCGAGCCGCACCAGCAGGGATCGTTGCGCCCGATGTCTTCGCGTTCGGTCTTGACCACGGTCGCCGAGTTCGCCGGATCCACCGCGCCGCCCACGTTCGGGACGCCACCGGGAACCACACCCGGAACCCCGCCGGCGTCGGCCGGACCGGGAGTCGCGCCCGCAGCGACCTCGGCCAGGGCTGAAGGCTGGGCTTCCATGGTGCCGCCCGAGTAGTCGTAGGTCTGCTCGTCCGGCTCCTCGGCCGGCGGGGCGAACGATCCGTTCTGATCCGGTTCGATTTCGATCTCGACGTTGTAGATCAGGCGGCTGAACTCCTCCCAGATGCCGTTCATCAGCTCCTGGAACATCGTGTAGCCCTCGTTCTTGTAGGCCACCAGCGGGTCGATCTGGGCGAAACCGCGCAGGTGAATGCCTTCACGCAGGTAGTCCATGTCGTAGAGGTGCTCGCGCCAGCGGGAGTCGATCACCTGCATCAGCAGGGTCCGCTCGAGGTAGCGCATGATCTCTTCGCCGAACTCGGCTTCCCGTTCGTCGTAGGCCTTCTGGGCGTCTTCACAGAGGTCCTGCTTGAGCGCCTCGGGTTCGGTCGATTCCGGCGGCAGGCCGGCCACGTCGATCGCGCAAGGCCAGATCTGGTGGAGTTGCGAATCGAGGCCGGGCAGGTCCCATTCCTCGATGATGTCGCCGGCCATGAACTCGTCGACCAGGCGTCCGATCACCCCGTCGATCTCTTCCCGGGCGATCTCCGACATGTCGCGGCCTTCGAGAATCTCGCCGCGGTACTTGTAGATGACCCGGCGCTGCTCGTTCATCACGTCGTCGTATTCGAGGACGCGCTTGCGGATCAGGAAGTTCTGCTCCTCGACCTTTTTCTGGGCGTTCTCGACGGTCTTGGTGAGCATCTTCGCCTCGAGCGGCATCTCGTGGCCTTCCTCGTCGGTCGGGCCGAGCCGGTCGAGGATCTTGTAGATGCGGTCCCCGGCGAAGAGGCGGATCACGTCATCCTCGGCCGAGAGGAAGAACCGGGACGCGCCGGGGTCACCCTGACGGCCGGCACGGCCGCGCAGCTGGTTGTCGATCCGCCTGGACTCGTGGCGTTCGGTGCCGCAGATGAACAGGCCGCCGAGTTCCTTGACCTCTTCGGCCTCGGCGTCGCATTGCGGTTTCAACTCGGCGGCGATCTTTTCGACCGCCTCGTTGTAGCCCTCGTCTTCCGGATTGAGTCCCTGCTTGGCGACCTGCGGATGGGCCATGCCCTCCGGGTCTCCGCCGAGCTTGATGTCAACGCCACGGCCGGCCATGTTGGTGGCGATCGTTACCGCGCCCTTGCGTCCGGCCTGGGCGATTGTCTCGCCTTCCTTTTCGGCGTGCTCGGGCTTGGCGTTCAGGACCACATGCTCGATCCCCTGCTTCTTCAGTTCGGCCGAGATCATTTCCGAGACCTCGACTGAAACCGTGCCGACCAGGATCGGCTGGCCGGTCTCGTGGCGGGCGACCAGTTCGCGGATCACGGCCTGCCACTTGCCTTCCTTGGTCTTGAAGATCTGGTCGTTCTGGTCGTCGCGGGAGATCGGGCGGTTGGTCGGAACCTCGACCACGGGGACCTTGTAGATCTTCATGAACTCGACCGCTTCGGTCAGCGCGGTACCGGTCATGCCCGAGAGCTTGTCGTAGAGGCGGAAGTAGTTCTGCAGGGTGATCGTGGCGAGGGTCTGGTTTTCCTCGCGGATCGCCACGCCTTCCTTTGCTTCGACCGCCTGGTGGAGGCCTTCCGACCAGCGGCGGCCTTCGAGGATTCGGCCGGTGAACTCGTCGATGATCATGACTTCACCGTCGACCACGGCGTAGTCCTTGTCCTTCTTGTAGAGGGATTCAGCCTTCAGCGACTGGACCAGGTGGTTGACCAGGTTGCCGTTCTCGGCCATGTAGAGGTTCTCGACCCCGACGAACTTCTCGGCGTTGTCCACGCCGCGCTCGGTCGGCGAGACGGTCTTGTGCTTCTCGTCGAACTCGTAGTCGTAATCGGCTTCCGAGGTGTCCTTGCTTTCGCCCATCGACTTCAGCTTGGTCTTGGCGGGCACGCCCTCGAGCTGCTTGGCCAGGCGGGCGAAGGTGTAGTAGGTCTGGGCCGCCTCTTCCGGGGCACCGGAGATGATCAGCGGGGTCCGGGCCTCGTCGATCAGGATGTTGTCGACCTCGTCGACGATCGCAAAGTCGTGGGTGCGCTGGACCTTCTGCTCGAGCGAGGCAGCCATGTTGTCGCGCAGGTAGTCGAAACCGAACTCGGAGTTGGTTCCGTAGGTGACGTCGCAGGCGTACTTCTCGCGCCGCGCGGCGGGATCGTCGTTCTCCTGGATCCAGCCGACCGACACGCCGAGCATGTCGTAGATCGGCTTCATCCAGAGCGCGTCGCGCTTGGAGAGGTAGTCGTTGACGGTGACCACGTGAACCGACTTGCCGCCGAGGGCGTTGAGCACGATGGCCAGGGTGCTGGTCAGGGTCTTGCCCTCACCGGTCTTCATTTCGGCGATCGCGCCGTCGTGGACCACCATGCCGCCGATCAACTGGACGTCGTAGTGGCGCTGGCCGATCGCCCGGAAGGCAGCCTCGCGGGTCAGGGCAAACGACTCCGGAAGCAGGTCGTCGAGCGACTCTCCGTTCTTCGCCCTTTCCCTGAGCGCGTTGGCTTCTTCAAGCAGCTCGCTGTCTTCGAGCTCCTTCATTTCCGGCTCGATCCGGTTGATCGACTCGACCCGCTTTTCGTATGCCTTGAACTTGCGCCCCTCCCCCATCCTGAGCGCGCGGTCGATTATCTGAATGGCCATGCGACAAGGTTAGCCGCTCGGCTTCACCGCCGACTAAAGGCGGAGCCCGGCTGCAAGACGAAGGGGCCGGATATCGGCCCCTCCGCACTGACTGGATTGCTTCCGGTCCCGGGCCGTTGGCCCTGACCGGCACCTTTCTCGGCCTAGAGGCCGGGCTGCGCGCCTCCGGTCTCACGTCCCTGGAGGCGATTGACAAGCTTCCGGGTTTCCCTCCGCTTCCTTCTCTTCTCCCGATGCCGTTTCACCTGGCGCCGCATGTCCTCGGCGAGTTCGTGGATGGTGTGGGTCATCTCCGGGCTCGCCTCATGGGCATGAAGGGTGACTCCCTTCAGGTGAAGCGTCGCTTCGGCCACGAACTTGTCGGAAATGGCCGGGTTCTGCTCCTCGGAGAAAACTACTTCCAGGCGGGCGAGCGACGAAACCTGTTCACCGAGCCGCTCGAACCGCTGGGTCACCTGCTCGCGCATGTCGTCGTTGACTTCGACGTTGCGACCACGAATCTCGATTCGCATGGGACCTCCTGGCGGGTTGTGTTGCTTTGGCCGATCGTAGCCGGGTAACAGGATGATGGCAAGGGCAAAGTGGCGAATTTCACAGCCGGCGGGTGAAGGTCAGGGCCGAAACCGACCCGGCACCGGCCAGCCGCAGCGCCCCCGCCGCGGTCGAGAGGGTTGCCCCGGTTGTCATCACGTCATCGACCAGCAGGACCGTCCGGCCGCCGACCTGGCGACCGGCAGCTTCGGTCGGCCTGATGTCGGGCGGGTCGGAGAGCCGGCCGGCCCGGCCACGGCCGCGCTGGCGACCGGAACCCCGGCGGGCCAGCACCGGAACCGGGGGTTCGGGAATGTCGAGCAGGCCGGCAAGCCGGGCGGTCAGCATCGCGACCGGATCGAAGCCGCGAAACCAGGTCCGGAGGCTGGCCGGAGGCACGGGGACAAGGAGCGACTGCTCGCCCGGCTGCCCGGCGGCATCGGCCATGTACCCGGCGATCAACCCGCCCAGGGTCGTGAGATGCCTGAACTTGAAGGCCGCCAGCAGGTCCCTGGGAGCCCCGTCATGGTCGGCGCAGGAGACGATCCGGTCAACCCCCTCCGGTGGCTCACCCCGCAGCACCGGTGAGCGGTTCAGCTCGCGCATGCATTCGCCGCAGACCAGCAAATCGGGGTCGATCGCGCCCCGGCAGAGCGGGCAACGCGAAGGAACGAACATCCCGGCAATCCGGTCAAGGCCCATCCCCCAACAATCCCCGAAAAAACCTCACAAGTGGCTCAACAACTGCAACGATTCAGTCACGAGTGGGACCCAACAGGCCGCCGGCCAGGAAGGCTCCCTTTTCCAGGGATGAGCGGCTGAGCAGGACTGCTTCCCGCACCCCGGCCCCCGCCCCGATCGAGCAACCCTCGCCAAGGACCAGAGGCCCGACCAGCTGGGCGCCCTCGCCGATCCGGGCCCCGTCCCCGATCAGGACCGGCCCGTCGATCTCGGCGCCATCGAGTCCCTCGACTTCGCCCGCGACCCAGACCTCCGGCAGGGGCTGCTTTTCGGGCAGCCCCAGGTCAACGTCGCCAAAGAGTCCGTCGAAGTTGCTCTGCACGAGCTCTTCGATCGTGCCGATGTCATTCCAGTACGCGTCGGTCTCGTGCGCGTAGAAGGCGATCCCGGCGTCCAGCATCGCCGGGAAGACGTCATAGGCCCAGTCGGCAAAATCGTCGGGATGGCCCGGGGCCATTAGCTTGCTTTCACCGGGACCGGGAAAGTAGTCGAAGATCTCGCGGTTGAACATGTAGATGCCGCAGTTCGCGAGGTCGGAGAGAGCCTCGTCGGGGTCCGGCTTCTCCTGGAAGCCCTGGATTCGCCCTTCATCGTCGGTGATCACGACGCCAAACTCGGAAGTGTCATCGACCCGTCGGGTCGCGAGGGTCGCCATGCCGCCGTGTGACCGGTGGAACTCACGCATCGCCGAAAGGTCGATGTCGGTCATCGCATCACCGGAGATGACCAGGAAGTCATCGTCGAAGAAGGCCGAGGCGTTGCGTACGCCGCCGGCGGTGCCGAGCAGTTCTTCCTCGAAGCTGTAACTGAGTTCGATGCCGAAACCCGAGCCGTCGCCGAAGTGGTCCCGGATCACGTCCGGGTACCAGTGGATGTTGGCGATGACTTCGGTGAAGCCGTGACGGGCGAGGAGCCGGATGATGTGCTCCATGACCGGCCGGTTCAGGACCGGGACCATCGGCTTGGGCACTGCCCGGGTGACTGGCCTGAGCCTCGTGCCCAGTCCGGCGGCCAGCACCATTGCTTTCATCAGGTATTGCCCAGGCGCCGTTTGAAGTTCTGGATTTCGTCGACCGGCAAAGGATCGACTCCGCGCAGGGAGGCAACCTCGACCGAGACCAGGTCACCGAACATCACCGACCAGAACAGGCGTTCCGATCGTGTCTCGCCAAGGGTCTCCACCTCGAAGACCTGGGCGCCCGTCCCCTCGATCGATTCGGCGGTGAGCTTCATCCGCCGCCGTTCGCGGGCCGACTGGCCCGAATCGGTGAGGAATACGGCTCCCAGCCCTCCGGACCCCTTCGACCACGCTTCCATCAGGTTGTGGTTTGCCTCGGGGATCTCGGCCGAGAATGCGAGCTGTTTGGCGTTTTCGTTGAACTGGTTGGCCCAGCGCCTGGCCGGGGCCGTTGTCAGGCTTGCTCCATGCACGACAACGGGAGTGTCCCCTATTTGGGACGCAAGTGCCCTCGCCAGCGGTTCCATGTCCGCCTTGCAGCCGTCGAGGAAATCGGCCGCCTGCTCGAGTTCGCGCCGGATGTCGGGGGCCACGCCGGCCAGATGGGCGATGTAGGTGGCGACGACGGTCATGTATCCGACCGTCATCCGGGGCTGGAAGAAGCCGGGCAGGCCGACCACGCCGATGCCGGCGTCACGGGCCCGGGCGCCCAGTTCGCCGCCGGTGCCTGCAACCCAGCGATGGGTGCCCGCTTCACCGGCGTCCTTGAACGAGGAGATCGTTTCTTCCGTGTCACCCGAGTAACTCGAAGCGAGCACGGCCCAGTCGGCGGTTACCCATTTGGGCAGACCGTAAGAGCGCGAAACGACCATCGGGCCGGTCAGGCGATTGTCGAGGACCCCGCGGGCAAGCTCGGCGCCAATCGCCGATCCGCCCATCCCGCAGACCACGAAGCCGGCTGAGGGTCGAGCCTTGAGCTGTGCCGAATCAACCCGCCAGAGGGCATCACGAATGTGGTTGGGGATGTCAAGTACGTCCTCAAGCATTGACGGTCTCACCGATTTCATTCTTGCCAAGGACTTCATTTCCTACCGTACCCCTTGCCGCAACATTTACACCAGGTCCGATGATCGAGTTTTCGATCACTGCGTCGGCACCGATTTCGCTTCCTTCGAGGACGACCGAGCCGGTCACACGGGCACCGGAAGCCACTTTGGCGCCTGCTCCTATAACCGCCCTGGGGCCGATAGTTGCGGTTGGATCGACCTCGGCGCCGGCGGCGATGAAGACCCCGTCGCTGTGCTTTTCAACCTCGGTGTGGATGCGGCCTTCGAGGATGTCCCAGCTGGCGTCGAAGTAGCGCTGCCTGGTCCCGAAGTCCATCCAGTAGCCCTCCAGCGGCCGGGCGTAGAGACCCTTGCCGGTGATCGAAGGGTAGAACTCGGTCTCGATCGAGACCTCCCGGCCCGGTTCGATCGCGGCGATCGCCTCCCGCTCCAGGACATAGGTGCCGGCGTTGATCAGCCCGGTGCCGGTTCGCGTGGGATCCTTCTCGCTGAACTTCAGCACCTGGCCGTCGGAGTCGATGTCAACGAGGCCGTAGCTGCTCGAATCCTCGACCTCGTAGAGCCCCAGCGTCGCCTGGGCGCCGGTCTCTTCGTGCTGGTTCCAGAGGGCGGTCAGGTCGAGATCGGCAAGCACGTCGCCGTTGAGGGCGAAGAAACGCTCGTCAAGGTGGTCGAGAGCGAAACGGATCGCCCCCGCGGTGCCGAGGGTTTCCTCCTCGACCAGATACCTGAGCTTCGGCCCGCCCGGTTCTCCTTCACCGAGGACCTTCTTCAATTCATCCGGCAAGAAGCCGCAGGCAAGGATGACTTCGTCGACCCCGTGGCTGCCCAGCCACTCGGTCATGTAGTTCAGAAACGGCCGGTCGACCAGGGTCAGGGCCGGCTTCGGCGTCTCGTAAGTCAGGGGTCGGAGTCGGGTTCCCTTACCGCCAACCAGTACCAATGCCTGCAATTTCGTTTACCCGCTTTCGTCACCGGTCCCAGCCTTGCCGATTCCTTCGTAAAGGAACCCGGCGGAGCGGAGTTGGCCGGCATCAAGGAAGTTTCGTCCGTCTATGAGCAATGGCCTCCGCATCCGATCGGCCGCCTCAGTCCAATCGATCTCCTTGAATTCCGACCACTCGGTAACCAGTACCGCGGCGTCCGAACCTGCAAGTGCCTCCTGGGCTGTGTCACTCATTTCGACCCCCGGCAGGAGACTCCTTGCATTACTCATCGCTACGGGGTCATATGCAACAACTTCCGCACCTTCGCCTCTCAGGCGAGCGGACAAAACGAGGCTCGATGCTTCCCTCATGTCGTCGGTGTCGGGTTTGAACGCGAGGCCCAGAAGGGCGATCCGCTTGCCGACCAGCGGCCCCAGGTGTTTCGTCAGTTTGCTCACGACCCGTCGTTTCTGGAGTTCGTTGACTTCGATCACCGAGTTGAGCAGCTGGAAGTGGTAGCCCGAGTTACCGGCCAGTAATTTCAGGGCATTGACGTCCTTGGGAAAGCAGGAACCGCCGAAGCCGATCCCGGGACGCAGGAAATGTGGGCCGATCCGCTCGTCCAGACCCATCCCCCGTGCGACCTCGCTGACGTCGGCACCGACCTCTTCGCAGACGTTCGCGATCTCGTTGATGAAGGAGATGCGGGTCGCCAGGTAGGCATTCGAGGCGAGCTTGATCATCTCGGCGCTCGAGGTGTCGGTCATCACGAACTCGCCACCAAGCGGGCGGTAGAGGTCGGCGACTTCTTCCGCTGCGGCGCTGTCCTCCGGCTCGGATCCGACCACGACCCGGTCAGGGTGCATGAAGTCCTCGACCGCCGTGCCTTCCTTCAGGAACTCCGGGCAGGACACGTAGGCCAGCCCCGGAAGCTCGCGCCGGATCGAGGCCCCGGTGCCGGCCGGCACCGTGCTCTTCATGATCAGCACGTGATCCCCGTCGGCGCTGAGGTCCTCGACCACCGAGCGAACCCGGGAAAGGTCGGCGTCACCGGAGTAGGTCGGCGGAGTGTCCACACAGACGAAGAGGAGGCGGGCGCCGTTCAGCAGTTCGTCCATGTCGGTCGTGAAGGTCAGGCGGTCGCGGTTCCTCTCCAGGAGCTCGGCCAGGCCGGGCTCGTGGATCGTGATCTCGCCGCGGCTTAGCGCGTCGACCTTTTCCTGAACCACGTCCCGGGCGATTACCGGGTGGCCGAGTTCAGCGAAGCATGCAGCGGTGACGAGGCCGACCCAGCCGACCCCGATGACGCCAACCGGCGTCTTTTCTTCTGAGTTCATTTCACTCACTTGTCGGGGGTGAATGCCCGGGTCGACCGGGCCATGCCAAGCATCTGCTCGTTGTCGAGACCGAGGAGCAGCGAATTGGAGATCCAGTACACGTTGTCGCCGTCGGTCCAGGCGATCAACTTGATGCGGTCGCCTTCCGGGTAAACCTGGAAGGTCCGGTCGTCCATCTCGACCTCGTCGTGAGGCGCATCGAGAATGGGAGGGTCGGTCCAGCCACGCAGGCCCTGCAGGCCGAAGTAATGCAGACCGTCGTCGAGCTGGACCTCCATCACCATGCGGTAGGCGCCATAGACGTTCTTGTCCGGATCACGGGTGTGGTAGACCCGGCTCTCGCCGTCGGCGTAGAGGGCGCCGGAGGGCAGCCGCTTCGGGTAGTAGACCGGGAAGTCGGTGCGGGTGATCTCGCTGTCGAGCTCCTGTGCCACCGAGAGCCCGCTGCTGGAGGCGTCAACCAGCTGGTCCTCATCCTTGCTCGGGACATGCGTGGTTGACTCGTCCAGCGCTTTCTGACGCTCCCTGGCGGCCTTCTTCTGTTGCTTTTGCTGCGCTTCCTTGCGGGCTGGGTTATTGGCCCCGTCGCCCTGGTCGAGAGTGCCGACCGGTCCGGGCTGATCCTCGAAACCGAGGAACTTGTCAACCGCAGCCTGAATTTCGTCCGGGGTGGCTTCGACATAGGAGACGCCGTCCCGCATCGTGAACGTCGAGGGGAAGGTCACCTCTGTCACGGCGGCGCCCCGTGAATCGAGCAGGAGCTTCAGCAGCGAAAAGACATCCTTGCTGTCACCGGTCTCGCCGATGTCCGTTGTCGTGTTGTCGACGAAGGCCTTGAGCAGCTCGTCGCGCTGGCTCAGCAGCTCACCGAAGCTGAGCCGGTTGCGCACCTCGCCCATCAGGTCCTGCTGGCGGGCCGCCCGGACCAGGTCGGAGTCGGTGTGCCGGTAACGGGCGAAGTCGAGCGCATCGGAGCCACAAAGCTTCTGGTAGCCGGCCTCGATGTCGATCGTCGCGTACTCCTCGCCGCCCTGGCTGTTGTCGTTGAAGTAGTGGCGGTCAACGTCGACGTAGACGCAATGGATCGCGTCGATCACGTCGGCGAATCCCTGGAAGTCGACATTGATGTAGTGGTTGATGTCCAGACCGGTGATCGACTTGAGCGTCTTCAGCGTCAGCTCCGTACCGCCGTAGCTGAAGGCGGCATTGAACTTGTCGTACCCGTATCCGGGGATGTCGACATAGAGGTCGCGGGGGATCGAAAGCATCGCGATCTGATTGGTGTCGGGGTCGAGCCGGACCAGCAGCGTCGTATCGGAACGGCCGGGGTCGCCGCTGGCCGCGCCGCCGCCGGTGCGGACGTCGGAACCGATGATCGCGATCGTCTGGGGCCCGTCGTCAGCGTTCAGAATGCCGGGCGGAAGTGGTTTCTGATTTGGCTTGTGGAGATCCTCGACGATGCTGTTGACGAAATACATCACCGACGCCTGCGTTGCCGTGGCGAAGGAAAAGACGATCAGGAGGGTCGCCAGGAGGAAGCGCCACCAGTAGCGGGGGCGCTTGGCCGGCTTGTCGAAGTCACCTCCCGTCGGCGGCCGGGGCGGATCCCAGGCATTCCCGGTGCGACGGGAGTATTCGATCGCGTCATGGACCTCGCTGCGAGCCGTCGCCTGGAGGACCGCGGTCTGCTCGGCGGTGATCCCGGTGTCGGTGGGCGGTTCGAACTCGCTGGTGCCGGTCACCGGTTCCTCGCCCGTGTACGGCTCTTCGCCGGTCAGCGGCTGCTCACCGGTGTTTTGCTCCTCGCCGGTGGTCGGTTGCTGATCGGCCTCCGGGGCGGCTGCCGATTCCCCGGTGCCGGCCGGCGGTTCGGATGAAGGCGGCTGTTCGCCGAGCGCGCTCTCCGAGCTTTCGAGCAGGGCCGCCCGGAAGACCGGATCGAGATCGGGCACCTCGCCCTCTTCGACCCGCGCCTCGAAGGCGAAGAGCTCCTCGGTCGGAGGGTCGGCATATTCGCCCGGGTCCGGCTCGGGAGTCCCGGCAACCGGCTCTTCGGCTGGCGGCTCTTCGACAACCGGTTCTTCCGCTGGCGGCTCTTCCCGCTCTTCGGGTTCGCTCTGCTCCTCGGTCATCGGATCACCCCCTCCCGGCTGATTTCGCGGCGCGCTTCAGAAAGTCCTTCAGGGCCGACCGGTAGGCGATCAGCGAGGGGATTGAAACCCATTCGTCGGGGCCGTGGTGACCAGCTCCCGCCGGGCCGAATTCGACGGCCGGAATCCCGGCGCGGATGAACGAAACGGCATCGGAGGCTCCATCCCGGCCGACCGAAAGGGACAGGCCCTCGTGATGCCTTGAGGCCGCTGCGGTCAGAGCCTGGATCCAGGGCGAGTCGGTACCGCCGCCGCTGACCGGCGGCAGTTCCATGATCGTCTCCATCCGGGCAGGGCCGAGCCCCGCGATCTGATCGCGAATCTGTGCCGGGTCCTGGTGTGGCAGGTAGCGGATGTCTACGTCTATCGCGCAAGAATCGGGAACCTTGTTGAGCGCGTCGCCGCCCCAAATCCGGCCAAGATTTATCGAGGGGCGGTCGAAGAGCTCGGAGCTTTCTCTCGCAAAGGGTAGTGATTCGACCCCCCGGAACATGTCCACGGCAAGCAAAACGGCGTTTTCGCCCAGCCAGGGCGTCGAACCATGGGCCGCCCGGCCGGCCACGGTCAGGCGGAGACCGAGGACTCCCTTGGCCGCCACTCCGACATGCATGTCGGTCGGTTCGCCGGTGATCGCGAAGTCCCCGCTCAGGCCCATGCCGCCAGTGGCCGCCGTCCCGCCGTTTCGGTCCGGGCCGGCGGCATCCGGCTCACGGACGAGAAAGTTGCTGCCACGGTTCTCGGCTTCTTCCGATTCCTCGTCCGAGACGATGCCAAGCACGACCCGGAGCCCCGGCAACGGCTCGGCCTCGGTCGGCAGGGTCAGCATCATCGCGGCGAGCGCGGCCTTCATGTCATAGGTGCCGCGGCCGATCAGGCGATCCCCCTCGACCCGGGCTTCAAACTGCCCGGCTCCGGCCGGAACCACATCAATGTGACCGTGAAGGATCACGGTCGGGTCGGCCGGATCGCCATGCGATGCAGTGATCACCGGCAGCCCGCGACAGACCCCCTGCTCGGTCTCCACGCCCCGGCTGTCGAGCCAGCCCTTGATGAAACCGGCAGCCTCGTGCACCCCGTCTTCCGAAGAGGTGTCATAACCGATCAACTGTTCGGCCAGGGCGAGCAGTTCGTCCATCGAGGAATCATAAGTCGGCGGGCTTCACCCCGCCTCCCCCGTCAACCCGCCATCCCGCAGAAGCAACCAAAGTGTCGTGCCTCCTAATCGACAAAAGGTGCCGCAAATTCAGCCCCGTGATGGTGCTAATTGTGCGGCACCTCCTGGGCTGAATGTGCGGCACCTCCGGGTCTGAAAGGGCAGGCGAGGAGCGACGGGT
>ERZ724513.4-NODE-4-length-91583-cov-9.589787_pt1 | contig 91583 bp, 84 predicted proteins | sample MGYA00376046_ERZ724513 | MGnify/ENA primary metagenome ERZ724513 (study PRJEB28724, sample SAMN07190883) | activated sludge metagenome | isolation source: activated sludge of sewage treatment plant in Hong Hong | place: Hong Kong | collected 2016-03-17 ...
GACGCAGCCTGGCAGCGGCTGACGGCGGTCACCGCCGCGATGTTCGCCGCCGGCGACGCCGAGACCGCGATGGCCAACAGCGTGATCTACCTCGAGGCGTTCGGACACCTTGTCGTCGCGTGGCTGTGGCTCGAGCAGGAGTGTGCCGCCGCCGGCCGGGACGGCGACTTCTACGACGGCAAGCGCGCCGCGGCGCGGTACTTCTTCCGCTACGAGTTGCCCCGGATCGGCCCGCAGCTCGACCTGCTGGAGAGCCTGGACCGCACCACGCTGGACATGCGCGACGCCTGGTTCTGAGCGACGAGAGCCGGACAGCCCGCACACTACTTGCTATGACCCATTCGGAGGAGTCGCCCGCCGTCGACGAAACCACGAGCCGGCCTCCCGGGCATTCGGCGACCGTCTACCCCCGCGGTTCGACCGAATTCGACCGGGCGCTCGCCTTCACCGACGCCATCTTCGGGTTCTCGATCACGCTGCTGATCGCATCCGTGGACGTGCCGCCCGATGACGCCTGGAAGAGCGTGCACTCGCTGCTGGCCAGCGGGCTCGGAAGCCAGCTGACCGCGTTCGGGATCAGCTTCGTCGTGGTGGCGGCGTTCTGGCGGACGAATCACCGGGCGATCGCGTCGTTCCGCGCGCTGGACCCCATCACGCTCCGGGTGAGCATCGTCCTGGTGGGCCTGGTGGTGTTCATCCCGTTCACCACACGCGCCATCAGTACGTCGACCCTTCCGCTCGCGACGGCCCTGTACGCCGTGAACATCGCGCTCGTCGTTCTCACCAGCGCGGCACTCGTGGCGATCGGCCGCGCCCGCCACCTCACAGCCGACACCGACACGCCACTGCTCGACGAGATCGGCCGGGAACTGGCGACCGCCGCCGTCTTCCTGGCTTCGATTCCGGTGGCCTACCTGGTCGACCCGAACACCGCCATGTTGAGCTGGCTGTCGTTGCTCGTCATCGACCCGGTGGTGGATCACTTCACCACGCGCCGCAGGTCTGCCGAATGACGGACGCGGCACCACACCGGCCGGCGACCGAAGCGGACGAGGCGGCGCTTCCCCGCCTCACCCCGGCTCATCGCATCCGCCGTATGTCGGGGCGGGACCCGCACGAGGCCAACCGGGTGGCCACTCCGCTGGAGTTGCTGTTCGACCTGACCTTCGTGATCTCCGTAGGAGTGGCCGCCTCGCAACTGGCGCACGCCCTGGCGGCAGGCCACGTGGTCGCCGGGGTGGTCAGCTTCGGGATCACCACGTTCGCCGTGTGCTGGGCCTGGATCAATTTCAGCTGGTTCGCCTCGGCGTACGACACCGACGACTGGATCTACCGTCTTGCGACGATGCTGCAGATGGTCGGCGTCATCATCCTCGCGCTGGGCATTCCGACGCTGTTCGCGTCGATCGAACACGGCGAGCATGTGGACAACCGGGTGGTGGTCGCGGGCTACATCGTGATGCGAATCGCCATGGTGTTCCAGTGGTTACGCGCCGCCCGTCAGGATCCGCAGCACCGGCGCGCGTGCGTGACGTATGCCGTCCTGGTGACCGTCGCCCAAATCGGTTGGAGCGCCGCGCTCGTCGTGCACACATCGCTGCCGGCGACGCTGGTGATCTTCGTGGCGCTGATGTGTTTCGAGATGCTCGTCCCCTACCTGGCCGAGAAGCACCGTGGCGGAACGCCGTGGCACGCCCACCACATCACCGAACGCTACGGCCTGTTCGCGATCATCGCCCTGGGCGAAGGAGTGGTCGGGACGGTCGCCTCACTGAGTGCCGTTGTGGGCGAACAGGGTTGGAGCATCGACGCGGCGCTGATCGTGGTCGCCGGGATCGGCCTGACCTTCAGCATGTGGTGGGTGTACTTCGTCGTCCCCGCCGCGCCCATCCTGCATGCGCACCGTGACCGCTCCTTCTGGTTCGGCTACGGCCACATCGTGATCTTCGGGGCGATCGTCGCCACCGGCGCGGGCCTGCACGTCGCCGCGTACTACATCGAGGCCGAGTCGACGCTGAGCTCGACGCAAACCGTTCTGGCGCTGGCCGTGCCGGTGGCTCTCTACCTGGCGCTGATCTTCGCGCTCTACTCCTACATGGTGCGCACCGTCGACGCATTCCACGTCGTGCTGGTGACGCTGTGTGCGCTCACCCTGGTCGCATCCGTTCTGCTGGCCGCGGTCGGGGTGGACATGGCGCTCTGCCTGCTGGTCGTGATGCTCGCCCCCATCGTCGTGGTGGTCGGGTTCGAGCTCATCGGGCACCGGCACGCCGAGGAGGCCCTGAGCCGGACACTCGTCGGCGAACCGTGACCGGCGCCGGGCCGCGCCCCTGGTAGGCCGTCCCGACCTCGGCAAACGCCGCCCGAGTGGCGGTCACCGGGCACGCCGACACGCCCGGCGGAGGTCACGGGCCGGTGACGAATCGGCTCCGTCCGTGACTCTCAATCGTTAGGCAACCGCGATCGCGGCAACGGGTTTCGAGCCGGGTCCGGCCGGTAATCACATGATTCACTTGCGTCACATCGGTAACACGATTTGTTGGGGTCACACACAGAGGAGCTGTCGTGAAGTTCGTAGAAAAATTGCGCGGTCTGGGCCGGAGCAAAGCCAAGCGCTCGCTGAAGGGACTGACGGTCGCGGCGATCGCGGCCGCCACGCTGCCCGGCTTTGTCGGTGCCGTCGGGAACATCACGCCCACCGCGGAGGCGTTCTCTCGGCCGGGCCTGCCGGTCGAGTACCTCGACGTGCCGTCGGCGTCGATGGGCCGCAACATCCGCATCCAGTTCCAGGGCGGCGGCCCACACGCCGTCTACCTGCTCGACGGCCTGCGCGCCCAGGACGACTACAACGGCTGGGACATCAACACCCCGGCGTTCGAGTGGACGTACAACTCCGGGCTGTCGACGATCATGCCGGTGGGCGGGCAGTCCAGCTTCTACACCGACTGGTATCAGCCGTCGCAGGGCAATGGGCAGAACTACACGTACAAGTGGGAAACGTTCATGACCCAGGAACTGCCGACGTGGCTGGAAGCCAACCGCGGCGTCTCGCGGACCGGCAACGCCGCAGTCGGCATCTCGATGGCCGGCGGTGCCTCGTTGACCTACGCGATCTGGCATCCGGACCAGTTCAGTTACGCCGCTTCGCTTTCCGGCTTCCTCAACCCGTCCGAGGGCTGGTGGCCGACGCTGATCGGACTGGCCATGAACGACGCCGGCGGGTTCAACGCCAACAGCATGTGGGGCCCGTCGAGCGATCCGGCCTGGCAGCGCAACGACCCGATGGTCAACATCGGCCGGCTGGTGGCGAACAACACCCGGATCTGGATCTACTGTGGCACCGGCACGCCGTCGGATCTCGACACCTCCGGCGGCGGCGTCAACCTGATGTCGGCTCAGTTCCTGGAGGGCTTCACCCTGCGGACCAACGTCACGTTCCGGGACAACTACATTGCCGCCGGTGGCCGCAACGGGGTGTTCAACTTCCCGCCGACCGGCACGCACAGCTGGGGCTACTGGGGCGCACAGCTCCAGCAGATGATCCCCGACATGCAGCGGGTGCTCAACGGCGCGCCGCCCGCCGCCTGATCTCTCAATTCTGTTCAGTAACCCCTGCGACGAAGTTCGAGTAGCCGTCGCAGGGGTTACTGAACAGATTGGTACTGAACAGTTTCGGCGTCAGCGCTGAGCCAGGCGATGCGCCAGGCCACTGGCTCGCACCACGCGCCGATCGAGCGCCGCACGAACCTCAGCGGCCGTCCCCACGATGCGAACCTTCCGCTTGGCGCGGGTGATCGCGGTGTACAGCAACTCCCGGGTCAGCAGCCGGGAGTCCTCCGGCGGCATCAGCACCGTCACCTCGTCGGCCTGACTGCCCTGGCTCTTGTGAATCGTCATGGCGTGCATGGTCTCAACGTCGGACAGCCGGCTGGTGGCGAACTGCTGCACCTTGTCGGCGCCGGCGATTGCGACCCGCAAGCCGTCCCCCGCGAGGAGGGTCACCCCGGTGTCCCCGTTGTACAGGCCGAGGCCGTAGTCGTTGGCGGTCACCAGCACCGGCCGACCCAGATACCAAGGCGCATAGAAGGATTCGCCGGTGGCCTCGGCCAGCCAACGTTCGACCTGATGGTTCCAGAACCGCACCCCGGACGGACCCTCCCGGTGGGCGCACAGCAGCCGGTGTTCCTCCAGCGCGGCCAGCGCCGCCGTCGCATCGCCCGACCCCGCGGCGGCGCGCACCCGCATGGCGTGCGGCACCAGGACGGCGCGCAGGGCTTCGGCCGGCTGCTCGGTGTCGACGAACTCGATGTGCTCGCCCCCGGCGGTGAGCAGGGCCAGCACCCGCTCGCCATCCCCGGCCCGGACCGCTTGCGCCAGTTGGCCTATCGACGCACCGAATCGGTGTGACGTGACCAGTTCGGCGATCCGGACGTCGGTGCGCTCACCGAGCCCGTCGACCAGATCGGCCAGGACCGCACCCGCCTCGACCGACGCCAGCTGGTCCGGATCGCCGACCAGGAACAGGCGCGTCTCCGGCCGCACCGCTTCGAGCAGGCGGGCCATCAGCGTCAGCGACACCATCGAGGTCTCGTCGACGACGACGACGTCGTGCGGCAGCCGGTTGCCCCGATGGTGCTTGAACCGCGCCGATGTGCCGGGACGGAATCCCAGCAGCCGGTGCAGGGTGACGGCCTGCAGTCCGCTCACCCGCGCCCGGTCGACGGCGGCGAGGTTTTCGACCTCGACCCGGACGGCCTCCTGCAGGCGGGCGGCCGCCTTGCCCGTGGGTGCGGCCAGCGCGATCCGCGGTCGTCGCCGGCCGCCGTGTTCGGCCTGCTCGGTCAGCAGCGCCAGCAATCCGGCCACGGTGGTCGTCTTGCCCGTTCCCGGACCGCCGGTGAGCACGGTGATCCACTGCGACAACGCGGTTCGAACGGCCCGGCGCTGTTCCTCGGAGTCGGGACGGTGGAACACCCGGGCCAGTCCGGCCTCGAGCAGCGGCACATCCACGGCCGGCGGGTCGGGGCGGTCGGCCAGCAGATCGGCGCACACCTGTTCTTCCTCGCGCCAGTACCGGTCGAGGTACAGCAGTCGGTCCCGGTACAGCCGGAGCACCGGGGTCTCTCCGAGCAGAGGGCTGGTGCGCAGTTCGGCCAGCCAGTGTTGGGGTTCCGGCCAGGACAGCTGCGGGTCGACCGGGTCGTCGAGTTCGGTCGCCACGGTGGTCAGGTCCACGCACACCGAACCGGACCGCAGCGCGCGGACCGCCAGCGCGAGCGCCAGCGCCGCCGTCTCGCTGGCCTCGCCGGCCTGCGCGGTCAGCCGGGTCGCCACATGGACGTCGGCGGAGTCGAGCACCCCGGCGTCGTTGAACGCGCCCAACAATCCGCCGACGTTCAGCGTGCGGCGCCAGTGCAGGGCATCCTCGGGGGTCGTCGCGGTCATGCCGGGCCTCCCGGACCGTCGAGCAGATCGGACACCGCGATGATCAACTCCGCCGGCGGATGCCAGCTGAACACCCCGGCCGGGCTGCCGTCGAACACCGGTGTCTGCTCTCCGCACATCCCGCGCAGGAACAGGTAGAGCACGCCGCCCAGGTGGTGGTCCGCTCGGTAGTCCGCCAACCGCCAGCGCAGAAAACGATGCAGCACAACGCTGTACAGCAAGGCCTGCAACACGTAATCGGAGTGCACCATCGCGGCCGCCAGTTGACCGGGGGCGTAGTCACCGGCCACCGAGGGGTGCTGCGCATCGCCGAGCCGGTTGGTCTTGTAGTCGACCACCAGGTACCGGTGCCCGCCGGCCGGATACGGTACGCGCAGCACCGCGTCGATGGAACCCGACAGGTAGCCGCGCAGCTTCGCGGGTCCCAGGCCCGGCCCGCGCAACCGTTCGGCGTAGTCGCGCAGCGGGTCGTCGGCCGGCAACAGGTCCCGAAGCAGATCGGCGACGTGGCCGAGCGTCACATCCGGTGCGGCATGGACGAGATCGCCTCCGGCCAAGGGGATTTCGAAATCCAGCTCGCAGAGGCGATCCGGGCGCCCGATGTCGCGCAACGTCAGCCCCGGCGCCAACGGGCCCAGCGGGGTGTCATGCACCGGAACCAGCGCGGCCGCCAGGACGTCGGGCGGGGCGTCGACCGGCCACCAGGCGAAGTGCCGGTCCACCGCGGCGGTGAGTTCGGCCGCCAGATCCTCCGCCCGCGGATCGGCCGTCTCGAGCACGGCGTGCACCAGCGAACCGAAGGTCGCTCCACCCGGCAGATCGGCCATCGGCGAGGGCAGGTCGGCGCCGCTCACCGGCACCGGATCGGACGGGACGGCGGGAACATCGTCGAACTCGTCGTCCTTGACCGTGATCTCGGGTTCGCTGGTGACGCCCGGGGCGCGGTCCTCCGCGGCGCGCAGCAACGCCGAATACGACGTGCGCCGCCAGTCGGTGTCGACCCTGCGGTCGAAGACGCGCACGGCGAGCCCGGACGGAACGGGGTCGTTCTCGAGCGCGGGCGCCGACTCCACCACGGACTGCTCGACGACCGGACCGCCGGCCGCCTGCCAGGACGAAAAGCACTGCAGGGCGGCGTCATCGGTGATCCCGGGCACGCAACTGAGCGGAACCGCCGGATTCCCGGGCGCGCGACCGCGCAGCAGTCGGGACAGTCCGCCGTGTACCTCGTCGCGCGAGGGTCCCCACCACGCGACGACCTGCGACTGCGCCCGGGTGAGCGCCACATAGGCCAGTCGCAGCGCCTCACCGGCGGCTTCGGCCGCCGCGCGCCCCGACGCCGCGGCGTAGTCCGAACTGCCCTCGTCGCCGACGTGTACGCAGCGGTCCCCGGCATCGTCGTGGAACAGGAACCGGTCGCCGAGAATGATGTTGCGATTGAACATGAATGGCAGGTAGACCACCGGAAACTCGAGTCCCTTGCTACCCCAGTAGGTCATCATCTGCACCGCCGCGGCTTCACTGTCCAGTCGCCGATTGTGTTCGGTTCCGTTGTCTCTGGCCGCCTTTCGGTCGCGAAGCAGGTCAGCGAGCGCCGGGAGCGACAGTCCGTCACGATGCACCGCCGTCTGCAACAGGTCGGCCAGATGCGCCAGGTCGGTCAGCTGCCGGGCGCCCCCGGCGCGGCCCAGCACGCGCCGGCCCATGCCGGCCAGGTTCGCCGACTCGTACACGGCGGCCACGCCGTGACGACGGGCCCGGTCGGCCCAGTCCCGCAGCGTCTCGGCGATCCGGTCGGTGAGTTCGTCGCCGCCGGCGGCCAGTGACGCGCCGGTCTCGCCGAAGAACGCGGTCAGACCCGCCGCGCGAACCAGTCCCGGCCGGTGCGTCTGTTCCATCGCCTGGATCAGGCACAGCCAGTCGGCCGCCGCCGACGACGAGTAGATGTCGGTGTCACCGGAGTAGACGACCGGAACACCCACCCGGGCGAATGCCTCCCGGCAAGCCGCGGCGTCCCAGCGGTCACCGACGATCACCGCGACATCCCTGGCCGTCAGCGCACGGCCGTCGAATGTCGCTCCGCTGCTGAGCAATCGCGCGACGTCGGCGGCCATATCGGCGGCGATGTGCTCACGAAGATCGCCGATCCACACCACCCGGTCGCCCCGCTTGCCGAACGTCTCGCGGTCCACCACCCGCAGCCGGAACGGGTCGTTGCGCGGGGCGCCGGCGAGACGGTGACCCCGCCGGTGCGCCGTCACGTCGACGACGACGATGTCCGGGTCGCCCAACTCGGTGCCCCCGATCACGGCGTGCACCGCGTCGAGCAGCGCCTGGTCGGTGCGCCGGTTGACCGCCAGGGTGTGCCGCTCACCGGCGGTGCCGGCGGCCTTCAGGTATGTCGCGACGTCGCCACCGCGGAAGGCGTAGATGGCCTGCTTCGGGTCGCCGATCAGCACCACGGTGCAGGCGCCCACGAAAGCCCGTTCGACGACCTGCCACTGGATCGGGTCGGTGTCCTGGAACTCGTCGACCATCACGATGTTCCAGCGCTGTCGCATCCGGCTGCGGGCCGGGGCGTCGACGGGTTCCAGGGCGGCGGCAAGGCGGCTGAGCAGATCGTCATAGCCCTGGATACGCAGTCGTCGCTTGCGCGGCTCGAGTTCGGCCAGCACCCGTTCGACGAACTCCACCCGCACGGCCGCGGCCGTGCCGGCGGGTTCACCCACCGGATGGACTGCGGCGCCGGGGTTTTCCACCGCGAACTTGGCGATGTCGTAGGCCTGCTTGCGGCTCAGGGGCGGCGGTGTCTGCTGCTGCCCGAACTGGGCGAGGTAGACGTCGTCGACGATTTCGTTGACCAGGTCGGTCAGCGAGTCGACCAGAGTGACCTCCGCGTCGTCGTCGCCGGCGACGCCGAGTGATTTCAGGACGACGTGGCAGAACTGGTGGGTGGTGGCGATGGTGGCCGAGTCGAAGCCGGCCAGCGCGTGGCGGAGTCGGTTGGCCCGGAGGGTCAGTTCGTCCGACGGCGCGTCGAGCAGGTAGGCGACCAGTTCGTTGGGCACCGGGCCCGCCGGCGTGTCCAGCGCTTCCAGTGCCTGCAGCAGCTGGGCACGGACACGTTCGCGCAGTTCCCTGGTGGCCGCCCGACTGAAGGTGATCAGCAGCATCTCGTCAAGGGTCGCAACGCCTTCGGCGACATAGCGGGTCACCAGCGCGGCGAGCGTGAAGGTCTTCCCCGTGCCGGCACTGGCCTCGAGCACGGTGGTCGAGCCGGGTTCGGGCAGCGGCCCGTAGAGGTCGAAGGCCCTCATGCTCGCGGCTCCCGCTCGGCCGTCAGCAGCGGGGCCCAGATCCGGGCCGCCAGGGCGCCCAGCCGGGTGGTCTCACCGCGGACCTCCTCGCCGGCCCGCGGCGGTTGCAGCAGCGCACTCAGCGGGACGCGTTCACCCCAGGCCCGGATGTGGGCGTCCTCGGTGTTCTCACCGAATTGTCCACGGGCCCAGGCATCTTGGGCGGCGCTCTCGGCATCGCGGCGGGTATGCCGGGCCTCGGCGTATGCGTATGACGTCTTCAGCGGTATCGGCAGCGGCTCCCGTAGACCGGCGTCGTAGATCGCCACCAACTCCGCCAGCAGGTCGATGGCGGGCCGGGCCGGCCGCCCGAACGCCCGCACCTCGACGTCGCTCTGTCTCCTTCTGCCGATGCACACCGCGGTCCAGTCGGTGTCCGGATCGGCCGCGCACAGCGCGAGCAACCGAATCCAGGCCTGCAGCAGGTTCTTGGCTCCCAACTTGGAATATCCGACCGCGACGTAGCGTGCGTCGTACACCGGGGTCACGGTTCCGGTCAGGCGCCGTCCGACCGCGGCGCCCAGGTCGACGTCCACGTCGACGGACGACTCCGGACCGCTGCGGTAGCCGAATGCGCTGGCGGCCAGCCGATTCGCCAGATGCTGCGATTCGGTGGCGATCCGCCAGCCGAGTTGGCCGGGCGGCAGCTGGCCACGGCGCCATTCGGCCTCGCGTGCCCACTTCGCGTCGTGGCCGCGCAACAGGTCGTCGAGCATCCGGTTGCCGACCGCCCACTTCGCCAGGCTGTCGATCTCGACCGGGATCGCGTCCTCGACCACGTCGGATTCCGACGGCAGTGCGATCGCGAAGTCGCGGAAGAAGCCCTTGACCGGATGGTTGTAGAACGCCAGCAGTTCGTCGAGCGCCACATCTCCGGCGGCCCGCGGCGGCAGGGCGGCGCCGAGGAATTCGCGGTCCGGGGCGGGTTCGGGCGGGCCGGCGGCCTCGGCGGCCACCAGTGCGGTGACGTCGAAGGTGAACGGCGTCGACGGCGCCGTTCCGAGTGCGCCCGGGGTGACGTTGCGGGTGTCGAACGGTTGCAGTGGATGCGCAGTGACGACCTTGTGCCGCACCGGCTCCGGCGTGGTCCGGTCCAGGGCGTCGAGCACCTCGGCCAGCGGCACGCACGGTGGATGGCGGTGGCCGCTGCACTCGTCGGCTCCCGTGAAGGTGATCACCAGCGTTTCCTGCGCGGCGCTGATGGCATCCAGCAACAGCTGGCGGTCTTCGGAGCGGATGTCACGCTCGCCCACCACCGGCTGACGGGCCAGCACATCGTCTCCATCGGGCGCGCCGACGCGGGGGAAGACGCCGTCGTCGAGCCCGACCAGACACACCACCCGGTGCGGCACCGAGCGCATCGGCACCATGGTGCATACCGTGAGGCTGCCGCTGCGGAAGTTGGCCCGGGTGGGCCGCCCGGCCAGCTGCCGCTTCAGCAGCGAACGGATATCGTTGACCTGCAAGGGAATTTCGGCGCGATCGGCCGCACTATCGACGAGGTCGCCGAACTCGCGGTGCAGCTGCCCGGTCTGCCATCCGTCGCCGGGCCCGACCCGCGTCAGCCGGTCCACCCCGTCGCGCAGCAGGCCCAGCCACTCGGCCAGCGGGTGGGTTCCGGACAACGAGTCGACGGTCCACTGCACCCGGTCGACGAACTCGGCGAGGCGGCCGACCAGTTCGACCTGGTTGCTGCCGACGTCGTCGAGCGGCAGCGTGGTCTGCAGCCAGCCCTCCGAATCGTCGGACATGGCGACGCCGCACAGCACCCGGTCCAGGCCGAAGCGCCAGGTGTTGTGTACGTACCGGTCCAGTCCGAAGGGCCGGCGATGTTCGGCGTCGAATCCCCAGCGAACGCCGGACTCCCGCACCCAGCCGTTGATGACGTCGAGATCGTCGTCGGCGAATCCGAAACGCGCTCGTACGGGCGCCATTTCGGCCAGATTGAGGAGCTCGCTGGCCGTCGCGCGGCCACCGACCAGATCGAGCAGCTTCGCCGTCACCTCGAGCAGCGGATTGGTCTGGGTCAACGCGCGGTCGGCCAGCCGCACCCGCAGACGGTGCGCCGGATGGCCGTCACCCGCGTCACCGAGACCGAAGCCCGCGATGATCAACGGCGCATAGGTGTCGATGTCGGGGCACATCACCAGGATGTCGCGCGGCTCCAGCGTCTCGTCGTCGGCGAGCAGGCCGAGCAGCACGTCGCGCAGCACGTCGATCTGCCGGGCCGGGCCGTGGCAGCTGTGCACCTGAACCGACCTGTCCCCGTCCCGCAGTGTCCGGCCGGCGGGCCGGACCTCGTCGACGCCGATGTCCGACTGGAGCCAGCCCAGCAGTGTGTCAGGACGGTCTGCGCCGCAACGCGTTCCGTCGTCGAGCGCCGTGGCGGGCAGGACGCGTTGCAGTTCGCGGATATCGCGGCCGAGGGTGGCCAGCAGCGGATGGCCACCCTGCTCGTCGTCGGCCACCGCACGGCGCGGCACCCGGTCGTGTACTCCCGCCAGGCGTTGCCACAGCGCGGGGCTCGGATGCGGGATCCACAGGTGCACGTCGTGATTCGTGCCCAGCGCGTCGAGCAGGTCGACGTCGGTGGCGGTGAGCCGGGTCTGGCCGAACAGCGACAGCCGCGGCGGGAGTTCGGCGGCCGAGGCACGCAGGGTGTCCCGTGTGCGCGCATGACGGACGTGCGGCGGCTCCGCCGACATCCGGCCGATGAGCGCCCGCCACAAGGCGGGTTGCCAGGCGAGGTCCGGGTCGAGCTGCGCACCGAGGCCGTCGCCGTCGATGCCGTCGAGCCAGTCGGCCAGCAGTTGCGGGCGCTGCGCGGCATAGGACCCGAACAGTGCGGCGATCCGGCGCGCCACCGCGTGCCGCCGCCCCATCCGCAGCTCCGCCTCCGGGCCGCGGTGGCCGTACCCGAGATGCGCGGCCAGGCGCGCGCACCATTCCTCGCCGGCCGAGGCGTCGATGGTTTCCAGCAGTGGCCACACCAGGCTGTCCGGCGCCCACGGGTCGTCCTCCGCGGCGCCGGTGAGCTCGGCAACCAGCGACCGTGGCGTCCGGAATCGCACACCCGCGCACACCCCGTCGGCGCCCGCGCCGCGGCCGAGCCGGTGCGACAACCGCTGGGACAGCCAGCGCTCGATCCCGCGGGCGGGAACCAGCACCAGCTCTGCGGCGAACGGGTCGGGCTGCGGCGTGGCCAGCAGCTCGCCGAGACCGTCCGCCAGCAGGTCGGTGCGCTCGGCGCGGTGGATATACAAGGCCATCGCGCTCAATGTAGAGCGCACCGCCGACAGATCAGTCCGGTGGGGTCCAGCCGACCTGAAGTCGCTTGATGCCGTGGATGAAGGCCGACTCCAGAATGGCGGGCTCGTCGGTCGCCACGATGTCGGGAACCTGGCGGCGAAGTTCCTCGAAGGCCACCCGGATCTCGCGTCGGGCCAGGTTGGCGCCCAGGCAGAAGTGGACACCGCCGGCCCCATACCCGAAGTGCGGGTTGGGATTTCGGGCGACGTCGAACAGCCAGGGGTTGTCGAACACCGACTCGTCGCGGTTGGCCGAGTTGTACCACATCGACACCTTGTCGCCGGCCTTCATCGGCTGGCCGCCGAGTTCGACGTCTTCGGTCAGGGTGCGCCGCATGAAGATCACCGGCGTCGCCCAGCGGACGATCTCCTCGACCGCCGAGCCGGCCAGCCCGTCGAAGTCGGCCCACCACCTGGCCTTCTCGGCCGGGTACCGGGACAACGCGACCATGCCGTGGCTGATGGCGTTGCGGGTGGTCTCGTTGCCGGCGCCCGTGAGCAGGATGAAGAACGACGCGATGTCGGCAGACGTCAGGCGCTCACCGTCGACCTCCGCCTGCACCAGATTGGTGGTCAGGTCGTCGCGCGGATGAGCGCGGCGCGACTCGGCGAGTTCCATGCCGTAGGCCGCGAGGTCGAAGATCGACTGGAGGATCTCGTCGCGGCCGTGCGCCACCTCCTCGTCGCCGGCGCCGAGCAGGACCGTCGTCCAGTGGAAAATCCTGGGCTCGTCCTCCTCGGGGATGCCCATCATGTCGCAGATGATCTGCAGCGGCAGCGGCCCCGACAGCGACTCGACGAAGTCGGCCTGCCCGTCGGGGTGATTCGCCACCATGTCGGCGACCAGTCGCTGCGCCCGGTCTCGGACGCTGTCCTCGATACGGGCCACCATCTTCGGGGTGAAGGCCCGGTTGACGATCGCCCGCAGCCGCTGGTGCCGCGGGTCGTCGAGGTTGATCATCGAGCCGCCGAACTCCGCGACGGAAGGTTCGATCTCGGCCAACGTCGTACTGGCCGGAACGGAGCTGAACACCTCGGGGTGCCGGCTGGCGTGATGCACGTGCTCGAAGGTGGTCAGCGCCCAGTGCCCCGGGCCCGCTTCGAAGCCCGGCAGGCCGGGGACCTCGAAGAACTTGACGGGCGCCTCGCGCCGCAGCGTCGCGAAGGCACCGTCGCGCCGATCGTCGTCCCAGGACCAGAAGCGACGCTTGCCCAGGTCGACGTCGGCCAGCGGCACTTCCGGCGGCGGTACGCCGTTCTCCCGCCCAGCGATGCCGGGACCAATCGTTGTGGTCATGTGCACCTCCCCCGATGACACTCAGAACGTACCGCTCCGGTGTGATATCCGCCACGTCCGTGCGTGTCGTTACCGGCCCGCGCCTCCTTACGGGTGTATACGTCCGTGAAAATCGGGACAGGTGGGGTTTGATCTGCCAGTCTCGTCTGCGTGACCCGCAAGCAACTGCTGGTGCTCGCCGCGACGCTCGTCGTCGTCGCCGGCGCGGTGGCGGCCGCGGCCGGCCTGCACCACGCACGGGTGGCCGTCGAACGCGAAGCCGCCCGGCCGGCGGGGGTGGGTGACTGCGTGGCGGTGCAGGCCCTCGTCCCGGACGGCGTGCAGACGCAGCGGGCCTCCTGCACCCAGGACCCCAGCTATACCGTCGGCGCGTTGGTCGACGCCGCGGGACGGTGTCCCACTCCCGAGTACCAGCACTTCCCCGCGCCGGCCGCCGACCGCGCCACCGCCGGCCTCTGCCTGGTGCCCAACCTGGTGGCCGACCACTGCTACCGGCTGGGCGTCCCGCTCGGTGTCGTCGAGCGGGCGGCCTGCAACGATCCGCGCGACGGCGGTCCGGACAGCGGTGTCCTGGTTCAGGTGACCCGGCGCCTCGACGTCCACGACCAGAACGCGTGCCCCGCCGGGGGCGGCAGCTACGCGTGGCCGTACCCCGCGCCGGCCCGGACGTACTGCACCGCCACGCTCTACTGAGCGCGCAACCCCATCTGTTCAGCGGCCCCTGCGACGTCCACTCGCGATGTGTGTCCGTGGCGACTGAACAGATCCGAGTATCACGCCGTTTCGAGTTCCGCCTTGATGCGGTTCAGCGTCGTCGTCATGTCCCGCCGGTTCCGGCGGGTGCGCAACTGTCCGCCGAACAATCCGAACAACGTGGTGAAGATGCCGTCGTTCATCCGGAACGACTCGGTGACGTCGGTCCCGTCACCGGCCGGCGCCAGCCGGTAGAGCCAGTTGTTGACCGCCCGGTCGCCGACGAGCACCTCGAACCCGAACTCGCGGCCGGGTTCGCATGCGGTGACCCGGCAGGTCGTCCAGTACACCGGGCCGATCTCGTTGCGTTTCACATGGCCACGGAACTTCGCGCCCAGCGCGGGACCCGTTGCGCCATCGACCCATTCGGACTCGAACACCTCCGGTGAGAACCGGGGCGTGTTGCGCACGTCGGAGATGACGTCCCAGACCTTCTCCGGCGGGGCGTCGATGTGGACGGTGACGGCGGCATGCATGTTGAGATCCTTTCGGGGACAGGGTCATTCCAGCAATCGGGCGATCGACCGCATTGGAATCGGCAGCCAGCCCGGACGGTGCCGGGCCTCGTAGGCTGCCTCATAGATCGCCTTGTCGAGTTCGTAGGCGCCCAGCAGGTCCTCCGACGCACGCGGGTCCTGGCCGGACTTCGCATACCCGTCACAGAACGCGTCCCGGTTGCGGTCCGCCCATTCCCGAGCCCGCGCGGCCAACTGCTTGCTGGACTCCTGGCCCACCAGTGGATGGTATGCGGCGTACTCATAGGACCGCAGCATGCCGGCGACGTCGCGCAGCGGTGAATCGGGGCGCCGCCGCTCGTCGACCGGCGCGCCGGGTTCGCCCTCGAAGTCGATCAGCAGCCAGGTCTCCGGGGTACGTAGCACCTGCCCCAGGTGCAGGTCGCCGTGGATGCGCTGCACGGTGATCGGCGCATCCGCCAGCGCGACGAACTTCGCGCGGATCGCCTCGGCGTGCGATTCCAGGTCCGGCACCATGGCCGCGGCCGAATCCAGCCGCCGCAGTGCGGTTTCCACCGGGAACGTCGCCGTCGACGCGCCGAACTGCTCGACCAGCGCCTGGTGCACCGACGCCACCGCCTGGCCCAATCGATAGGACTCGGCGGCGAAGTCCCCGCCCACCTCGTCGGCGTAGAGGTCGCCCTCGGCGAACAGGTCGCGGGCGCTGGCGGTCGCCATGTCCCAGCCGTCGGCCGAATTGGGGGCGAACGCGGTGACCATCCCGAGCGGACACGGCTCGTCGCCCCAATGGGTTTCGTAGTCGCCCAGCAACCGTGCCACATACGGGCTGCCCGCCCAGGCGAGTGCCCGGTTCAATTCGATATCGGGACTGACGCCGGGCCTGACCCGGCGGAACACCTTGAGGATCGCGCGCTGGCCGAAGATCACGCTGCTGTTGCTCTGTTCGGCACTGAACACCCGCGGTGGCTCGTCGACCGGCAGTTCCACCAGGGGTTCGGCCCTGAACACCACGTCGCCGCGCACCGCCGAGTCGTCGATGAGGCTCAACAGGAACAGCATCGCGGCCGGATCGTAGAGCGCGTCGTATCCGGTCCGGCCGCCGTCCGAACCGATGTGCGCGAGTTCGGCGTACTCGGCCAGCGGCTCGGTGTCCCAGCTGACGAGCACCTGGTAACGCTCCGAGGAGCCGTCGGTGTAGGTGGCGTCGACGAGCATCAGATCGAAGCCGTCGCGCAGCGCTGTGACGACAGCCGTTGTGGTGGTTACCAATTCGCGTCCGCGGCCGGCATACCACCGCTGCTTGGGCAGCCATTCGGCGAAGGGCAGGCTCATTGCGCGCCTCCCGTCTGGGTGTCGGCCGGAGGGTCCAGCCGGCAGAGCTGAAACCAGTAGAACCCGTGCCCGGGCAGGGTCAGCAGGTACGGCAGGTGACCGATCCGCGGGAACTGGACTCGTCCCATCAATTCCACCGGTGTGTAGCTGTTCCAGGGCTGCAGATCCAGTTCGATGGGCTGCGGGAAACGGGACAGGTTGTTGACGCACAGGACGACGTCGCCGCTGCCCTCGATGTCTTCCCGGGCGAATGCCAGCACCGACGGATTGGAGCCGCCCAGTTCCCGGAAGGTGCCGGTGGCGAACGCATGGTGGCGCTTGCGCACGGCCAGCATGCGCCGGGTCCAGTTCAACAGCGAGGCCGAATTGTCCCGCTGCGCCTCGACATTCACCGACTGGTAGCCGTAGATGGCGTCCTGGTTCGGCGGCAGGTACAACCGGCCGGGGGTGGCGGTGGAGAAGCCGGCGTTGCGGTCGGGGGTCCACTGCATCGGGGTGCGGACGCCGTCGCGGTCACCGAGCCAGATGATGTCACCCATGCCGATCTCGTCCCCGTAATAGAGCACCGGAGAGCCCGGCAGCGAGAACAGCAGCGCGGTGAACAACTCGATCTGGTTGCGGTCGTTCTCCAGCAGCGGGGCCAACCGGCGGCGGATGCCGACATTGGCCTTCATCCGCGGGTCCTTGGCGTATTCGGCGTACATGTAGTCACGTTCGTCGTCGGTGACCATCTCCAGCGTCAACTCGTCGTGGTTGCGCAGGAAGATGCCCCACTGCGCCATCTCCGGGATGGGCGGCGTCTGGGCGAGGATCTCCGAGATCGGGAACCGTGACTCCCGCCGGACGGCCATGAAAATCCGTGGCATCAAAGGGAAGTGGAACGCCATGTGGCATTCGTCGCCGCCGGTCGCGGGATCACCGAAGTACTCGACGACGTCGGCGGGCCACTGATTGGCCTCGGCCAGCAGCACCCGGCCCGGGAACTCCTGGTCGATCACCTTGCGGCAGTGCCGAAGGAACTCGTGCGTCTCGGGCAGGTTCTCGCAGTTGGTGCCCTCCCGCTCGAACAGATAGGGCACCGCGTCGAGCCGGAATCCGTCGATGCCGAGCGCCAGCCAGAAGCGCAGGACGTCGATCATGGCCTCCCGGACGGCGGGGTTGTCGTAGTTGAGGTCGGGTTGGTGGGAGAAGAACCGATGCCAATAGAACTGCCGGCGCACCGGGTCGAAGGTCCAGTTCGATTCCTCGGTGTCGACGAAGATGATCCGGGCGTCCGGGTACCACTCGCTGGTGTCGCTCCAGACGTAGAAGTCCCCGTACGGGCCCTCGGGGTCACGACGGGACTCCTGGAACCACTGGTGCGAGTCGGAGGTGTGGTTCATCACCAGGTCGGTGATGACCCGGATGCCGCGGCGGTGCGCGGCGTCCAGCAGCGCGACGAAGTCGTCGACCGTGCCGAACTCGGGCAGCACCCGGTAGAAGTCACGGATGTCGTAGCCGCCGTCGCGCAGCGGCGAATCGTAGAACGGCGGCAGCCACAGACAGTCGACCCCGAGCCACTTCAGATAGTCCAGCCGGTCGATGAGTCCCCGGAGGTCGCCGGAGCCGTCGGAGTCCGAGTCGTAGAACGCCCGCACCAGCACCTCGTAGAACACGGCCTTCTTGAACCAGGTGCGGTCCTCGGGCAGGATGCGGGCCTGCGCGAAGTCCTCGGCGTGGGGATGCTCGACGTGACCGTCCTCGAACTGCTGCATCGTCACCGGATCCATCGCTCGTCTCTTACCCGCGGCATCGGATACTCAATCCGCCCCATCCTGTCAGGGGCGCCGCGCCCGCGCAGAGCCATCCCGCCCGACCCTGATACGCAAAATCCCCCGACACCGTCGGGGGATTCGCGCGCGGCCTGGTCGCTCAGATCAGATGGGCGATCAGGTCCGGCTTCATGGCCTGCAGCTCCCGGCCCCAGTACGCCCAGTTGTGCGTGCCGTTGTCCGGGAAGTTGAACACACCGTTGGTGCCACCGGCCGCGATGTAGTTGTCGCGGAAGGTGATGTTGGTGCGGATGGTCAGGCCCTCGAGGAAGGTGGCCGGCAGGTCGCCGCCGCCCAGCTCGTTGGGCTGGCCGTTGCCGCAGTAGACCCACAGCCGGGTGTTGTTGGCCACCAGCGCCGGGATCTGGACCATCGGGTCGTTGCGCTTCCAGGCGCTGTTCGGATCCTCGGTCGGACCCCACATGTCGTTCGCCTTGAAGCCGCCCGCGTCACCCATCGAGATGTTGATCAGGAACGGCCACCAGCCCTCGGACGGGTTCAGGAAGCCCGACATCGAGCCGGCGTAGACGAACTGGTTCGGATGGTAGATCGCCAGGACCATCGAGGCCGATCCGGCCATCGACAGGCCGACAGCGGCGTTGTTGGTGGGCCGCACGTCCCGGTTGGCCTGCAGCCAGGCCGGAAGCTCGGAGGTCAGGAAGGTTTCCCACTTGTAGGTCTGGCAGCCCGTCTTGCTGCAGGCCGGCGAATACCAGTCGCTGTAGAAGCTGGACTGGCCGCCGACCGGCATGACGATCGACAGGCCCGAGTCGAGATACCACTCGAAGGCGGCGGTGTTGATGTCCCAGCCGTTGTAGTCGTCCTGGGCGCGCAGGCCGTCGAGCAGATAGACGGCCGGGGAGTTCGGGCCGCCGCTCTGGAACTGGATCCGGATGGCGTGACCCATCGCGGCCGACGGGACGTCGAGGTACTCGACGGGGAGACCGGGGCGGGAGAACGCGCCGGCGGTGGCGATTTCACCGGTCACACCGGCCAGGCCGGGAAATGCCAGCGTGGCCATTGCGACCACACCGAGCCGCTTGGCCCATTTCCCGCGAATCTTCTCAACCAATTTCATCTGTGCATTCCAGCCAATCTGTCTTTACGACGCAGACGTCGCAGTAATCCGTTCGTTCTCGTTCATCGTCGAGAACGGTGCCTTCATTACGTGTTCGCATCGACATATGACATGCCTCGGGGGCTGACCCTACAGTGCTGAACCGGGCTTTGATAGTCGAGGGGGGATCAAACCGGCCTCGGCCCGGTTACAACTCGAGCGGCCCGCTTTCGTCCAAACCGACAATTGTCGCGCGCGGATATTAGCCTCACCTTACCGCCTCACCTGCATAAACGGCGCGGAGCGCGGGTGCCTCGCGAAGCGTTGCGCCAAGCCGCCCGGGGTCTATTTTCAGGGCCGAGCATCGACGCCACTTTCGCCATCCGGAACACCCGTGTTTTGTCATGATTGACGACAATCGAGGGTTAGGGGCCTGCGTTGACGGACTCGGATTTCGACGCGATCGTGATCGGCGCGGGCCACAACGGCCTGACCGCCGCCGTCATCCTCCAGCAGGCCGGGCTGCGGACGGTGTGCCTGGACGCCAAGCTCTACCCGGGCGGCATGGCCTCGACGGTCGAGTTGTTCGACGGCTACCACTTCGAGATCGCCGGGTCGCTGCAGTTCCCCACCGCGCTGACGGTGAGCAAGGAACTGGGTCTGGACACCCTGCCGACCGTCGACCTCGACGTGATGTCGGTGTCGCTGCGCGGCGTCGGCGACGACCCGCTCATCTATTACACGGATCCGATGAAGCTCTTGACCCACCTCGGCGAGGTACACGGGGCCGAGGCCGTCAACGGCATGGCCGGCCTGATGGCGTGGAGCCTGGCGCCGACGCGGGCGCTGGGCCGCTTCGAGGCGGGCACCCCGCCGAAGACGTTCGACGAGATGTACGCCTGCGCCACCTCGGCCGCCGAGCGGATGGCCGTCAACGATCTGCTGTTCGGGTCGGTCACCGATGTGCTCGACCGTTACCTGCCCGACCGGGAGAAGCACGGCGCACTGCGGGGCATGCTGGCGTTCCTGGCGGTCAACACGACCTACCGGGGGCCGGAGGTTCCCGGGACGGCCGCCGCGCTGGCGTACGGCCTAGCGGTTCCCGACGAGAACGCCGCGCTGATGAAGAAGCTCCGGGGCGGCATCGGCGCGCTGACCGATCATCTGCGGACGCTCTTCGAGTCCGCCGGCGGCCAACTCCGGCTGCGCAGCAAGGTCGTCGAGGTGACCACCGTCGCCGGCACGGTCACCGGCGTGCGCCTCGACGACGGATCCGCGCTCACCGCGCCCGTCGTCGTCTCCAGCCTGGCGCCAGACCTCACCGTCAACGGCCTGCTGGACCCGGCGGCCGTTCCCGAGGACGTCCGCGCCCGGTTCGCCCGCATCGACCACCGCGGCAGCTACCTGCAGATGCACTTCGCGCTCGACGGGATCCCCGAGTTCGCGGCGCCCTACGAAGTGCTCAACGATCCGGCCATGCAGTCCGCGATCGGTCTCTTCAGCACCCCCGAGGAACTGCAGCGGCAGTGGGAGGACAGCCGCCGCGGAGTGGTGCCCGCCGACCCCGCGATCGCGCTGCAGATCCCCTCGGTGCACGACCCTGCGCTGGCGCCGGCCGGCAAGCATGCCGCATCGGCGTTCTCGCTGTGGTTCCCCATCGGCGGACACGAGGCCGGATACGGCGAGATGAAGGCCGAGATGGGCCGGCGGGTGATCGAGAAGATCACCCGGATCGCGCCGAACTTCGAGAGCCTGATCAGCCGCCACACCACGTTCACGCCCCGGCACATGGGCACCATGTTCGGTGCGCCCGGCGGCGACTACTGCCACGGGCTGCTGCACTCCGACCAGATCGGCCCTAACCGGCCCGGTCCGAAAGGCTATGTCGACCAACCGATTCCGGTCGACGGCCTGTACCTGGCCGGCGCGGGCTGCCACGGCGGCCCGGGGATCACCTTCATTCCGGGCTACAACGCGGGGCATGCGGCCGTTGCCGACGCCTCATAGCGTCGAGTGAGGAGCCACGCACAGCCCCACTCGCACAACGTCCGCGTGGTTCCTCATTCGATGACCCAGCGAGCCGCGCTAGGGTCCCGGCATGACAACCCGCGACCACGGCGATCCCGGTGACGCCCCCTCGATTCCGCCGCCCCTGGGGCCGGTGACCAACCCGGCGCGCCCGTCGGCCGCCGAGGAGGCACGCACCATCGCGGCATCCACCAACACCGCCACGCTGGCCAGCCTGTGCGCCGACGGTTCGCCCTGGGCCTCCCTGGTCACCTACGGACTGCTGGGCGGCGACCCGGTGCTGTGCGTCTCGCACATGGCCGAACACGGTCGCAACCTGGCCGGCGACCGGCGCGCCAGCATCTCGGTGGTGGCGCCCTCGACCGACGGCGATCCGCTGGCGCACGGCCGGATAACGCTGGCCGGCTTCGTCGTCAGCCCCGAGGGCGACGACCGGGAGCCCGCCCGGCGGGCGCACCTCGAGGCGGTGCCGGCGGCGAAGTACTACGTCGACTACAGCGATTTCGCCCTCTGGGTGTTGCGCGTTGAGCGGGTGCGCTGGGTGGGTGGATACGGGCGGATGGATTCGGCGACCGGCGCGGCCTACGCGGCCGCCGAGGCCGACCCCGTCACTCCGCGGGCCGCCGACGCGATCGTCCATCTCAACGCCGAGCACGCCGCCTCCCTGGCGCTGCTCGCCCGGACCATGGGCGGCTATCCCGACACCGATTCCGCGGTGTGCACCGGTGCCGACCGCTACGGCCTGGACCTGAAGGTGACCACCCCGCGTGGCGTTGCCTACACCCGGGTGGGCTATCCCGGCAGACTCGACGACTTCGCCGAAATGCGTTCGGCGACAGTCGAATTGGTGAAACAGGCGCAGGCGCTCAGCTAGCCGGCCAGACTGCGCAACAGCGCTCGGGTGCGGGCCCTGCCCTCGGGCGACGGGTCGAACGTTCCGGCGGCGAACTCGTCGACGCCCGCGTCGCGCAACTCGGCAAGCCGCGCCGACACCTCGCTCTCGTCGCCGATCATCGCGGCGTCCTGCGGGCCGGCGTAGCCCTCGCGGTCGAGCATGGCGCGGTACGACGGCAGGTGTCCGTACATCGCGAACTGCGCCGCGGCGACCTTGCGCAGGCCGTCGACGTCATCGGTCACCGCGATCGGCAGGGCGGCCACCACGTGCACCGAATCCCGGGCCCGGCCGGCCGCCACCGCGGCATCGCGCAGCGTCGGTCCGATGTGTCCGGCCAGCGTCTTGGGGCCGGTCATCCACGTCACCGTGCCCGCGGTCCGGCGCCCGGCCAGTTTCAGCATCTGGGGACCCAGCGCCGCGATGTACACCGGCGGTGCGCTCGAACCCGGGATCTGCAGCGCGCCCCGCGTCGTCACGGTCTCGCCGGCCGCGTCTGCCTGCTCCCCGTTCAGCAGCGGCAACAGCCCGTCGAGGTATTCGCCGAGGCGGCGGATCGGCTTGTCCCAGGGGATTCCCCACATCCCCTCGGTGACGGCTTGATGTGTCATGCCCAGCCCGAGCACCAGCCGCCCACCCGCGATCACATTGAGCGTCAGCGCGCGCTGGGCCAGCAGCATCGGATGCTGGTTCTGGATCGGCAGCACTCCGGTGCCCAACTCGATGTCGCCGACCTCGCGGAAGGCGACGGCCATCGCGGTCAGCAGGTCGCGCTCGAACGGCATCTGGACGCTCCACATTCGGGTGAAGCCCTCGGCGCGGAGTTCGGCGACCTGCTCGACGTAGGCGTCGATGATGGACTGGCCGGCCCGACCAGCCGGGTATTCCAGAATGCTGATCTGCATGGGACCTCCCTTGGCCCGTCCACCGTACCTACGCTGGCTGTCATGTCCGACCGTTCCGCTGACACCGCCCGGGAGCGGTTCGCGGCCGCCCCGGTGGCCCGGCTGGCCACCGTCACCCCCGACGGCGCCCCGCGCCTGGTTCCGGTCGTCTTCGCCATGGGCCGAGGCGCCGAAAGCGACGTCGTGTACACCGCCGTGGACGGCAAACCCAAGTCCACCCGACGACTCGGACGGCTGGCCAACATCGCCGCCGAACCCCGCGTCAGCATCCTTGTCGACCACTACGACGACGACTGGAACCGACTGTGGTGGGTCCGCGCCGACGGTATCGCGTCCGTCCACGACGACGGCCCGCCGGCCGAGAACGGACGCGCCCTGCTGAGGACGAAATACCCTCAGTACCAATCTGTTTCGCTGGACGGCCCGGTGATTGCGGTACGAGTCGAGCGCTGGTCGGCCTGGCGCGCCGAGGGCTGAGCGACCGCATCGGGCTGCCGCGCACCGGCGTGTCTTGGCCGGACCGGTCGCTCGCCCCGGCAAAGGGTGCTGTGATGGGCGGGTGGCTCCCCTCGGTTGTACGATCCGCGGCCGCGTCTGGCGTGCCGGCGAGCCCCAGCCGGATTTCGCCTTCGACGCCGTCTCGGACTATCTGGCCGAGCCCGACACCCTGATCTGGGTCGACATGTACGACCCCGACCATTCGGCCCTCACCAAGCTGGCCGCGGAGCTCGGCCTCAACGTCTGGGCCGTCGAGGACGCCGTCGCGCCGTCGGAGCGGGTGAAGGCCACCGTCTATCCGACGTACACCTTCTTCACCGTGTACGCCGTGGACATGGCCACCCCGGACCCGGGCGCCGACCCGGCCTCCCTGCTGATCAGGCACCGGATCTCGGCCTTCGTCCTGGATCGCGCCCTGGTGACGGTGCGGCTCGCGCCGGAGTTCGACATCGAGGAGGTGTCCCGCCGGTGGGACGAGCTGGACACCCCGCGCTACGGCGTCGCCGCCCTGGTGCACGGCCTGCTCGATGTCGTGGTCGACGGCCACTTCGATGCCGTCCAGGTGCTCGACGACTGCATCGAGGGACTCGAGGACGAGTTGTTCGCAACGCCGTCGCGCGCCAACGATCAGCTGCGTACGTTCCAGCGCCGCAGTTTTCAGTTCCGCAAGGACCTGGTCCACCTGCGCCGGGTGGTGCTGCCCATGCGTGAGGTGGTCAGCGCGATCCAGCACCGCCGCCACGAGAACCACCACTCCCCCGAACTCGATCCGCTCTACATCGACCTCTACGACCACGTGCTGCGGGTGTCGGAGTGGACGGAGTCGTTGCGGGACATGGTCACAACGGTTTTCGAGACGAACCTCTCGCTGCAGGACGCCCGCCTCAACAACGTCATGAAGAAACTCACCGGGTGGGCCGCCATCGTCGCGGTACCGACCGCCATCACCGGGTTCTACGGCCAGAATGTGCCCTATCCGGGTTACGGGCTGCACTGGGGATTTGTCGCCAGTGCCGCGTCGATCGCGGTCATCTGCGTCGTTCTCTACCTCATGTTCAAACGCCGCGACTGGTTGTAGCAGTCGCATCGGCGGGTGGCCGAGGGCCGGGACCTGTAACAATTCACCGATTGGGTGACGACAATTCCGTTGTCATGAGCGGTTTGCCGCGCGGCGCTAGGATCGGTAGCCGCACCGACTAGGAAGGGTTGACACTTGCGTCGAGCGCTTCGCCACGTTCTGGCTCTTCTCGGGGTGTCCGTCATCGCCCTGGTCAGTCCCGTCTGGGCGTCGGCCGCGATTCATCCCCCGCAACCGGCGCCGCGCGTCGTCGAGGTATCCCCCGACAACGGCGCAACGGTCGGTGTGGGGATGCCGATCACGGTGACCTACGCGGGAGCGGTGGCCGACCGGCCCGCCGCCGAGCGGTCCATCTCCGTCGTCTCACCGGCCAAGGCCACGGGACGTTTCGAGTGGCTCAGCGACAACATCGTGCAATGGACCCCGGACCAGTTCTGGCCGGCCCACTCGCAGGTCAAGGCTTCGGTCGGCGCCGTGCCGCTGGATTTCAACGTCGGCTCGTCGGTCGTCGGAGTCGGCAGCATCTCGGCACATACGTTCACCGTCAGCATCGACGGTGAAGTGGCGCGGCGGATGCCGGCGTCGATGGGCAAGCCCAAACATCCGACACCGGTCGGCTCGTTCACCGTCCTGGAGAAGCAGAACCCGGTGGTGATGGACTCGCGCACCATCGGCATCCCGCTCAACGACCCGGAGGGCTACAAGCTCACGGTGTACTACGCGGTCCGGATCACCTGGGGCGGTGTCTACGTGCACTCGGCGCCCTGGTCGACGGGTTCGCAGGGGTACGCCAACGTCAGCCACGGCTGCGTCAACCTCAGCCCGGACAACGCGCAGTGGTACTACAACAACGTCGGCATCGGCGATCCGGTGATCATCAACAGCTGAGCGCCCGCGCCCGCGGTCGGCCCGACCGTCGGTCCCCGCTCTGTTCTCCTCTGGTCGCAGCTGCCGTTCCCGGTCTGCGCGAGTTCGCCGGTTCCCGCTTGCCGCACGCCCGAAATGGATAATCCTGGGACATCAGGAGGGCTGTCATGGCTGACAAAACCAACGCGTCCCACGGTGGGGGCGTGCCGCAGCCGGACAGTCCGGCCGCGCTGCGCAACGTGGTGCTGGTCGGTCCGTCCGGCGCCGGAAAGACCACTCTCGTCGAGGCGCTCCTCGTCGCGGCCGGTGTGCTCAACCGGGCCGGATCCGTCGCCGATGGCAACACCGTGTGCGATTTCGACGACGCCGAGATCGCCCAGCAGCGTTCGGTCAGTCTCGCGCTGGCCCCGCTGCCGCACGACGGAATCAAGATCAACCTGATCGACACCCCCGGTTACGCCGACTTCGTCGGCGAACTGCGGGCCGGCCTCCGCGCCGCGGACTGCGCCCTGTTCGTCATCGCCGCGAACGAGGGTGTCGACGCGCCCACCCGCGCCCTCTGGCAGGAATGCCGCGAGGTCGGGATGCCGCGCGCGGTGGTGATCACCAAACTCGACCATGCCCGGGCCGATTACCCGGCCACCCTGGCCGCCGCCCAGCAGGCGTTCGGCGACAAGGTGCTGCCGCTGTACCTGCCCACCGGCGACGGACTGCTCGGCCTGCTGTCCCAGACGCGCTACAGCTACGCCGACGGTGTCCGCTCGGCCGCCGCACCGGACGCCGACGGGCTGGCGCGCATCGCCGAGTACCGCGGGCCGCTGATCGAGGGCCTCATCGAGGAGTCCGAGGACGAGACGCTGATGGACCGCTACCTCGACGGCGAACCGATCGACGAGGCCGCGCTGATCGAGGACCTGGAGAAAGCGGTCGCGCGCGGGTCGTTCTTCCCGGTGCTCCCGGTGTGCGCCACCACCGGGGTCGGCACCGTTGAGTTGCTCGACGGGATGGCGGCCGGCTTCCCGAGCCCGCCGGAACATCGACTGCCCGAGGTGTTCACCCCCGCCGGTGCCGCCCGCAGCGGGTTGGCCTGTGACCCGGCCGGGCCGCTGCTGGCCGAGGTGGTCAAGACGACCTCCGACCCCTACCTCGGCCGGATCAGCCTGGTCCGGGTGTTCTCCGGCACCATCCGACCCGATGCGACCGTGCACGTGTCGGGCCACTTGTCGTCCTTCTACGGGGCCGGCTCCGCGGGTGCGCACGCCGACCACGACGAGGACGAGCGGATCGGCACCCTGTCCTTCCCGCTCGGCCGCCAACAGCGGCCCGCGGACGCCGTCATCGCCGGCGACATCTGCGCGATCGGCCGACTGACCCGTGCCGAGACCGGCGACACCCTGTCGGACAAGGACGAGCCGCTGGTGCTCAAGCCGTGGCGGCTGCCGGATCCGTTGCTGCCCATCGCCATTGCCGCACACGCCAAAACCGACGAAGACAAACTGTCCGGAGGCCTGACCCGGCTGGCCGCCGAGGATCCGACGCTGCGCATCGAGCACAATCCCGAGACCCACCAGATCGTGCTCTGGTGCATGGGGGAAGCGCATTCCGGCGGTGTGCTCGACGCGCTGGCCAACCGGTACGGCGTGACCGTCGACGTCGTCGAATTACGGGTTCCGTTGCGAGAAACGTTTGCTGGCAAGGCAAAAGGTCATGGTCGGCATGTCAAACAGTCCGGTGGGCACGGCCAGTACGCGGTCTGCGACATCGAAGTGGAACCGTTGCCGGAGGGTGCCGGATTCGAGTTCGTCGACAAGGTGGTCGGCGGCGCGGTGCCCCGGCAGTTCATCCCCAGCGTGGAGAAGGGTGTCCGGGCCCAGATGGAAAAGGGTGTGGCACTGGGCTATCCGTTGGTCGATGTCAGGGTGACCCTGCACGACGGAAAGGCGCACAGCGTCGACTCCTCGGATCACGCCTTCCAGATGGCCGGCGGACTGGCTCTGCGCGAAGCCGCCGCGGCCGCCGGCGTCAAGCTGCTGGAACCGGTGGATGAGGTCAGCGTGTTCATCCCCGACGACATGGTCGGTGCGGTGATGAGCGATATGGCGTCCCGGCGTGGCCGGGTGCTGGGCACCGACAATGCCGACGACGGACGCACCCGGGTCCGCGCCGAGGTGCCGCAGGTCGAACTCACCAGGTACGCAATCGATCTGCGCTCGCTGTCACACGGGGCGGCGACGTTCACCCGTTCATTCGTCCGCTACGAGCCGATGCCGGAGTCCGCGGCCGCCCGCCTCACTCCTCGGTGATCGCGTGCTCGGGACAGCAATCGATGGCTTCCCGTACCGCGCCCTCGAACTCGGCCGGCACGTCGTCGTCGATGGCCTCGGCGTATCCCCAGTCGGTGAGCCGGAACACTTCGGGGCACAGCCCGACGCACACCCCGTGCCCGCGGCACAGGCCGTCGTTGACCGAGACTTTCATCGACCGGCCACCGGTTCCACCTCGAGGTAGAGGTCGGTGAGTCCACGCAGGATGAACGTCGGGACGTAGTTGAACCGGCGGTCGCCGGCGGGGCCGTGATGCTCTTCGGAGAGCCGGATGCTCTTGGTGCGCTCCAGGATTCGTTCGAGACTGACCTTGGCCTCGGCCCGCGCGAGCGGCGCACCGGGGCAGCTGTGCGCACCCCGGCCGAAGGCGATGTGCCGACGGGCGTTCGCCCGGTCGATGTCGAGCACGCCGGGGTTCTCGAACTGGCGCGGATCGCGGTTGGCGGCCCCGTTCATCACCATGACGGTGGTGCCGGCGGGAACGTCGACCCCGCCGACGGTGGTGTTGCGCTTCGCCAACCGGAAGTCGCCCTTGACCGGGCTCTCGAAGCGCAGGCACTCCTCGATGAAGTTGGGGATGAGGTCACGCTCGGTGCGCAGGCGCTGCTGCAGGTCCGGGTTCTCGGCCAGCAGCTTGAGCGCGGTGCTGATCAGCCGCACCGTGGTCTCCTGCCCGGCGGTGTAGAGGTTGGCCGCGATGCGCACCACGTCCATCACCTCCGGGGTGGAGCCGTCGGGGAACTTCGCGGCGGCCATCTCGGAGAGCGCATCATCGCGGGGATTCGCACGCCGGTCCTCGATGTAGGCGGAGAACTTCTGGTACAGGTACTCCAGCGGGCTGTGCCCGAGCGACTTCTCGTCGGTGCTTCCGACCCCGCCCGCGCTGTGGTTCATGTGCCGGGAGAACTCGGGGCGGTCCTCCTCCGGCACGCCCAGCAGGTCGGCGATGACGGCGAGGGTGAACGGCACGGCGAACCCCTGGATGAAGTCACCGCCGGTGGCCAGGTACGGCTCGAGGTAGCGGTCGGCGTGCCGCCACATGAAGTCCTCGTTCTCCGCGAGCCGCTTGGGGGTGATCAGCCCCATCAGCAGCGCGCGGTGTTCGGTGTGCTTCGGCGGGTCCATCACGGTGACCTGGTCGCTGAACGGCAGTTGCTCGCGGTACTGCTCGATGATGTCGCTGACGTCGTCGGCCTGACCTTCGATCGGCACCGGGAAACCGGGGAACGGGCCGGTGACCGCGGTGCACGACGAGAAGTTGTCCGCGTCGCCGAAGACGGCGACCGCCTCGTCGTAGCCCGTCACCACCATCACGTTCTTGTGCGGTTCGCGACGCACCGGACACCCTTCCCGCATCGCCTCCATGTACGGGTACGGGTCGGCGACCAGGGTCTGGTCGGTGAAGAAGTCGAGCTGGTCGAGTTCGGTCATCGAGGGCTGCTCTCCAAAGTCTCTGGGCTTTACGATCGACTAGCACACTACTTTACGATCGTATGGGAATCTACTGTACGATCGCCAAGGCTGACGGAAAGGACGCTGGGTTGACGACTTCGGCGGTGAACACGGCGGGCGACACCCGCGCGCGTCTCATCGACGCCGCGATCGACCTGTGCACCAGGCACACCTTCGCGGGCACGTCACTGCAGATGATCGCCGACGAACTCGGGTTCACCAAGGCGGCCATCTACCACCACTTCCGCACCCGCGAACAACTGCTCGACGCGGTGGTGGGGCCGATCCTCGAGCAGTTGCGCGACATCGTCGCCACCGCCGAGACGCAACGCACCCCGCACGCCCGGGCCGAGTACCTGATCAGTGGATTCGCCCAGCTCGCCGTCGACAACCGGGTGGTCTCGGTGCTCGCGGCCGACCCGTCGGTGGCCGAGATGCTGCGCGCCAGCCGCGAATGGGACGACCTGATCGAACGGCAGATGGCCCTGCTGGCCGCGGTGAACCCGGGGCCGGCCGGCCCGGTCCGGGCCGCCGTCGCCCTGGCCGGCATCGCCGGGGCCTCCAGCCCCGGGTTCGTCGACGGCAACCGCGACGACCTGTGCGAGCACCTCGCCGATGCGGGACGCCGCGTGCTCGGCCTGCGCACACCCCGAAAAGTCCCAGCCCCCAATAACTCCGAGGAGAATTAATGACAGACGACAGCAGGGCGCAGAAGGTCGCGGTGGTCACCGGCGGCGGGTCCGGGATCGGCAAGGCGATCGCCGAACGCCTCGGCGCCGACGGATACCGGGTGGCCGTCTTGGACTTGCAGGCCGCCGACGCGCCCAACTCGTATGCCGCCGACGTCACCGACCGCGCCCAGATCGACGCGGCACTCAAGAGCATCCACGAAAACCTCGGCCCGGTAAGCATTCTCGTGAACGCCGCCGGCGTCGACGGGTTCAAACCGTTCATGAAAATCTCGTTCGACGAATGGCAGCGGGTGGTCAACGTCAACCTGAACGGCGTCTTCCACGTCATCCAGGCGGTGCTGCCGGACATGATCGAGGCCGGATGGGGCCGTATCGTCAACATCTCGTCGTCGAGCACCCATTCGGGTACGCCGTACATGACGCACTACGTGTCGGCCAAGTCCGGCGTCAACGGTTTGACGAAATCCCTTGCGCTGGAGTTCGGCCCGAACGGGATCACCGTCAACGCGATCCCGCCGGGCTTCATCGACACTCCGATGCTGCGCAGCGCCGAACAGCGCGGCAACCTCGGCGACATCGAGAAGACCATCGCGGCCACCCCGGTGCGGCGCATCGGCAAGCCCGAGGACATCGCGGCGACGTGCTCGTTCCTGGTCTCCGAGGAGGCCGGCTACATCACCGGTCAGATCGTCGGCGTCAACGGGGGCCGCAACACCTAACGCCCACCCCACAATCTGTTCAGCCGCCCCTGCGACGTTTTGCGAGTGCGGTTCGCAGCGTCGGCTGAACAGATGCGGCGGTTCGTCAGCCGATCCCGTGCACGATCGCGACCTTGCAGTCGGCGGACGCCTGACGCATCGGGGCAGCCTTCTGGTAGAGCTCGGAGTTGTACCAGGCCTTCGCCGCGTCGGCCGACTCGAACTCCAGGACGATGGTCTGCGGGCCGTGCCACTCGCCCTCGATCACCTCGGGGCTGGGGTCGAACGCCAGGACCGTCGCGGTGCCGTCGGCCATCGCCTTGGCCGCCTCCATCGCGTAGGCCTGAAAGCCCGCCGGATCGTGGACGTCCTCGGTGACGATGATGTAGGCCTTGGCCATGTGGTCGCTCCTTCAGCGCGAGAGAATGCCGCTCTCCCATGGGGAGATGTCGGTTCTGGTCGAGACGAGAGTTCCAGACGGCGGGTGTTCCGTCAACGGGGCCGACCCGTTGCAATAGTTGTGATTAAACAACTACACTTTTACAAACGTTTAGAGCGGGCCGATGGCGACAATCCCCGCCGAATGCGGCCGGGATCGCCGGCGCGGCCCACCCGCCGCAACCGTCGAAAGGAAACCTCATGACTCGCAGCACCGCCGCGGTCGCCACCACACGGGCGCCCCGGTACGGCAAGCAGCTCGTCTCGCACCTCGGTCGTCGTTCGATCGGCGACTGGGACGAGGCCACCGGAACCGGCACCCTGGACATGAACGGCGGCGCAGCCCACGTCACCCTCGCCTCCACCGCCGAGGCACTGCTGATCGAGATCCGCAGCGCCGGCGACGACGTCGCCACCTACGAGGACGTCGTCGGCCGGCATCTGACGCGGTTCGGCGAGCGCGACGAACTCACGGTCGACTGGGAGCGCTCCACGGTCCACTGACCGGCCGGACCCGACCGATCGCCGGAACGGGAACACGTTCTAGATTGTCCGCATGAGTGACGCAGTCGCCTTCGACCTCGTTAGTGTGTTCACCGCCGTCGCGGGCGCCATCCCGGACCACGAGTTCCTGGTCTGGCGTGACAAGCGGTTGACCTACGCGCAGTTCGCCGACCGCGTCACCGGCGTCGCCAACTATCTGGCCTCGGCCGGGCTCGGCTGTCACACGGAGCGCGCCGCGTTGGCCGGTCACGAATCGGGACAGGATCACCTCGGGCTGTACCTGCGCAACGGCAACGAGTACCTCGAGGCGATGATCGCGGCCTACCGCGCCCGTGTCGCACCCTTCAACGTCAGCTACCGCTATGTCGAAGAGGAACTGCTCTACCTGCTCAACGACTCGAAGGCCACCGCGTTGGTCTACAACGCCGAGTTCGCGCCGCACGTGGCGGCCATCCGGGACCGGTTGCCGCACCTGAAGGTGTTCATCCAGGTGGCCGATGACTCCGGCAACGAGTTGCTGCCGGGCGCGGTCGACTACGAGTCGATCGTCACCACTCCCGCGCCGGCCGGCGGACTGCCCGAACCGAGCGCCGACGACCTCTACATCCTCTACACCGGCGGCACCACCGGCATGCCGAAGGGCGTGCTGTGGCGCCAGCACGACATCTTCATCTCGGCGATGGGCGGCCGGCCGTTCGGGTCCAGCGACGCGATGCGGTCCTACGACGAAGTCGTCGAACGCGCCAAGGCCGCGGCCGGCCACATGTCACTGCTGATGCTGCCGCCGCTGATGCACGGTGCCGCGCAGTGGGCCGCCTACAACATGATCACCATGGGCGGGCGGATCGTGATCCCCGACGACGTCGAGAAGCTGCGGGCCGGCGACGTGTTGCGCCTCGTGGAACGTGAACGCGTGCTGAGCATTCCGACGGTCGGCGACGCGATGGCTCGACCGCTCATCGACGAGATCGAGGCCGGCGACTACGACCTGTCCGGACTGATCTCCATCACCAACGGCGGCGCACCGATGTCTCCCGCAGTGCGCGACCGGATCCGCGCCGCGCTGCCGAACCTGCTGCTGATGGACGCCGTCGGCTCGTCGGAGGCCGGCCAGCAGATGAGCACGGTGGCCACCGAGCAGTCCGGGCAGTCGCCGGTGTTCACCCCGCAGGCAGACACCACCGTCGTGTCCGCCGACTACAGCCGGGTCCTGACACCGGCGGACGTCGACGAGGTCGGCTGGCTGGCCCGCCGCGACCTGATCCCGCTGGGCTATCTCGGCGACGAGGCCAAGACCGCCAAGACCTTCCCGACCATCGACGGGGTGCGCTGGTCGGTGCCCGGCGACAAGGCGCGCTATCTCGCGGACGGTCGCATCGAGTTGCTCGGCCGCGACTCGGTGACCATCAACTCCGGCGGCGAGAAGATCTTCGCCGAAGAGGTCGAGCGGGCGATCGCCGCCCACCCCAACGTCTACGACGTCGTCGTGGTGGGCCGGCCCTCCGAGCGGTGGGGCAGCGAGGTGGTGGCGGTGGTGCAATTCGCCGAGGGAAAGTCGGCCACCGACGACGAGCTCGTCGACACCTGCAATCAGCACATCGCCCGCTACAAGGTGCCCAAGGCATTCATTCACACCGACAAGGTGGTGCGCTCCCCGGCCGGCAAGGCGGACTACCGCTGGGCCAAATCCATTGCCGAGGCGTCCGTTTCGGCGGGAAAGAGCGAGTAGAACCGGCCCCTACGTCGATCTAGGCTCAGACGGAAACCAGCGGCTTGCCCGCCGTCTCGCGCACCGTCAGCACGGTCAGCAGCGAAATCACCGCTGCCGCAATGACATAGAAGGCTGGCGACAGCGAGTTTCCGGTGTGCCCGACCAGCCAGGTGACGACGTACGGCGTGGTTCCGCCGAACAGCGCGACGCACAGGTTGTACCCGACGGCGAATCCGCTGTAGCGGACTCGGGTGGCGAACATCTCCACTCCGGCAGACACCGCGGCCGAGATGTACAGACATTCGATGACGGCCAGGCCGACATGGGCTCCGATCGCGGCGGCCAGTGTTCCCGAATTGAGCAGCAGGAAAAGCGGATAGCCGAACACCGCGAAGCCGGCCGCCCCGGCGATCAGCAGGGGACGCCGGCCGATCCGGTCGCTCAACGACGCCAACGGCAGGATGAGGCTGATCGCCACCAGGCAGGCGATGGTGCTGGACAGAAAGGCGTGGGTCTTGGAGAAGTGCAGCGTCTTGATGAAGTAGGTCGGCAGGTAGGTGAACACCACGTAGTAGCCGATGTTGAAGATGATGAACATGCCGATCACCCGCAGGATCGCCGGCCACGACGTCCGGATCGCCTCCCGCAGCGGCGATTCCGCGACCTTGTCGGCTTCGTTGAGTATCTTGAACTCCGGCGTGTCGTCCAGTCGGAGCCGAATGTAGAGACCCACCAGACCAAGCGGCCCGGCGATCAGGAACGGGATGCGCCAGCCCCAGCTGTCCATGGCGCCGGCCGGCAGCCAGGCCTGCAGCAGCGTGACGGTCAACGACCCGAGCAGGAACCCGACGACCCCTGACCACACCATGAAGGTGACCGTCCGGCCGCGCTGCTCGTCGGCCGCGTATTCGGCGAGATACACTGCGCCACCGCCATATTCGCCGCCCGCCGAGAATCCCTGCAGGCAACGCAGCAGCAACAGCAGCAGTGGCGCGGCCACCCCGATCGAGTGATAGGTGGGCAGCAGCCCGATCGCCAGGGTGGCCGCCGACATCAGCAGGATCACGAGGGCCAGCACCCGGTGCCGGCCGATCCGGTCACCCAACGGGCCGAACACGAACCCACCGAGCGGTCGCATGAAGAAGGCCGCGGCGAAGATCGCGAACGTGTTCAACAGTGCCGCGGTGTCATTGCCGGCCGGGAAGAAGTTGGCGGCGATGAAGGTCGCCAGGAAGCCGTAGATCGCGAAATCGAACCACTCGACGGCGTTTCCGATGGACGCGCCGACGATCACCCGCCGCAGCGTGTCGGACTGTTCGTCCACACCCGACCCCTGTCTCACACCTCGGCCGCGGCCCGGTAGGTGCCCTTGCCCGTCACCAGCGGCATGTCGAGCGTGGTGCGGATGCCGGGTGCGGCCGCGACGACGTCCGGGATCGCGTTGACGATCCGGCCCGCCCCGACCAGGATCGCCGCGTAGTTGTGGTCGCCGCGGGAACTGGTGGGACAGATGTCGACGGCATACGACGGCTCGCCGGTGATCTCCACCCGGTAGGAGCCACCCGGTTGTGCCGGCTGCGCCCAGTCGGGCCGCAGGTCGCCGCGCACCCGGGTGATGTGTTCGACCACGACGACCGGCTTGCCGGCCACCATGCCGTTGATCTCGAAGCGCATCGCCGCGACGGTGCCCTTCTCGATGACACCGGTGGCCACCTCGATGTCCTCGGGCGCCGGCTCGAGCTCGAAATGCTCGGTGATCTCGTCGATTTCGAGGTCCAGTCCGGCGGCGAGCATGTGGATCGCGGTCCCCCAGGCCGCGGCCAGGGTGCCCGGCTGGAACAGCAGGCCGGGCTGGTTCAGCGGGTTTCCGAAACCCATCACCCACTTCATCACGATCTCGCCGTCGTAGGTCGCATAGTCGGCGATCTCCATGGTCCGGATCTGCTCGACGCGCTGACACGTACCAGCCAGCGCGAAGGGCACCAGGTCGGTGACGAACCCCGGATCCACGCCGGTGATGAAGACACTCGAATTACCCTGTCGGGCAGCGGCTTCCACCTTGTCGATGTACTTCTGCGGCACCAGGCCGCGCCAGGGGAACTGCAGCCCGCCCGGTGCCGAGCCCACCACGTTGACGCCGGCCTCCAGGGCGGCGCACACCTCGAGGGTCGCCTCCTTGGTCCGGACGTCACCCATCGCGGTGTACACCAGACAGTCCGGTTTTGCGGCGAGCAGTTGGTCGATTCCCTTGGTGGCCTTCACCCCGGTGACGACGTCTAGCCCAGCCAACTCGCCCGCGTCGCGCCCCACCTTCTCGTCGGTGGAAACCCCCACGGCGACGAGTTCGAACCGCGGATCCTCGATGAGTTGGATCAGGGCGATCCGGCCACAGTTTCCGGTCCCGAACAGCGCAACGCGAATAGCCATGCCTGGCAGTATGCGTGCTCCGCCGAGAAATTGGAACAGGTTCTAATTTCTGGATCGTGGTGCGGTAACGTGGCGGCCCATGGGACGCGTGGACGACAAGGTCGTATTGATCAGCGGGGGCGCTCAGGGCATGGGCGCCGCGCACGCCAAGATGCTCGTCGGCGAGGGCGCCAAGGTGGTGATCGGCGACATCCTCGACGAGAAGGGCGAGGCACTGGCCGCCGAACTCGGGGATGCCGCCCGCTACATCCACCTCGACGTCACGCAGGCCGACCAGTGGGAGGCCGCGGTCGAGCTCGCCGTGCAGACCTACGGCAAGCTCACCACCCTGGTGAACAACGCCGGCATCGTCGCACTGGGCAAGATCGGTCAGTTCGACATGGACAAGTTCCGCAACGTCATCGATGTCAACCTGATCGGAACCTTCCTCGGCATGCAGGCCGTCGTCGAGCAGATGAAGGCCGCCGGCGGCGGGTCGATCATCAACGTGTCGTCGATCGAGGGTCTGCGCGGAGCGCCGATGGTGCACCCCTACGTCGCGTCGAAATGGGCGGTGCGCGGCCTGGCCAAGTCGGCCGCAATCGAGTTGGGCAAGTTCAACATCCGGATCAACTCGGTACACCCGGGTTTCATCCGCACGCCGATGACCAAACACTTCCCGGACGACATGGTGACCGCCCCGCTGGGCCGGCCGGGCACCTCCGACGAGGTCGCGACGTTCATCGTGTTCCTCACCAGTGACGAGTCGTCGTTCGCCACCGGCGCCGAGTTCGTCGTCGACGGCGGTCTCGTCACCGACGTCCCCCACAAGGACATTTTCTAAGCATCTGTTCAGCCCTCACGCACACAAAACGCGAGTGAAGTTCGCCGCCTGCGCTGAACAGATCTTCAGGAAGTCGGCATGCCGAGAATCCGGCGTGTCAGTTCGGTGATCTTGGCCCGCAACGTCGCGTCATCCACATCGGCCACCAGGGGGTGCATGACCGCCGCGCTGATCGCACCGGACAGCATCGCGCCCTCGATGCGACCGTCGTCGTCGAGGTCGCCGAACAGCACCCGATAGAGCCGGGACATGAAGCGCTGGAACTGTTCGTGCTCGGCGAGCAGGCGGACGACGACGGGATCGAACTGCAGCGTCCGCACCAACCGGCGGTCTCGGACCGCCATGTCGATCACCCGGACCAGGAGCGCATCGCGCGCCTCGTCGGCGTGGTCCTGCGTCTCGGCCTCCTCCAGCGCGGGAATCAGCCGGCCCAACTCCCGCTCGGTGACGGCCAGGACGATGCGCTCCTTGGTCGGGAACTGGTGGTAGACAGCGGCTTTGGTGATGCCCACCCGGTCGGCGATCATCTGCAGCGAGGTCGCGCTGACCCCGTGTTCGGCGAACAGGTCCAGGGCCGCATCCAGCACCCGTATGCGCGCGGGACTGTGCTCGACGACCTTGAACTCCACGTGCCGACACTAACGCACTCTTGACGCCGGACTAGCCGAATGGCTAGCCTTCGCCTGACTAGCCGCTCGACTAGCCGGAAGGGGTGCCAACCGTGCGACGCACCGACGGTGAACTGATCCTGCTGTGGGCTCTGCCGGTGCTGGCGCTCATCTGGTTGGCGGCGTTCGTGTGGTTCCCGGGCTTCCTGCCCCCGATGTCACCGCAGCTGTCGGCCCAACAGGTCGCCGACTTCTACCGTGACCCCCAGAACATCCCCCGCATCCGCTACAGCATGGTGCTGTTCAACTGGTTCTGCGTCGGGCTGATCCCGATGCTCATCCTGATCGCCATGCAGATTCGCCGAATGGCCCATCGCACACCGATTTTCTCCTACGCGATGATCGGTTGCGTGTCCGGCGCGCCGACGCTGTTCCTGGTCGCCAACGTCTGCTGGCTGCTCGCGGCGTTTCGGCCCGACCGTGACCCCGCGCTGACCCAGTTACTCAACGACCTGGCCTGGCTCACGTTCACCACCCAGGTCCCCTACCTGATCGCCCAGAGCGTGCTGGTCGCCCTGGCCGTCTACTTCGACGACCAAGCCACCCCGGTGTTGCCCAGATGGGTGGCGCATTTCAACGTGCTGACCGCCGCGGCGTTCGTACCCGCGGCCTTCACCGCACTGGTCACGCACGGCCCGCTCGCGTGGAACGGTGCGCTGTCGTTCTGGCTCAAGAACCTCACCGTCGCGGTCTGGATCGTCGTGATGACCGTCGTTCTGGCACAGGCGATCTACCGCGAGCGGGCCGCGGCCCCGGTGCCTGCATGAGGGCGACTGCGCGGACGGAAGAGCGGCCGGTCAGGTGGTACAGCAAGGACAATCCGAAGCGTGAGCTGTGGCTGGCCTAGTGGACGATGGTGGTGTTCTACCAGTTGTTCGGGCTGGTGTTCTTCGTCATCACCCGCACCCAGCCACCGCCGTCACCGGCCTGGGAAACGGCCCGGAAGGTGCAGTGGTTCAATGACAATCATCACGGTCTGCTGATCGGGTTCGCGGTCATGTTCGTGATCACGGGGATGACGGCCCCGATCAACGCGTTGATCGCCTATTCGATGCGACGGATGTCGGTCAGTCCGGTGTTCGGTTACACCTATCTGGTGATGTACTCGCTGAGCGCGATTCCGGGCATGCTCCTGCTCTGCCTGGCGCTGACCGCGGGCGCGATGCGCCCAGACCGCGATCCCGAATTGATCGGCTGGATCTACGATTTCGCGTTCCTGTCCTTCGTCGGGACGATGGGCGTGTTCCTGATCGGCTCACTGGTGTGGATGCTGGCGATCCTCATCGACAAGAACGGCGTGTTGCCGAAATGGTTCGGCTATCTCAACCTGTGCAACGCCCTCACCGAGATCGTGGTGTCGCCGGCGTGGATCTTCGACCGCGGCGGGGTGCTGGCCTGGAACGGCGTCATCGCCTGGTGGGTGAACATGGTGGTCTTCGGCATCTACACCGGCGCCTTCATCGTCCTGCTGCGCAAGATGATCCTGCGGGAGGACTTCGGCACCGGACCTCTGCCCGTTCTGGCGGCCGCATGATCACCGAACCTCGATCCACCGACACGGGCCGCGTGAAAGCCGTTCCCGGACAGCCCGACATGTGGCTGTTCGTGCTGTTCGAGGCGCTGATCTTCACGGCGTACTTCAGCGTGTACCTGTTCTACCGGGCGCAGAATCCGGAACTGTTCCTGCAGTCGCAGCAACACCTCAACCTCGGCGTCGGCATCTTCAACACCATTGTGCTGCTGTCGAGTTCGTGGTCGGTGGCCCGCTGCGTCGATGCCGCCCGGGCCGGCGCCTACCGTCAGGCCCTGCGCGACGCGTACCTGACGATGTTCTTCGGTGTGGTGTTCGTGGTCTCGAAGATGTTCGAGTGGGCCCACCAGATCGGCCTGGGTCACACCATCTCCAGCGACGACTTCTTCACCTACTACTTCTTCCTGACCGGTATCCATGGCCTGCACGTGCTGATCGGTTTCGTCGTATTGGGCGTCGCCGTCTACCAGATCTCCGGACCGCGGCGGCGGTCGCAGCAACTGGTCGAGACGTGCGCAACCTATTGGCATACCGTCGATTTCCTGTGGGTGCTTATCTTCGCGATGCTCTACGTGGTGAGGTGATCGGGGTGAATATCGCTTTCAGCAAGAGGTTGATGGTGGTGTGGCTGATCCTGTCGGCACTCACGCTGGCCTATCTGTGGATCGACCACTCCGCCGAGCACCGAGGGCTGCCGACCGCGAGCACCGTCGTCACGGTCAGCGCCGTCGTCATCGCGGTGGTCAAGGTGCGCATCATCTTTCGGGAGTTCATGGACGTTCGGCACGCGCCCCCTTGGCTGTGCCGGCTCACCGACGCCTGGGTGGTGCTGATCGCGGTGTGCCTGCTGGCAAGTTACCTCGCCGGGTCAGTGATTTCGGTGCGCTGACGTGCGCTGAGCGACGGAAAACGCACCGAAATCGCATCAGGTCATGGTGCCGGAAGTCGCTGCGCCGCCAACTGCCGCAGATCCGCCGACTTGATCTTGGCGGTGCCGGTCAGCGCGATCTCGTCGTCCCGGAAGAACAGGACGTGGCGGGGCACCTTGTAGCTCGCCAGGCGCTCGGCCAGGAACGCCCGAATCCCTTCTCCCTCAAGGGCTGCACCGTCATGCGGGACCACACAGGCGACGACGACCTCGCCGAGGGTCTCGTGTGGCACCCCGACCGTTTGCGCCACCTTGACGCCCGAATGCTGGACCAGTGCCTCGTCCACCTCTCGCGGTGAGACGTTGGCGCCGCCCGTCTTGATGATGTCGGTGAGCCGGCCCTCCCAGTACAGCCGGCCGTCGTCGTCGAGGTAACCGCCGTCCCCGGTGCACAGGAAGCCCTCCGCGTCCAGCGTCTCGTCCAGCGGTGTCCCGATGTAACCCAGCATCAACGTCGGGCCCTTGACACAGATCTCCCCGCGGTCGCCGCGCGGAACGACTTTCCCGGTGACTGGGTCGACGATCTTGAGGGTCACGCCCGGCAGCGGCACGCCGCTGCTGCCGGCGTGCACCTCTTCGGGCGTGTTGGCGGGGTAACCGGTTGAGATCGTGAAGGTTTCGGTGTTGCCGTAAGCGTGGCCGGGTTCCGACCATGTCGCCGAAACGGTGGGATGGCGCGCGATCGGTGTCTTGTAGTCGACGAACCGCAGGTTGCTGAGGTCTACCCGGTCCCAGTTGGGTGATGCTTCGAACTGCGCCCACTGATGCGGCCAGGCGAACGGAAAGTTCACCCGCTCGGCGACCATCAAGTCCAGCGCCTCGTCGGCGATGAAGGTGCGTTGCAGCACCAGAGAGCCACCCGCGGCGAGCGTCGAGCCCAGCGACATCCCGAAGTTCCCGGACCAGAAGAAGCCGTTGGCCGACCAGCACCGGACGTGGTCGTCAGGGCCGAATCCGTACATGCGCCGAAACCGCCACATCTGGATGCAGACACCACGGTGTGCGTTCAGCACACCTTTCGGCTTGCTGGTCGACCCGGACGAGAAGAACAGCAGCGCCGGGTCGCTGGGCTGCACCGCGGCGGCGGTCGCCTCGACCAGTTCGCGCGGTTGATCCGCGCCGTGCGCCAGAAACTCGTCCCAGGTCTCGACGCCCGGTGCGGGCTCTCCCACGACCACGAGACGGCGCAGGAACGGGTATCGCGCCGACCGCAGCGGCCCGGCCGTCCCCGCACCGATGCTCGGCTCGAGTTCGGTCAGCACCGCCGCGAAATCCTTCTTGCCGACGGTGCGCTCGAACAACAGCACCGACACGCAGGAGGACGCCAGCAGATGGTCCAGCTCGGGCCCCGTCGAGAAGGTGCTCAGCGCGGCGGCCACACCGCCGGCGATGGAGATGCCGAACACCGCCGCGATCCACTCCGGCCGGTTCGTCATCAGGACGCCGACCCGCTCGCCCTTGCCGAGGCCGCCGGCGTGCAGCGCACGCGCCACATCGATTGCCCGGTCCCACAATTCGGCGTAGGTCCAGCGCGTGACACCGTCGGCATCCGGGAAGGCGAGTGCCTCGCGTTCGCCGTAGCTCGCCGTCACCTCGCGCAGGAATCCCGGCAGGGTCAGCGCGCCGAGTCCGGGCTCGGCGGCCAGTTGCGGACCCGAAACGATCGAAAGGTCCATCACTACGTCAACGGCAGTTCGACCTCGGCCGTGCAGGTCACCAGCACCTCGCCGTTCTGGTTGGCGAGGCGCAGCTTGACCTGAACGAGCGGCACGCCCCAGGTCGACTCCGGCTCCTTGCCCACGACCTCGCCGTCGAAGTACGTGACGTCACCTTCGAAGGCCGGTCCGCGGAAATCGGCCTTGGTGTGCCGGACCATGCCGTCGTGCCCGGCCCAGTAGGCGAGGTAGTCGGTGCACCACGCGCCCATCGTCGCGCCGTACCCGTAGGCACGCGCCATGCCGACCTCGCTGGCGCGGTCGGCGTCGATGTGACCGCGCGACGGACCCACATAGAGCCCGTCGCGTTTGCGCGGGTCGATCATCGCGTCCTCCTCGTCGAACGCGAAGTCCTTGCCCCAGCCCGGATCCTGGTACACCCACGGATCCTCGATACCGGGCGGAGCCACCCAGCGGAACGTGCCCCAGATGTTGAACAGGAACGCGCGGTACTCGGTGGTGAAGCTGGCGATGGTGTGCGGGCCGATCACTCGGCGCGGCAACGTGTCACCGACCTTGACTTCATCGAACCGCGGCGAGACGCCCATCCGGTTGGACTCCAGCCAGTCCCGGCGCAGCCGGTCGACCTCCTCGAGTTCGGGCTGCGTCCACCGTTTGATCTCGCCGAGCTGATTCTCGAACATGCCGCGCTTCGTCGCCTCTTCGTAGAGGTAGCGAATCGCGGTGGAGCGCTCGCGGGCCACCAGCGTCCCGTGCTGGTTCTTGTGGACGGTGTCGCCGCGCGAGAACATCGTCGGCCCGGCGAACTTCGTCTCCGTCACCTTGTAGTCGTGGAAACGACGCTCCTGGAACAACTGGTCACCCGGCCGGATCGGACAACCGTAGAACCACCATTCCTCACCGCCGAAGATCAAGTGGCTGTTCGGAATATGTCCCACGCAGGCGGGCTGCGCTCCGTGCCCGTAGTCCAGCCCCACCGCGATCGACTGCGGGGCGATCAGGCCGCCGAACTTCGAGTCGCGGGCGAACTGCTCGTCCCAGTGCAGCGGGTTCGGGTAGTCCATCGCCATCACCCACCGCCGAATATCGGAGGAGCTGCACGGATCCCACAACTGTCCGCCGCCGACCGGTTTGCCGACACGGTGGTCGACGTCGGACAGGTCGAGTTCGACGGTCGTGGTTTCTTCCGACTTCTGCGCCATGTCTCTCCAATCAGCGATTGACGTCGACGACGATGCGGCCGCGCACCTTGCCGTCCATCAGTTTGCCCGCGGCTTCGATCACCTCACCGAGCGCGATCTCCTCGGCAATTGAGTCGAGCACGGCCGGATCGAGTTCTTTCGACAGCCGCTCCCAGGCGGCCAGTCGCGGCTTCTTGGGCGCCATCACGCTGTCGACGCCCAGCAGCGAAACCCCGCGCAGGATGAACGGAGCAACGCTGGCCGGGAAGTCCATGCCCTGAGCCAGACCACAGGCGGCCACCGCGCCCCGGTAGCGAGTCTGTGCGCACGCATTCGCCAGCGTGTGGCTGCCCACGGCGTCGACGACACCCGCCCAGCGTTCCTTCTGCATCGGCTTGCCGGGCTCGGCGAACTCCGCGCGATCAAGTACGGTCTCGGCGCCGAGCTGTTCCAGATACGCACTCTCCGAAGGCTTTCCGGTGACCGCGGCGACCTTGAAGCCGGCCTTGGCCAGCAACGCGATCGCGACGCTGCCCACACCGCCGGTGGCACCGGTCACCAGGACCTCGCCCTGGTCGGGTCGCACGCCGTGGTCGAGCAGCGCATCGACGCAGAGGCTCGCGGTGTACCCCGCCGTGCCGATCGCCATCGCCTGCTTGGACGTGAAGGCCGACGGCAACGGCACCAGCCAGTCACCGTTGAGCCGGGCCCGCTGGGCGAAGCCGCCCCAATGGGTTTCGCCCACACCCCAGCCGTTCAGCACGACCCGGTCGCCCGCTTTCCAGTCCGCATGCGAACTCTCGGTGACGACGCCGGCCAGGTCGATCCCCGGAACCATCGGGAATTTGCGCACCACCGGAGACTTCCCGGTGATGGCCAGGCCGTCCTTGAAGTTCAAGGTCGAGTACTCCACGTCGACGCTGACGTCCCCCTCGGGAAGTTGCGCCTCGTCCAGACTGGTGAGGCCGACCTTCTGGCCCGAGTCGTCCTTCTCGATCAATATCGCCGAAAACATCTGTCACACATTCCTTTTCGAGGTTGAGAAAACTATCCCGCCGCGGTTGCGGGCGTGTAGCCCAGCGCCGCCTTGATCTCCAGATAATCGTCGAAGCCGAACTGGCCCCACTCCCGCCCGTTGCCGCTCTTCTTGTATCCGCCGAACGGCGCGTTCATGTCGAAACCGTGGTTGATCGCGACCGAACCCGCCCGGATCCGGCGAGCCACCGCACGCGCGGCGTCGAGGTCGGCGCCCGAAACATAGCCCGCCAGACCGTATTCGGTGTCATTGGCGATCTCGAGTGCCTGGTCGAGATCGTCGTAGCCGAGGATGCACAGCACCGGGCCGAAGATCTCCTCCCGCGCGATCGTCATGTCGTTGCGCACGTTGGCGAACACCGTCGGCTTCACGTAGTAGCCGCTGTCCAGGCCGTCGGGCCGGCCGGGGCCGCCGACCACCAGGGTGGCGCCCTCGTCGATGCCCTTCTGCAGCAGGCCCTGGATCTTGTCGAACTGCGCCTTGGACGCGACCGGCCCGATCGCGGTCGCGTCGGCCGGATCGCCGACCTTCACCGCGGCGACGGTCTCCCGGGCGATCGCGATGGCCTCGTCCATCCGGGAGTTCGGAACGAGCATGCGCGACGGCGCATTACAGCTCTGGCCGCTGTTCACCATCATCACCGACGTGCCCGCGGCGACGCTCTTGGCGAAGTCCGCGTCGTCGAGCACGATGTTCGGGCTCTTGCCGCCGAGTTCCTGGGTGACGCGCTTGACCGTCGGTGCGGCGTTGCGCGCCACCTCGATGCCGGCCCGCGTCGACCCGGTGAACGACACCATGTCGATGTCGGGGTGGGTGGCCAGCGCGACACCGACACCCGGCCCGTCGCCGTACACCAGGTTGTAGACACCCGCCGGAACCCCGGCCGCATCCATCACCTCGGTGAAGATCTGCGCCGAGTACGGCGCCACCTCCGACGGCTTGAGCACCATCGTGCAACCGGTGGCCAGCGCCGGGAACACCTTGCAGGCGATCTGGTTGATCGGCCAGTTCCACGGGGTGATCAGCCCGCACACGCCGATCGGCTCCTTGACCACCAGCGTGGATCCGTGCTGCTCCTCGAACTCGAAGTTCTTCAGCGCCTCCATCGCCGTGCTCAGATGCCCCAGCCCGAGGGCGACCTGCGGACCGGCCGCCAGCGAGGCCGGTGCGCCCATCTCCTCGTTGACCGCATCCGCCAGATCACCGGCCCGCTTCTGGTATTCGGCCATGATCGCCTGCAGCAGCTCGAGGCGTTCGTCGCGGGTGGACTGCGACCAGGTGCCGAACGCCTTGCGCGCGGCCTTGACCGCCCGGTCGACGTCGGCCGCGGTGCCCAGCGCGATCTTGCCGGACACCACCTCGGTGGTCGGGTTGTCGACGTCGAGCGACGCCGGTTCGATCGGGTCGACCCACTGGCCGTCGATGTAGAACTTCAGGTATTCACGCATGGCTGTGTCCTTTTCTTTGACGGTCTCGCGGCCGCGCGGTTACTGGGTGCCTTCTGCATACCACGTCCGGAATCGGTCGTACTTGGGCATCTCCTCGGAGTTGGCCTTCGGGTCGATGCACACGTGCACCACACCGACTTTCCCGCTGGCGTAGGCGCGGGCGATCGCCGGGCCGATCTCGTCTTCCTTCTCGACGTACTCGCCGTGGCAGCCGAAGCCCTCGGCGATCTTGTCCATCCGGACGTCCTTGCTCCAGTGCACGCCGGGCTGCGGCGAAGGCTGCTCGAACGTCCGCTTGTAGACACCGACCTCGAGACCCCACTGGTGGTCGACGCCAACGACGCACACCAGCGGCAGGTTCCGCCGGGCCGCGGTCTCGAGTTCGGCGATGTGGAACAGGAACGCCGAGTCACTGGTCAGCAGCATGACCGGCCGCTTGCCGCCCTCGGCGACCGAGGCGCCGACGGCGTACGGCAGGCCCGTGCCGAGGTGGCCGAAGTTCTGGTTCCAGATCACGTCGCGCGGCTTGGACTGCGAGTAGGTCCACTGGAATATCACGGTGGCGCCGCCGTCGCGGACCAGGATGCCGTCCTCCAGCTCGTTGAACGCCTTGGTGGACTCGACGACGTAGCGGGCCGGATGAATCGGCGAGCGGCCGGACGGGGCCTCCTCGGCCACCCGCGCCAGCTCGGCGGCGTCGGCCTTGATCAGTTCCTCCAGGTTGGCCGACGGCGTGCGCGGGTTGTCCCGCAGCGCCTCGACCAGCTGCGGCACGACGCCACGCAGATCGCCGACCAGTGCCACGTCGAACGAACGGTTGACGCCGATGGCGGTCGGGTCCTGCTCGACGTACACCCACTTGCGGTTGGCATCGCCCTCGGCCCAGTGCTGGGTGCGGCCGTAGTGCATCGGCTCACCGAGCTCGGTGCCCAGCGCGACGCACAGGTCGGACTGCTCGACGGCCTCGTTGGCGGCCGGGGAGAACAGGTACGGAAAAGTGCGGTCCTGCAGTCCCGGAATGAACGAGGTGCCGCCGGAGGTCTGGATGACAGGGCAGGCCATCAGCTCGGCCAGCTCCTTGACCTCGGCCTGGGTGCGCGAGGTGTGCACCCCGTGGCCCACCAACAGGACCGGGCTCTTGGCCGCCCGAATCAACTCAACGGCCTCGGCGACCTCGCGAGCTCCCGCGCCCTGGTTCACCAGCCGGTACGTAGACGGCGCCGGCGCCGCCGCAACGTCGAGTTCCTCGAGGATGACGTGCGACGGGAACTCGACATAGGACGGTCCCGGGGTGCCGGACATCGCCCGGCGGATGGCTTCGTGGATGATCTCGTCGGTCTGGTCGGCGTATTCGATCGAGCTGCTGTACTTGACCGACGGCGTGAAAAGCGCTTCCTGCTGGACGAATTGGATGCGGCCGCGGCGCACCCGGCGCTCGGTGACGCGGGCGCGCTGACCGCCCAGGAAGATCACCGGCGAGTTCTCCACCAGCGCGCACATCATCGCGCCGGCGATATTGGCCACCCCCGGCCCGAGCGTGCCGATGCACAGGCCGGGCTTACCGGTCATCCGCGACGCGGCCTCGGCCATGAACCCGGCACTGAGCTCGTGGTGCGGTGCGACCACCGACCAGCCGCGGCCCTCGGCCTCGGTGAACATGTGCACGAAGTTGGGGTCCGGGATGCCGAACAACGTGTTGACGCCCTCGGCCTCGAACAGGTCGAGAATGCGCTTGTATACCGGTACTCCCATGTCTAACTCCTTGATTCGTTGTAACGCTGCGCAAGCTTCTGTCGGTGTGCCGCCGGCGAGCCGAACAGCGAACGGTTGAGTGCGGCCCGTTTGAGATAGACGTGGATGCCGCTTTCCCACGTGTAGCCGATGCCGCCGTGCAATTGCATGGCCTTGCCGGCGATGTCGACGGCGCCCGCGGTGGCATGCGCCTTGGCCATCGAGGCCGCCGTCCCGGCGTCGGCGCCCGTGGCCACCGCCGTCACCGCGGCGGTGACCAGCTGCCGGGACACCGCCAGGGACACCATCATGTCGGCGCAGGCGTGCTTGACGGCCTGGAAGGAGCCGATCGCGCGGCCGAACTGGTTGCGCACCTTGACATACGACACCGTGGCGTCGAGCATCGCCTGCGCCAGGCCCAGGCTGTCGCAGGCGATCGCCACCGCCCCGCGATCACGCAATGCCGACACCACCCGCGTGGCGTCACCGTCGAGTACGCCGGTGACCGCGAGTCCGTCGGCGGAAACCGTTGTCAATTGCCGGGTTTCATCCACCACGGGTTGCGGTGTGACCGACAGTCCGGCGGCATCGACGAGCACCGGTGCGCCATCGTCGGCGGTGGCGACCACCAGCAGCCGGTCCGCGCCGGATGCGTCGGGCACGAATTCCGCCGTGCCATAGAGCTTTCCGCCCCGGATCTGGAAACCGCCCGGTACCACGGCGGGTCGCACCTCACCGGACGCGATGCCGACGAGCAGTTCGTCACGGAGCGCGCCGGGCACCGAGGCCCGCAGCGCGCCGACCGCCAGCACCATGCCGAGGTAGCCGGTCGACGCGACGGCCCGGCCGATCTCCTCGCAGATGACGGCCGTCTCGGCGAAGCCGGCTCCGGCCCCGCCGAACTCCTCCGGGATCTCCAGGCCGGTCCAGCCGGCCTCGACGAGCACCGGCCAGCCGACCTCGCGGTCCTTTGCCAGCAGATCGCCGGCCACCGAGCGCAGTTCGTCGTGGAACTCCGCGAACGCCGAATGTTCTGCGGCCATCACGCCACACTCGGCTCTCGCGGCAGCCCCAGACCGCGCTCGGCGATGATGGTGCGCTGGATCTCGCTGGCCCCGCCGGGGATGGTCCACTCCCAGGAGCCGACGAAATCCAGCATCCAGGCGCCGGACTCCCATCCGCTCGACATCGGCTTGGCCACCTGGGCCTGAACCGGCAGGCCACCGAACTCGGTCGCGAAATCCGTCATGCGTTGCAGCAGTTCGCTGTAGTACAGCTTGACGATCGAGGCATCTGCCGGCCGGGCCGTGCCGTCGTGGCTGCGCTCGACCAGATCGCGGCACAGCCCGCGTAGCCCGGTCAGTTCGATGTCGAACTGCGCCAACCGATCCGCGACGACAGGATCCTCGATCGGGGCCGACTCGACCAGCCAGCGGAAGCCGGCGCTGGCCAGGCGTTCGGCCAGTTCCAGCATCGTCATTCCGCGTTCTGCTCCCAGGGTCGCCTGCGCGACCTGCCAGCCCGCGTTCTCCGCCCCCACCAGGTTGGCGGCCGGGATCCGGACGTCGTTGAGGAAGATCTCACAGAAGTGCGAGTCCCCGACAGCGTTGCGAATCGGGCGGACGTCAACTCCCGGGGAGGTCATGTCGAGCAGGAAGTACGAAATGCCCTTGCGCTTCGGCGCATTCGGGTCGGTGCGGGCCAGCAGCAGGCACCAGTCCGCGTGCGCGCCGCCACTGGCCCACAGCTTCTGGCCGTTCACCACGAAGATGTCCCCCTCCCGGTGGGCCGTGGTGCGCAGCGCGGCCAGATCGGATCCGGCCTCGGGTTCGGAGAACCCCTGGACCCAGATCTCGCCGTCGAGGATGGCCGGCAGGTGCCGCTGCCGCTGCTCGTCGGTGCCGGCCACCAGCAGTGTCGATGCGGCGTGGTGGATTCCGACGAACGCCAGCACCAGCCGCGGCGCGTCGGCCGCGGCCAGTTCCTGGTAGAGCACGACCTGTTCGGGAACCGACATGCCGCCGCCCCACTCGGCCGGCCAGTGCGGCACCGCATAACCGGCGCGGTGCAGTTCGGCGAACCACTGCTTCTGGAAGGCGACGAATTCCGCTTCGCCAACACCGGTCTGGCGTTCGCGCCAGTTCGGGGGCACATGCTCGGCGCACCAGGTCCGCACCCGCGCGCGGAAGTCCGCCAGGTCCGAGCTCATGCGTAAAGCCCCGCGAGTCCGCGCCGGCCGACTTGACGGGTCAGCTGATCCCGGGTCGCCGAGAGCCCGAAGGGCAAGCGCCGCAACGGCTGGCTGTACCGGGACAGCCAGGACAGCGTGGTCTCGTCGCAGAATCCGACGGCGCCGTGCAGTTGGTGGCACACCCGGAACACGACCTCGGCGGCTTCCAAGGCCGCCAGCCGCAGCGCCAGCGCGTCATCGAGGGCTTCGGGCCGATCGGTGGCGATGCTCCACAGCGCGTACTTCGCCAGGATGTCCACGCCGCTGCGCTCGACCTCGGCGTCGGTCAGCTGGAACTGCACGCCCTGGAAGGACGACAGCGTCTGCCCGAACTGCTTGCGCAGGCTGACGTGTGCGATGGTCAGTTCCAGCGCGCGGTCCAGCATGCCCAGCAGCGTCCACGACGGCAACACCAGCCCCAGCGCCACGTCGGCCGCTCCCTCGCCGTCCAACGCGGACAGTTCCAGCTCGGTGACGAAGCCCGCGGCCGCCGGGCCCAGCCCGGTCACCGTGCTGCGCTGCCCCGCCAATGTCACTGCCGCCCAGGTGTTTTGCAGACCGGCCAGCGGCGCCGACGGCCGGTTGTCCACCACCACCACCAAACCGTCGGCCTCGACGCCGGTGGGTGCGGACAGCCGTTCGGCGACCGGGTAGGGCAAGGCCCAGTAGCCCGCGCTGCGGCACAGCGCCGCGGCGGCCTCCAGCCCGTCGGCGTCCGACCGTGGGTCGAGTTCGAACGCACCGAGTTCGGCCAGGACCGGCTCGACCAGCGCGGCCCGGCCCTCCGGCTTGGACTCGGCCTGCTGCACCAGCTGGTCGCCGCCGGCGGCCTCGAACGCCCGAAGAGACTGGCGCCCGTACTCTTTCGCGTCTTCGCTCAGGTCGAGGATCATGTCACTCATTGCCCGGCCCCTTTGTGCGCCGCCAACAGCGAGCGGGACAGCAGGATGCGTTGCATCTCGATGCTGCCCGAGGACACCGTGGAGGCCTGCGAGTACTTCCAGTGGTCCTCGACTTCGCCGAGGAACCAGGCCGCCCGCGGATCGTCGTGGGACACCTCGGCGGCGATGTCGCTGAGCACCTCGGCGCTGTCCTGGTCCAGTTTCGTGACGGCAATCCGGTAGGCGGCGGCGTCACCGGGTTTGACCTGTCCGCTGCTCTGCATCTCGACCACCCGGTAGGCCATCAACCGCGCGCGTCGGCAGTGCGTGAGCATGCGGATCCAACGCGCCCGCAGTTCGGCGGGCAGGTCGTCCCAGCGGTCGCCGAGAACCGTTGGCGCAGCGGCCAACAGCCGCTCGCAGCGGGCGTAGCGGGCGATGCCGACGCGCTCGAACGACATCACGTCCTGCACGATCGACCAGCCGTCGTCGACGGTGCCGAGTACGTCGGCCGGCGTGACGCGCAGGTCGTCGAAGAACACCTCGTTGAGGTGGTGCGGGCCCATCATGCAGCGGATCGGCCGGACCTGGATCGCGGGATCGTCCATCGGCACCAGGAAGATCGTCAAGCCCTGCTGTTTGCGCTCGCCTCTGGACGTCCGCGCCAGCAGGAAGCACCACTGCGCCATCGTCGCGTACGACGTCCAGATCTTCTGCCCGGAGACCAGCCAGCCGGCAGAGCCATCCTCGTCAGGGCGCGCCGTGGTCCGCAGCGACGCCAGGTCGGAACCCGCTTCCGGCTCGGAAAAACCCTGGCACCAGATGACTTCGCCGGCGGCGATCGGCGGCAGGTGCTTGCGTTGCTGCTCCTCGGTGCCGTGCCGCATGATGATCGGGCCGACCCAGTTCACACCCATGTATTGCGCGCCGCGGGGTTCGTGGTGCGCCCACATCTCCTCGCGGACCACGGTCTGCTCCCACACCGAGGCGTCCCGGCCGCCGAACCGTTCCGGCCAGGCCATGCACAGCAGGTTGCGGTCGGCCAGCGTCCGGCAGAACCGCTGCGCGGTCGCCAGATCCGCGGGATCGTCGGTGAAGGCGCCCAGGAAGTGTTCGGGCACTTCGGCTTTCACCAGGTCACGCAGTTCGGCGCGCAGGCGGTCGGCCTCTGGGCCCATCCGGAACTCCACGGCTACACCGCTTTCTCTGTGTCGAGCCCGGTCGTGCCGAGTTCTGCGAGCACCTGCTCGGTGTCGGCGCCCAGCTCGGGCGCGTAACCACGCACATGCCCCGGGGTGCGCGAAAACCAGGTCGGCACACCGGGAAAGCGCACCGGGCCGTGCGGCGTCTGGACGGTCTCGAACAGTCCGACGGCGTTGAGGTGCGGGTGGTCGAACAGCGCGTCCGGGGTGTTGATCGGCGCCGCCGGGATCTCCAGTTCGTTGAACAGCGTCAGCCATTCCGCGGTGGTGCGCTCCTGGAGCGTCTTGGCGACCAGTCCGTAGACCGTGTCGATCTGCTTGGCCCGGCCCTCCAACGTCGCGTACTCCTCACTGGCCCACGGGGGTTGCACCGCATTGATGAACGCGTTCCAGTGCTTGTCGTTGTAGATCAGTGCGGCGACCTCACCGTCGGCGGTGCGGTACGGCCGGCGATTGGGCGCCACCGTGCGCGGATACACCGCCGGGCCCAGCGGGGGGTCGAACATCGCGCCGTTGGCGTGCTCGACGAGCATGAACGAGGCCATCGTCTCGAACATCGCGACTTCGACCTCCTGGCCCTCGCCGGTGCGTTCGCGGTGGAAGAGCGCCATCATGGTGGCGTACAGGGCGGTCAGTCCGGCGACCTTGTCCGCCATGATGGTGCCGACGTAGTTGGGCTCGCCGGTCAGTTGTTCCTGGACCGCGGGGATGCCGCATTCGGCCTGGATGGTGTCGTCGTAGGCCGGACGATCCCGTTCGGGGCCGCGATGACCGTACCCGTAGCAGTTGGTGTAGACGATCGACGGATTCAGTTCGGCGACGGATGCGTAATCGAACCCGAGCTTGGCGATCGCCTTGGCCCGCATCGAGTGGATGAAGACGTCCGCCCCGGCGATCAGGACGCGCAATGCATCCCGGCCGGCGTCGGTGCGCAGGTCCAGCACGACGCTGCGCTTGCCGCGGTTGACGTTGACGAACACTCCGCTCATGCCGGGCGCGGGCCCGACGGAGATGTAGCGGGTGTTATCCCCTTCCGGCGGTTCGACTTTGATCACGTCGGCGCCCATGTCGGCCATGATCTGCGTGCAGTACGGCCCCATCACCATGGCCGTCAGGTCGACGACCCGGACACCGGCCAGGGGTCCCGCACTGGTCATCGAGTCACCCCTTGACCCGCCATCCCGAAGCTGTACCGGATGTGTTCGGCGTGCCCGTCGGGGACGACCGGGAACACCACGGAGTCGGTCGTGTCGCGGATGCTTCCGATCTGCTCGGCCACCTCTTCGATGGTCCAGGACGGCCGATACACCCCGGCGGTCTCGGCGATGTAGGCCCGGGCGATCCGGCCGGCGATGGCCACCAGCATTTCGCCTGTCAGCGAGCAGCTTTCGTGGGCCAGCCACCCGACGGCGGGTGCGACGAGGTCGGCGCCCATCGGCGGGTAGGCGGAGGTGTCGATGCCTTCGGCCATCCGGGTGACCGCCCCGGGAATGATCACGTTGCTCTTCACGTTGTGGGCCGCGCCTTCGATGGCCGCGACGTTCGACAGCCCGATGATGCCGGCCTTGGCGACGCCGTAGTTGGCCACGTCGTGGTTGCCGTACAGCCCGCCGATCGACGACGTCAGCACGATACGCCCGTAGTCGGCTGCGCACATGAGCGGAAATGCCTCTCGGACAACGTGAAACGCGCCCCGCAGGTGGACGTCCAGCACGGCGTCGAAATCGTGGTAGGACATCTGGGCCAGCGGCGAACGGCGAACGTTTCCGGCGTTGTGCACCAGGATGTCGACCCGGCCGAAGTTGTCCAGCGCCGAGCCGATGATGGCCCGGCCACCGGTCACGGTGGCCACCGTGTCGGTGGACACCACGGCGGTGCCCCCGGCGGCGTTGATCTCGGCGGCCACCGCGGCCGCGGGTCCGCTGTCCAAGCCGTCCCCGGTGAGGCTGCCGCCGACGTCGTTGACGACGACCTTGGCGCCGCGCGCGGCCAGCAACAGCGCATATTCGCGGCCCAGGCCTCGCCCGGCACCGGTGACGACCGCCACCCGGCCGTCGAATCTCGACTCAGACATCTACGTTCCGAGCACCAGTCCGTCGAGGTCACCCTTGGCCCGCCACTCGGCCAGCAGATCACCGAACGCGTAGAAGCCGGGCGAGTAGAAGTCGCCCAGGAAGCCGCCGTTGTTCTCCGCGGCGCCGCGACCCTCGTTGTTGTAATAGCCCGGGGTGCAGGACAGTTCGAACGCCGAGTTGTCGATCGAGAGTTCGCGGACGGTGTTGACCCAGGCGTCCTGGCCCTCTTGGCTCGGCTCGACCGTCGTCGCTCCGCGCTTCTGCGCCTCGGCGATGATGTATGCGATGTGCTCGGCCTGCTGCTCGAACATGGCGGTGGTGTTCGCCGAGACGCCGCCCTGGATGAATCCGGTGAAGAACTGGTTGGGGAATCCCCGGCTGGTCATCCCGTGCAGGGTCTGGAACCGGTCGTGCCAGTAGTCGAAGAGCGACAACCCGTCGCGGCCTTCGATGCTGTCCACCGCATAGCGGCGGCTGATCTCCGTGGAGATCTCGAAGCCGCTGGCGAAGATCACGCAATCGACCTCGTACTCGACGCCGTTGGCGACGACGCCCTTCTCCGTCAGACGCTCCACACCCTTGGACGCCGACACATCCACCAGCGTCACGTTCGGGCGATTGAAGGTGGGCAGGTACTCCTCGCTCGAACACGGCCGCTTGCACATGAACCGGTAGTACGGCTTGAGGGCCTCGGCGGTCTCGGGATCCTCGACGATGCTCGCGATGCGGCGTCGCAGCCGCTCCATGATCTTGTAGTCCTCTTCCTCGCGGATTGCCATGATCTGCTCGACACCGAGCGATGCCGGATCCTCGCTGGCCGCGATCCGCGCCGACATGTTGCGGCCGAGTTCGGTCCAGAAGTCGCACACCAGGTCCGGCTCGCCGAACACCACACCGACGAACGGTGACCAGTTGTGGAAGTTTCGCTTGCGGTCCTCCTGCCAGCCCGGCTGCAGCGAGTCGACCCACGCCGGATCGGTGGGCGTATTGGCGCGCGAATCCACCGAGGACGGGGTGCGCTGGAACACGTAGAGCTGCTTGGCATCCCGGCCCAGGTGCGGCACCAGCTGTATCCCGGTGCCACCGGTGCCGATGAGCGCGACCCGCTTGTCGGCCAGCTTGTGCAGCCCACCGGAGGCGTCGCCGCCGGTGTAGTCGTAGTCCCAGCGCGCGGAGTGGAAGGCGTGACCGCCGGCGTCCAGATACTCCTTGATGCCGGGGATACCGGGAAGTTTCGGCTTGTTGTACGAGCCCTGGGCCATGACGACGAAGCGGGCGCGGATGTCGTCGCCGCGGTTGGTGCTCAGCCGCCAGCGCTTGATCGACTCGTCCCAGCGCATGGTCTCGACCTGGGTGGAGAAAATCGCCCCGTCGTACAGACCGAAGTGCTTGCCCATCCGCTGACAGTGCTCCAAGATCTCGGCACCGTCGGCGAACTTCTTGCTCGGGATGTAGTCGAGCTCCTCCAGCATCGGGATGTAGCAGTAGGCGTCGTTGTCGCACTGGATTCCGGGAAACCGGTTCCAGTACCAGACCCCGCCGAAGTCCCCCGCCATGTCGAGGACCCGGACGTCCTCGACGCCGGCCTTCTTCAGGTACGCCCCGGACAGCAGCCCGGCGAATCCACCGCCGAGCACCACGACCTCGACGTCCTCGGCGATCGGGTCACGTTCGGTGACGGGTGTGTACGGGTCCACCTCGTAGAGGCTGGCCAGATCGCCGTCGAGCTCGATGTACTGCGCCGCCCCCTCCTTGCGCAGGCGCTTCTCCCGCTCCTGGGCGTACTTCACCCGCATGGCGTCGATGTCGACATCCTGTGGGACATCCGTTGGCCCACAGGGGAATTCCGGGGTGCTGCTCATCTGGTCTCCTTGCTTGGTGATTTCGGTGCGTTTCCGTGCGCTCAGCGACGGGCATCGCACCGAAATCGCTAGATCTCTCGGGGCTCTCCGACGCCCATGTACTTGGACAGCTGGTAGTGCAGGTTCACGGTGCTGCGTTCGCGGTACGGGTTGGGCATGGTGCCGGGGAAACCGGCGGACTTCATGCCCCGCTGTACGGCCGCCATGTTGGAGAAGTCCTGCGGCAGCACGCTGCGCCAGCGCGGGTCACCCACCGGGGTGAACTCCCACTCCGTCTGCGGCTCTTCGCCTTTCGGGTACAGCTCGAACACCGACACCTCGAAGATGCACTTGTCCGGGTCGTAGCTAGGGTGCGGGCGGGCGCTGTAGCACAGCGCAACGGTCAGCCCCTGACCGATCTGGAAGTTCGGGAAGATCTGCCACGCCGTACCCGCCTGCCCGAGGATGTCGGCCGGGATGGTCGGCCAGATCACACCGCGGGCTTCGTCGTCGCGGCGCGCCGAGGACAGCCAGTGCTCGAGCACCTTGTCGGGAGGGGTGCCCTCGGGCAGTTCGTCGACTAATCGCTTGGCGGCGTTGACCAGCGTCTCGGTGGTGGAGGTGTTGGTCTCCTCCATGGTGTAGACCTGCATCTCCGCGGTGGAGATCCGCGGGTCGCCGGTGCCCAGCCGGATCTTCGACTTGGTCTCGGCCATGTCGTCGGGGGCGTCGTAGCCGATGTTGCTGTGGATGCCCTGCGCCTTGGCCCAGCCCTTGAACTCGCCGAACTTGTTGAACTCCGGATGGGTGGTGAACACGTGGTAGGTCTCGTTGAAGGCCTCCAGCGCGACCTTCCAGTTGCAGTCGCACTCCAGCCATTTGCGCCACTTGTAACGCATGTTCTCCAGACCGAACGGGTCCAGGATCTTCGCGGCCGGAAAAAGGTAGTCCGCCAAGGGTTCGCAGTCGGGATCCATGTTGATCCACAGCCAGCCGCCCCAGGTGTCGACGCGGACCGGCGCCAGGTGGGTGTTCTTGGGTGTGAGCGCGCCTTTCCAGTCGTCCTGCTCCCGGATATGGGTGCAGGCGCCGTCGAGGCCGAAAGTCCAGCCGTGGAATCCGCACACGAACGACTTGCGTGCCCGTCCGAGGGCGTGCTTGGCGCCTTCGGGGGTGTCGATCAGTCGCCGGCCGCGGTGCATGCACACGTTGTGGTGTGCGGTAAAGGAGGAGGATGAGTTTCCGGCCGCCGTTCGTACCACGATGATCGAGTCGTCGAGGATGTCGTAGGTCAGGTAGCTGCCCACCTCGGGCAGTTCCTCGACGCGGCCGACCTGCTGCCAGACCTTGCGCCACAACCGATCACGCTCGGCGCGGGCGTAGTCCGGCGAGATGTAGGCGTCGACGCCGATGGTCATCGGCTCCGACAGTTCTTCGACATCGGCGGTGTCGGGTTTGATATCCGTCATGGGCCCTCCCAACTAGTGATGGCTGTCCGGAAGTTCTCGTCTTTCAAGAACAGTGACGTGTTGTCCCCACCGAGATGCGTCCAGCGCAGGTTCAGACCGCCGTCGACCAACAGGGTCTGCCCGGTGATGTAGCTCGACAGGTCCGAGAGCAGGAACAGGATCGCGCCGGCCTGTTCGGCGGGCCGGCCGCGGCGCCCCATCGCGATGGCGCGCAGATCGCGCTGCGGGTCGTCGTCGACGTAGGTTCCCGAGGCCGGGGTTTCGGTGACACCGGGGGCGACGGCGTTGACCCGGATGCCCTGGGCGGCCAACTCGACGGCCATGGTGCGGGTGGCGGCGACGACGGCGGCCTTGGCGGTGCCGTAGGCGACGTGGTACGGCGCGGTGTTCATCCCGCTGATCGACGACAGGGACACGATCGAGCCGGGTAGCCGCTGCGCGCGGAGTTCGGCGGCCACCGCCTGGCTCATGAAGAACATGGTTTCGAGGTTCTGGGTGAACAGTTCGCGCCAGGCCTGCCGGCTGACGCGGGTGGACGGCATCCACGTCTCCGGTGCGGCGCCGCCGGCGATGTTGACCAGACCGTAGAGCTGTCCGTCCGTGGTGCGCGCCGTTTGCACGACGGTCGCGATGCCCTCGTCGGTCGCGGCGTCGGCAACCACGGGGACGACCCGCAATCCCTGCGCCGCCAGGGGTGCGACGTGCCGGTCGAGGTTGTCTTGCGAACGACTCACGGCCAGCACGGTGGCGCCGGCGCGGGCCACCGACTCGGTGACGGCGGTCCCGATACCGCCACCTCCGGCGCCGGAGACGACGACGATGCGGCCGGTGAGGTCGAGCAGCCCCTCAGTAACCGGTGCCATCAATTGTCCAGACAATAGAGCGCCATATCCACGATGGAGAGCATCGTTCTACACGACTTGAGCCCAAGTCAAGGCCGCGTGGGAACTTCGTTGAGTATCTATTGTCTGGACCAATCAAGTGCTAGGGTCACCACCCGTGACCGCACTCCAGTCCGCGCTGCTGCCGTCCCGCTACACCCCGGCCACCCGGCCGGGCACCGCGGCGGGCTGGACCTTGAAGCGCTGCACACCGCCGAGTCGCGTGTTCGGCGCGAACGGTCTGCGGACCGGGCCCGACGGCCGGATCTACATCGCGCAGGTGACCGGCAGCCAGATCAGCGCGCTCGACATCGCCACCGGTGCCGTCGAGACGATCAGTCCCAAGGGCAGCGACATCGTCGCCCCCGACGATGTGGCCTTCGACGATGATGGCCGGTTGTTCGCCACCGAGGTGATGAACGGGCGCGTCAGTGTGCTGGAGAACGGAACGTCGCGGGTGCTGCGTGACGATGTGCCGTCCGCCAACGGGATCACCGTGCACAATGACCGTCTGTTCATCGGCGAATGCCGGCACGGTGGAAGGCTTTTGGAGCTCACCCTGGACGGCGCCGCGCCGCGGGTGATCATGGAGAACCTGCCGTCGCCCAACGCCATGGAGTTCGGACCCGACGGCCTGCTGTACTTCCCGGTGATGGACGCCAACGAGATCTGGCGGGTCGACGTGGACGGACACGACCCCGTAGAGCCTCAAGTGGTGGCCACCGAACTCGGGGTGCCCGACTCGGTCAAGTTCGACGCCGACGGCAGCATCGTCTCCACCCAGGTGTTCAGCGGCCAGGTGCTGCGCATCGATCCGCGCACCGGTGCGAAAACCGTGCTGGCCCAGCTGGATCCGGGCCTGGACAACTGCACGTTCGTCGACGGTCGGCTGTTCGTGTCCAGCTTCACCGGCGCGATCACCGAAATCCTGGGTGACGGCGCCACCCGGTCGGCGCTGCCCGGCGGGCTCAACTGGCCCCTGGACCTCGCCATCGGCGCCGACGGCGCGCTCTACATCGCCGACGGCACCTTCTTCTACCGCCTCCAGTCGGACGGCGGCAAAGAGGTCATCGGGACGCTGTTCACTCCCGGGTATCCGGGCTTCACCCGCGGTCTGGTCGCCTCCGGCCCCGGTGAATTCGTGGTCACCACCGCCAACGGCGTGGTCGCCCGCTACCGCACCCAGACCAGCGAACACGACGTTCTGGCCGACGGTTTCGATCAGCTCTACGGCGTCGACCTGGCCGCCGACGGTTCACCCGTCGTGGTCGAACAGGGCACCGGCCGCGTGCTGGCCGTCCGGCCCGGGGGGACCGAGGTACTGGCCACCGGGCTCGACACACCGGTCGGCGTGGTGGTCGCTCCGGGCGGCGCGATCCTGGTCTCGGAGGCCGGCCGGGTGGCGACCATCAGCGGCGGCCGGGCCGAAACCCTGGTCGGCGAACTGGAACAGCCGCAGGGCCTGCTGATCCGCGACGGCCGGCTCTATGTCGTGGACTCCGGACTAAAAGCCGTCGTCGAGTTCGACCTGAGCAGCGGAGCGCGGCAGACGATCGCGACCAACCTGCCCGTGGGCGCCCCGCCGGGTGTGGTGCCCAAGCCGCTGCTGGGGATGCCGCCGTTCTCCGGTCCGCAGGGGCCGTTCGCCGGAATCGCCGCCGGCCCCGACGGGATTCTCTACATCTCGGCCGACGCGGACGGCAGCGTACTGGCCCTCGTCCCGACCCAGCCGTGACCGGATGACCGAGACGAGGTCCGCCGATCCGCGCTACCTGCAGGTGGCCCGCGAGCTGCGCCAGGAGATCATCGACGGCAGTTACCCGGTCGGATCCCAACTGCCGACCGAACATGAACTGTGCGAACGGTTTTCGGTCAGCCGGTATACCGTGCGGGAGGCGCTGCGGCGGCTGCGGGAAGACCATCTGATCGAGTCGCGGCCCCGGGCCGGAACCCTGGTGGTGCCGCGGACCAAGACCGGGTCCTACGCACAGGACGTCATGTCGATCGACGACCTGATGGCCTTCGCGACCGGGGCTCAGTTCGTGATCCACGCCAACAAGATGCTCACCATGGACAAGGCGCTCGCCGCCCGCACCGGCCTGCCGATCGGCGAGGAGTGGCTGGCGGTCGGCGGATTCCGTCAGGTCGACGGCGCGCCGAACCCCATCTGCTTCACCGAGTACTACATCAACCGGGCGTTCGCCTCGGTCGGCCGAATCCTGCAGCGGCACAACGGCCCCATCTTCCCGTTGATCGAGGACATGTTCGGCCGCACCATCGTCGAAGTGCACCAGGAGATCGCCGCGGTGCCGATGCGCGAGGACTTGGGCGCCCGCCTCGACGTCGAGCCGGGCACGGCAGCGCTGGAGGTCCGCCGCACCTACACGACCTCCGACGGCGAGATCGCACAGGTCACCATCAACACCCACCCCGGCAACCGGTACCGCCACTCCATGACGATGCGGCGCGTGAAGGGCTAGGCGCCGATGCCCGTCCCGGATCTCTCGACCGCCGCCCGGAATGCCGGCCTCTGGGTGGACACCACCCTGGCCGACGCGCTGCGGGAGGTGGCCGCCACAACACCGCGGCGCGAACTCGTCGTCGACGGCGACGCACGCCTCGACGCGGCGACACTGCAGCGGCAGGCCACCACGCTGGCCAACGCACTGCTGGCCCGGATGCCCGTGGGCAGTGTCATCTCGATGATGCTGCCCAACTGGCACGAGGCCGCGGTCGTTTACCTCGGCGCCACGCTGGCCGGAATGGCCGTCAACCCCATCCTGCCCTCGCTCCGGGATCACGAGCTCAGGTTCATCCTCGACGACGTGCAGTCCCGGATGATCTTCGTGCCCAACGAGTTCCGCAGCCACGACTACCCCGGCATGCTCACCCGGGTGATCGACGGCCTGGCCGAGCCACCCGAGGTCGTCGTGGTGCGCGGGCCGGGACACACCCCGTACGGATCCCTGCTCACCGACGGCCCGTCGGCGCCGCTGCCGGCCCTCGACCCCGACGCGGTCCGGATGATCATGTACACCTCCGGCACCACCGGAAGGCCCAAAGGTGTTCTGCACACTCACAACTCGCTGCACGCCCTGATCCGGCAACTGCGGGACAACTGGCACATCGACCCGGGCGACAAGTTCCTGGTGCCGTCGCCCATCGCCCACATCGGTGGTTCCATCTACGCCTTCGAATGCCCGCTGCTGCTGGGGACGACGGCCGTGCTGATGGAACGCTGGGACCCCGACGACGCGGTTGCGCTGATGCTGGCCGAGGGCTGCACCCACATGGCCGGGGCCACCCCGTTTCTCGCCGGGCTGCTCGCCGCGGCCGAACGGGCCGGCACACATCTGCCCGCCCTCAAGGTGTTCATCTGCGGTGGGGCGTCGGTACCCCCGTCGCTGATCCGCAGCGCCACCGACTATTTCGACAACGCGGTCGTCAGCCGGGTCTACGGCTCGACCGAGGTGCCGGTGACCACGGTGGGCTCGACCCGGCCGGGTGACACCGGACATGCCGCCGACACCGACGGCCGCCCGGGAATCGCCGACGTCCGACTCGTCGACGGAGAGATTCGGGCCCGCGGCCCTCAGATGCTGATCGGCTACCTGCACCCGGAGGACGACGCCGAGGCCTTTGACGCCGACGGCTACTTCCGCACCGGCGACCTGGGTTCCTGGGTGGACGACGACTATCTGGTGGTGACCGGACGCGCGAAGGATGTCATCATCCGCAACGGAGAGAACATCTCCCCCAAGGAGATCGAAGACCTGTTGGTCACCGAACCGGGCATCGCCGAGATCGCCGTCGTCGGCGTCCCGGACGCCCGAACCGGCGAACGGGCCTGCGCCGTCATCGTTCCCGGCGCCGGACCCGCACCCGGCGTCGATGACCTGGGACGGGTGCTGGCCGGTCACGGCGTGGCGAGGTTCAAGGTCCCCGAGCAGGTGGCGATCTGGGACGCCCTGCCCAAGAACGACGCCGGCAAGGTGCTCAAGCACCAGATCCGGGCAATCCTGATGGAGGAGCCGAAATGCAGGTAGCAATCGTGACGGGCGCCAGCAGCGGAATCGGCCTCGGCACCGCGGTCAAGCTCGCCGAGCAGGGCATGGCCGTACTCGGCACCGGTCGCGACGAGGCCAGGCTGGCCGAATTGGCATCCGCCGTCGGTGATCCGGAGCGCATCGCGACCGTCGCCGTCGACCTCACCGCCGACGACGGACCGTCCACCGTGGTGGAGGCCGCGCTGTCCCGGTGGGGCCGCATCGACTTCCTGATCAACAACGCCGGCGTCGGCAGTCCCAAGCCGCTGCACGAGACCGACGACGAAACCCTGGACTACTTCCTGGGTTTGATGCTGCGCGCGCCGTTCCGGCTCGCCCGGGACGTGATCGGCCACATGCGTCCGGGTTCGGCGATCATCAACGTCACATCCACCTTCGCCGTGGTCGGCGGCCTGCGCGGCGGGGCATATTCCGCCGCCAAGGGCGGCCTGACGGCACTGACCACCCACATCGCCGCCCAGTACGGGCCGCAGGGTATCCGCTGCAATGCCGTCGCGCCCGGCGTCACCGTCACGCCGATGGTGGAACACCGCCTCGAGGATCCTGGTTTCCGCAAGATGCAGACCGAGATGACCCCGCATACCCGGTTGGGCCGGGTGGACGATATCGCGAGCACCATCGCGTTCCTGTGCTCGGAAGGCGGCAGCTTCATCAACGGCCAGACGATCGTCGTCGACGGCGGTTGGAGTTCCACGAAGTACTTGTCGGAGTTCGCGCTGAAATCCGAATGGGTTGCGCGGTGAGTCTTTTCAGCTTGCTGGATCAAGCCGCGGCCCGGTTCCCCGACCGCGGTGCGGTCTACCGGGGCACGGAGCAGGTGTCGACCTGGGCCGAGTTGCGCGGTCGGGCGCTCGGGTTGGCCGGGTCGATCCGGGCGTCCCTCGGACCCGGCGCCCGGGTTGCGGTCGCCACGGAGAACTGCCCGGAGATCGTCGAGTTGATGTTCGGGATCTGGGCCGCCGAATGCGTGTTCGTCCCGCTCAACTACAAGCTGTATCCCCGCGAGATGGCCGACATCCTGGCTGATTCCGGGGCCGAGATCGTGTTCGCGTCGGCGAAGATCGCCGCCGGCCTGGAACCGGTCGCCGGGGTTCCCATCACGGTGATCGGCTCGGATTCCTATGCCGCACAGGTCAATTCGACGCCGTGGCAGCCCACCGACATCGATCCGACCGCGCTGGCGTGGCTGTTCTACACCAGCGGCACCACGGGGCGGTCCAAGGGCGCGATGCTCTCGCACCGCAACCTGATGGCGATGACGGTGTCGCACCTGGCCGATTTCGACGACCCCGACGCCGACTGCAGTTTGGTGCACGGCGCGCCGATGTCGCACGGATCCGGGATGTATGTCATGCCCTACGTGTTGCGCGGCGCTCGGCAGGTCATCCCGGCCTCCGGCGCGTTCGACGCGGACGAGTTCCTGGATCTCTGCGAGCACCACCCCGGTGCCGCGGCGTTCCTGGCGCCCACCATGGTGCAGCGGCTGGTTCAGACGGGCCGGCCGTGTCCGAGCAATCTCCGCACCGTCGTCTACGGCGGCGGCCCGATGTACGTCGAGAGCCTCAAGACCGCGATGGCCGCCTTCGGGCCGATCTTCGTCCAGCTCTACGGTCAGGGCGAGGCACCGATGACCATCACCGGGCTGCGCAAGGCCGACCACGTCGGCGCCGACGACGCCGTCCTGGGTTCGGTCGGCTACCCGCGCTCCGGGGTCGAGGTGGCCGTGCTGCGCGCCGACGGCGGCCGAGCGGACATTGACGAGATCGGCGAGATCGTCTGCCGCGGTGACGTTGTCATGTCCGGCTACTGGAACAACCCCGACGCCACCGCGTCCACTCTGGTCGACGGGTGGCTGCACACCGGTGACATGGGTTCCTTCGACGACCGCGGCTACCTGACGCTGCGCGACCGGTCCAAGGATGTGGTCATCAGCGGCGGTAGCAACATCTACCCGCGCGAGGTCGAAGAGGTGCTGCTCACCCACCCACAGGTCGAGGAGGCGTGTGTGGTCGGTGCGCCGGATGCGGACTGGGGCGAGGTCGTCGTCGCGTTCATCGTGGGCTCGGCCGAGCCCGACGACCTCGACACCCATCTGCTCGAACGCATTGCACGGTTCAAGCGGCCCAAGCGGTACGTGTTCATCGACGAACTGCCGAAGAGCAGCTACGGCAAGGTGCTCAAACGCGAACTGCGAGAGCGGCTCTGACTGCGGCGGGCCGGCAGGATGGCCGAATGCATCGCTGCCCATGCGGATCCGGTGCGGACTATGAGTCCTGCTGCGGCCCGCTGCACCGCGGCGCTGCCGCACCGACCGCACTGGCCCTGATGAGGTCTCGGTTCAGCGCATACGCCCTCGGCGACGCCGATTACCTGATGACGAGTTGGCATCCCCAAACCCGGCCTGCGTCAATGGACCTCGACGATACGGTGATCTGGCGGCGCCTGCAGATCGTCGACGTCGTCGCCGGCGGCGAGGACGACGATGACGGCGTGGTGGAGTTCCGGGGCGCCTTCCGGCGCGCCGGACAGCATGACGTACTGCACGAACGCAGCCGGTTCACCCGGCTTAACGGACGGTGGGTGTACCTCGACGGCTCTTAGCGGCGAAACCCCGGCATGGGGAGCGTCGGCCGGTGAATCGCTACACTGAATGCCCATGTCCTCGATCCGGCAGATACTCGGCGGCCTGTGCCTGGGTGCCGCGCTGGCCGGCCTGACGGCAGTCGGCGCACCGTCCGCGCTGGCCGACGGCGACGGTTCACACGCCGACGGCCAGGTGCTCACCCCGTTCGACGTCGCCGACCCGGCGGTCGGCCGACTTGATCCGGCGCTGCTGACGGCAATTCAGAACGCCGCCACGGCGGCCGCGGCCGACGGCATCACGATGACCGTCAACTCGGGCTGGCGCTCCCCGGATTTCCAGCAGCGCCTGCTCGACAGCGCGATCCAGACCTACGGCAGTTTCGACGCCGCGCGTCAGTATGTGCAGACGCCGTCGGCTTCCAAACACGTCCTGGGCGAGGCCGTCGACATCGGCGGGGACGGAGCCGATCAGTGGCTGATGACCAACGGGCCGCGCTTCGGGCTGTGCCGGATCTACGCCAACGAGGTGTGGCACTTCGAGCTGGCCACCGATTCCTACGGCAACTGTCCCCCGCTGCGCCCCAACGCCGCCAGCTGAGTCGGCTCATCGCGCCGACAGCGGTCTGGCACGATGACGAAGGTGCATGAAACTCCGCAGTCCTCCGGCGTGCCGCGGGACGACACGCACACTCGCCGATCGACGGGTGGCCTCGACATCGGTGTGTACGTGCCTCAAATGGGTTTCCAGTACTCCGATCTACTGCACCGCGCCCGCCGCTGCGAGCAACTCGGCATCGGCTCGATGTGGCTCTACGACCACCTCTACGGGCCCGGCGTGCCGGACCTGCCGTCGCTAGAGGCCTGGACGCTGGCCACCGCGCTGCTGGCCGAGACCGAGCGCGTGCGGGTCGGACACATGGTGCTGTGCAACCAGTTTCGGCATCCCGTCCTGCTGGCCAAGATGGCCACCAGCCTCGACCAGATCTCCGAGGGCCGCCTTCAGCTCGGACTCGGCAGCGGGTCGATCGAATCCGAGCACCGACAGGCCGGGCTGGACTGGGGGACCCCCGCCGAACGCTCGGCCCGCCTCGGCGAGACCCTGGAGATCCTGACGCAGGCCTTCGCTACCGGACGCGTCGACCTCGCCGGCGCGCACTACCAAGTCGGCGACTTCCCGGTCAGTCCCGGCGCCGTCCAACAGCCCCGGCCGCCCATCGTCGTCGGCGGGGTCGGCGAGAAGTACACGCTGCCCCTGGTCGCGCGCTACGCCGACGTGTGGAACGTGCCGACCTACGCCCTGGATCAACTCGAGCACAAGATGTCGGTCTTGCGCGGCATCTGCGCCGACATCGGCCGCGACCCGGCCACCATCGTGATGTCGGTCGAAGCCGTCATGGCACTCGCGCCCGACGACGACACACTGCCCCGGATCCGCGAGCTGGCCGAAAAGCGATTCGGCGGACCTGGTTTCGGCCTGCACGACACGGATCTGATCGGCACGCCCGACACGATCGTGGCGCGGCTGCGTGAACTCGGCGACCTGGGCTTCGGTCAGGTGGTGCTGTTCACCCACGACCGCGCCTCGGATCAGACGCTGGAACTGCTTGCCCGCGAGGTTATTCCGGCGGTCAGCGGCTGAACGGTTCGATCACCTGCGTCCGGAACTGATCGAGGGCGTCCAGGGCGCCGTTCAGGCTGTCGCCGGGAACAGACACCTGCACCCAGGTGACACCCAGCTTGGCCAGTTCCTCGAGACCCTCCAGATAGGCACCGGCATCGAAGGATTCGGTTCCCGGGGTGCCGCCCGACAGGTTGGAGAAGGTGATGTCGACGGAGCCGGGATCACGGCCGGCGGCGTCGAGGCGTCGCCGCAGGTCGTCGATACCCGCGGCCAGCTGGGCGGTCGAATCCAGGACGTCGGTGCGGGCGGTCTTCGCCAGGACACCCTGGGCCGGGAACGGGCACCAGCCGTCGCCGTACTCGGCGACCCGGCGCCGCGCCGCGGCGGTGTTGCCGCCGATCCAGATCGGTGGATGCGGCCGGCCGGGCGGCCGTGGATGCGCGGTGATGCCCTGCGCGGTGAAATGCCGGCCCTCGTAGGTCACGTCATCGGTGGTCCAGATGGTGCGGATGACGTCGAGCGCCTCTTCGAGCAGCGCGCCCCGCTCGTCGAAGTCCACTCCCAGCGCGGCGAATTCCTTCTTCATGTATCCGACACCGATCGCGAGCGTGAACCGGCCACCGGACAGCAGGTCCAGCGTCGCACCGGATTTGGCCACCACGAACGGATTCCGGTACGGCAGCACGACGATGTTCGGAATCAGCCGCAGGGTCGTGGTGTGGGCGGCGGCAAACCCCATGGCCACGAAGGGATCCAGCGAATCGTGGCCGCCGGCGTCCAGCCAGCGCTGGGTGGGCGCCGGATGGTCGGTGAAACCGAACCCGCTGAATCCCGCCGCTTCGGCAGCGGTCGCCATGGTCGCCACGCCCGCACCGGTCACCAGCTCCGGATTGTAGGGATGACTGTGCATCGGGTGGGTGATCGCGAACCTCATCGGACGGGCGCCCAGACCGCTGCGGGCGGCAGGGTGGCCCCGCCCGACACTGCCGTCAGCCGGGGGCGCGTCCCTCTGGACCCGGAGTGGAATACCTCGGTCGGCGGTGCGTCGTCGAGGGCGGCCGCGCGCATGGCGTGCCGCTTGAACGCCCGCGCCGCGCCGCTCGGCACGTGCTCGACCGACTGCAGCCGCGCGACCAAGTCCGACGGAACATCCGTGCCCCACACCGTGACTTCCGGTACCTCACGGGCGATTTCGCCGGCCAGATGGTCACGCACCGTGGACTCCGAGGACATCATGTCGGCGCTGACGGCCACTGCGGTCGGCCGGTGCGGATTCGCGCGGTTCGCGGGTGCGTCCGTCCACCGGTGCGGGGTGACACCGAGGATCCGCAACGGCGCGAGGTCGTCGGCGTCGGGCACGAACACGTTGACCTCCCACCCCGCCAGGGCGCGGTCGGCCAGCCAACCGCCCGCCGACCGGACGACGTCGGGAACCGACCCGGCGATCACGTCCAGCCGGTGCCTCGCGGGCGCGCCGGCTTCGTGCTCCGTGCGCGTCGAGCGTCGCCGTGGTCGTGCCGCTGCCGCAAACGCGTTAGCCGCCATGCCGATTCACCTTTCCGCCGATGTCACTGCCGGTCCGCGGGATGTCCGTGATGGGTCCGGGCCGCCACCCAACCACTTTCAACGTCGGGTGCGAAATGCGAACTGCCCAACAGCGTGACACTTAGCCGAAATTTTGTAAAGTAGACCGGTGACCGTTCCCCTGCCCGGCGGCGCCGGTTTGTGGTCGGGCTTCCTGGACCGGATGTCCGCCCCGGACGCCGTCGCCGCCGCCCGCACCATCGAGGCCGCCGGCATCTCGACGATCTGGCTGCAGGAGTTCAGCGGCGTGGACCCGTTCGTCCGGGCCGCCCTGTATCTGCAGGCCACCACGGAGTTGACAGTCGCGCTCGGGGTGGCGACGATCCACGCCCGCGACCCCGAGGCCATGGTGGCCGCGGCGACCACCCTGCACGAGGCGTTCCCCGGGCGGTTCCTGTTGGGTCTGGGCACCAGCCACCGGCAACTCGCCGAGGCCCGCGGCGGACGGTACGAACGCCCGTTGGCGGCGATGCGCGACTACTTGACCGCCATGGACGCCGCCGTCGGACGACGGAAGCTGCCGCCCCGGTTCCTGGGCGCCCTCGGCCCCCGCATGGTCGAGTTGGCCGGCTCGGCGACCGACGGGTTGCACACGTACTTCTGCCCGGTGTCGCACACCGCGGCCGCCCGCGCCGCAGTCGGTCCGGACACCTGGATCGCGCCGACCCTGTTGGTCGCACTGGAAGGCTCGTGGCCGGACGCCGCGCGGGAGTACCTCGGCTTCTGTCTGGGAATGCCCAACTACCGCAACAACCTTCGGCGCTTCGGCTTCACCCGGGACGAGCTCGATTCGGCAGACGACCGGCTGCTCGACGCGCTGGTCGTCCCCGACGAACCGGCAGCGCTGTCCGCCCGCATCGACGCACATCGCGCTGCCGGCGCCGACCATGTTGTGCTGCAGTTCATTCCGCCGCCCCGCGGACAGGTGGTGCTCGACCGCGTCATGACGCGGCCGATAGCTCCCTGACGAGCTGCAGGGTGTCCAGGTCTCGGATCGCCCGGCAGCTGCGCTCGATCATCGCCACCATGACGTCGTCCCCGCGTTCGGTGGACTGCACGAACGCGACGGCCAGGGCGGTGATCAACGGGACCTGCAGCAGTCCCAGCTTGTAGTCCCGCCAGCAGGTCTCCGCGTCGTAGTCCCGCACGCCGTGGGCCAGCAGCTCCCGGTGGTAGGCGTCGACCAGGTCCCGTTCGGTCCGGGCGCGCAGCTGCGGCTCCAGACCGGATGCGATGAAGTAGGCCAGGTCCCGCGCGGGCAGCCCGACCGCCAGCGTCTGCCAGTCCACCACGGAGATGCGGGTGTGGTCGGGATCGAACAGCAGGTTGTCCAGCCGGAAGTCGCCGTGCAGCACGCTGAACCGGTCGGGTTCGAGCAGCAGCCACGGCGTCATCACCGTCGCGACATCGTTGAGCGTGGCGGCGTCCTCCTGGGACAACCGGGAACCGAGCTTCTCCAGCGTCATGCCGACGGCCATGGTGAAGATGTCGCCGAGTCCCTTGGCCGAGTCCTCGTCGGGCTTGCCCATCGCGGCGCCCGCGAAGTCACGCCAGGCCGGGTCGCACCAGCGCGGACCGTGCAGGCCGGCGAGCGCCCGGACCGCGAGTTCGGCTTCCTGCACGCCGCAGCCGGCGATCTGATCGCCCTGGACGGCGGGTGCCATGTCGGAGAGCAGCAGGACGAAATCTGTTCCGCCGGAGTCGATGTCGCAGTGGTAGCAGCGTGGCATCGGGACCCGAACGGTGTCGGCGACCTCGGTGTAGAAGGCGTGCTCGGCCTGGTAGCCGAACGACGCGCGGGCCCGCACCTCGGCGTCCTGGGACGGCAGCTTGACGACGAACGTCTCGGGGAGTTCGCCGCCACCGGAGCCATAGGTCGGCACGACGCGGTAGGTCGCCCCGGTCTGTCCGGTGCCGATCGGGCTGACGGTGACGTCGTCCACCGGCGTCCCCAAGACCGTCGACAACCACTGTGCGGTGATCTCGTCGGGACCAGCCGGGATCGAGGGGTTCGCCATGGGTCAGGAATGTACCTTCCGCGGAAACCGTGGCCGCAAACTCAGCGGGCCATCGCCTGCAGGAATGCCGGCCAATCTCCGAAGGCGTCGCGACCTACCACCTCGATGCGAACACCTAGCGGGTCGAGGTAGTACGCGAAGATCGGCGCGTCACCACCGGCGCGCGCCTCGAAGGCATAGCCCGCCCGCTCCAATTGCGCGCCGGTCGCCAGCACATCGTCGGTCCAGTAGCCGAGATGGTGCACGGCGTTGCGCGGCGCACTGGTCCAGGTGGTGCCGGGCACTTCCTGCACTAGCTCGAGATGGGGGGCGTCGATCGAGTAGACCATCCTGAACGGAATGTTCACGGGACCGTCGGCGGTGACGACCGGGATGGTGGCCTCAACGGTCTTGGTCCAGCGATACCCACCGACCGTGGATAGCCGATCGATGGCTGCGTCGAGATCGGGCACCACCACGCCCGTGTGGTAGAGATCAGCCGGCATCAACACTGACGTCATCTGCGGAGCCTGCCACATCGGCCTGACACTTTTGACGTAATCTGTAAAGTTAGTCGAAACCCTGCGCAACCGGGAGGCAGAGCATTGGGCATCGTGACCACGAGTTCGGAGACCGCGTTCAGCCAGCCACCCGAGGTCGTCTACGACTTCGTCACCAACCCGGCGAACTGGACGAAGACCTACCCGGGCAGCAATTACGTCGGCAAGCTTGACGATCTGCCGCTGAAAATCGGCGACACCTGGGAGGAGGGCGGCCCGGACAGCACGCACATCTACACGTGGCACCTGGCCATGGCGATGCGCCCCAAGCTGTGGGTGTTCAACTCGGTGGGCAACCTCGGTCATGACGCCGACGGCAACGGCGGCCGGCCGGGCCGGATCACGGTGCAGTACCACTTCACCCAGCCGGGTCCGGGCATCACCCTGTTCACCCGGACCATGACCATCGAGGCCTACAAGGACTCCCCGCTGCCCGACGGACTGTTCCGCACCGTCAACCCCGCCAACATCGACAAGTATCACGCGGCCATCGCCCGGGAACTCGAAGCGGTCGCGGTCGGCAGTTGAGCCGGTGAGGATCACCGCGACCCATCCGCCCTCGCCGCGGGCGGCCGCATGGTTCCGCGCGGCCGGCCACTGGACGGCAGCGGGTCCGGCCGACCTGTCCGCGAGTTCCCGCCCGGCCCTGGCCGACGGCGTCTCGGAATGGACCTATGCCGACCTGGAGTCCGCCGTCGCGCGAATTCGCCTGGCGCTCAGCACTTCCGGCGTCACCACGGAGGACTCCGTGCTGGTGGTCGCGCCGCTGCGCAACGAGGCCGTCGCCGCCTATCTCGCGGTGCTGCGCCACGGCAGTGTCGCCGTTCTGCTGGACCATCGCAGCGGCCGCTCCGATGTGCAGAACATCTGTGCCGTCGCGGCACCCCGGCTCGCGCTGGCCGGAACCGAGGATGCAGATCGGTTGGGGCTGAACGCGTTCTGCCCGGTGCTGCCCCTGCACGGTGCGGCGGCGGACACCGTCACCACACCCGATCCTGCGGCCGTCGACCCGGATGCCGCGGCCGTCGTCGTCTTCACCTCCGGCACCACCAGCACTCCCAAGGGTGTCATCCACACGGTGAACAGCCTGCGTTGCGGCACCGCCAACATGGTCGACGCATTGGGGTTGACCGGTGACGACACGTTGTTCCTCGCCAGCCCCGTGGCGAGCATCACCGGCGTGCTGCAGGTCGAGTCGGCGGTGCGCGTGGGTGCCAGACTTGTCCTGGCAGAACACTTTTCGCCGGAATCCGCATTCGACCAAGTGTGGGCGCATGGCGTCTCGGTGATCGGCGGAGCGCCGGTGATCGCCGAGACGATCTTCGCGGAGGCGGACCGGCGCGGCTTGGACATGTTGCCTCTGCGCTGTATTGCCCTGGGCGGAGCCATGATTCCCGCATCGGTCATCGAGTCCGCCCACCGGTTCGGGGTCCGACCGGTTCGCGTGTACGGCTCCTCGGAGGTGCCGTTCTCCACCTCTACGGCGTTGTCCGGCTACTCCCCGGACGACGGGGCCGCGCTGCCCGGGGTGGATGCGACGGTGGCTGACTCCGGCGAACTGCTCATCAGCGGGCCGCACCAGTTTCACGGTTATCTCGATCCCGCGCACAACGACGGCGCGTTCGACGGCGACTGGGTGCGCACCGGCGACCGGGCCGAACTGCTGCCAGGCCGGCGGATCCGGATCACCGGCCGGTTGAAGGAGATCGTCATCCGCAAGGGCATGAAGATCTCGCTGGCCGAAATCGACTCCGCGGCAGTCGAACTGGGCGATTGTGCGGCGTTCGCCCTGCCCGACGACGAGACCGGCGAGCGGCTGGCACTGGCTGTTCGCGAGCCTGCCGCGCCGCTGAGCTATCCGGTGGTGCGGGATCGGCTGACCGCGGCCGGGCTGGCGACCTGGAAGCTCCCCGAGCAGATCGTGGCATGGGCCGGCGAGTTTCCCCGCACCGCGAGCGGCAAGGTCGTCCGGCGTGCGCTCGCCGACGAGTCCCGCTGGGCAGCGGTGGTTTACGCGCCGCGATTGTCCGGTCCGTCAGGAGGCCGAGTGGTCTGAAGCCGGTGCGGTGCCGGGCACGGCACCCGGCGCCTCGTCGTTGTGGTGCAGCCGCTCGTGAATCTGTTCCTGTTCGTGCAGTTGCCGGTCCTCGATGTCGATCACTTCTTCGCGGGCGCCGGTGGTGGCGATCACGAGTTCGTCGAGCTTCATCAGCACCGCGTTGGTCTGGCGGTTGGTGGTGTGCTGGATCAGGAACAGCATCAGGATGCTGGTCAATGCGCCGGTGGAGTACACCAGCGCCTGCCACCACGCCGGAAACCCGGTGACGACACCGATCACGATGAGCGTGGCGACCAGCACGGTGGCCGCCAAGCTGGTCCACACCGAACCGGCGAACAGGGTGACCGATTCCGGTAAGGCCGTGGTCCAGCTCAGCGGGGAGCGCCGTTGGTCGCTCATCGGTCAGTCGGTGCTCTCGTAATCCTCGAGCCCGACGGCGGCGAGCAACTCACGTCGGTCGTCTGCCAGCCGGCTGTCGCTACCGCCCGTCTCGCGCATCAGGTCGGCCAGGCCGTCGGCGATGGCGTTGAGCTTCTGCTGCATGGCGTTGTCGCTACGGGTCTGTGTGTTCTGAAGCAGGGCAACCAGGAGGAACGTGATGATCGTGGTCAGGGTGTTGATGATGAGTTGCCAGGTGTCGAGCGGCAGGAAGACGAAGGTGGGCGCCCAGATCACCACGATGGACATACAAGCCACGAAGAACCAGGCTTTCGACACCCAGGTGGCGACTGTGGAGGCGAATCGGTCGAATGGCGGGACATGGTGGTCGACGTCGCTGGGTAGCGAGGGATGACTGTGCTGAACTCGGGGGCCGGCCATGGTCACTCCATCCGTGAAAGCGGATAACGGCGGAGGGATACCCGGTTATTGACCCGCTAATCAGCGCCCTGATCAGGCCCGAAACACCCGCCGCAACGCGGCCGCCTGCATGTCGAACAATCGCCGGCTCACGTCCCAGTCGGGAAGGTACGCATCGAAGCCGTGGCAAGTGCCGGGAAAGACATGCAGTTCGGTGGCGACGCCGGCCCACATCAACCGCAGGGCGTAGTCGATCGCCTCGTCGCGCAGCGGGTCCAGTTCCGAACAGGTGATCAATGCCGGCGGCAGCCCGGTCAGGTCGGAAACGGCGGCCGGCACCGCATCGTCCGGGCGGGCCGTTCCGCCGAGGTAGTACCTCCACATGAGGTCGGTGGCGGGACCGTCGAAACCGGGGGTGTCGGCGAACTCCTCTTTCGACGGCGACGGACGGTCGTCGAGCACCGGCTGGTGCAGCAGCTGGAACACCAGCCGGTCTCCGGCGCGCTGGGCGATGCCGGCCGCCAGTGCGGCGCCGGCGCTGCTGCCCGCGACGGCCACCCGCCCCGGGTCGACGCCGAACTCCCCGCCGATCACCGCGTCGTACACCGTGTCGACGTCCACGACGGCGGCGGGATAAGGATGCTCCGGGGCCAGCCGGTAGTCGACCGACACCACGACGCATTCGGCGCCGCGGGCCAGTTCGACGCACTGCCGGTGGTCGGTGTCGAGGTTTCCCAGGACGAAAGCACCTGAGTGGCAATAGATCACCGCCGGCGCACGACCCTGGTGGCCGCGGTAGACGCGCACCGGGACCGTCCCGATGCGGGTGTCCGTGACATCAACGCCCGCCGTGTCCAAGGCGTCGGCCTCCTGCGCGCGCCGCTGGTTCAGACCGTCACGGACGTCGGGCAGCACCTCGGATGACAGATCGGTGCGGGTGCCCGCCAGATGGCGCAGTGCGGGATCGAGACGTGCGGTGACGTCCACGGTTACCCGAAGCCTATCGAAAGCATTTGCGGCACAGGATCATCCGATCTTCAGGGATTGCCCGCCGTCGACGACGAGCTCGGCACCGGTGATGAACGACGCCGCATCGGACACCAGGAAGGCGATTGCGTCCGCGATCTCCATCGGAGTGCCCAACCGGCCCGTGGTCGCTCCCGCGATCAGCCGGGCCTGCGTCTGCTCGTCGAGCATCGGAGTCGCCACCGCGCCCGGCAGCACGGCGTTGACGCGGATCCGCGACGGTGCCAGTTCGGCGGCGGCAACCTGCGTCAGCCCGCGCAGCCCCCACTTCGACGAGCCGTAGGCGGCGTGGTTGGGAAAGGGTCGCAGCGCGCCGGTGCTGCAGGTGTTGACGATCGACGCGCCGTCGGCTTGACACAGTGCGGGAAGACATGCCTGGATACCCAGGAACGGACCCAATGTGTTTACCCGCCAGAGCCTTTCGAAGCCGGCCGCGGTCTCCTCGGCCAGTGCGGCTCGGTGCAGCACCCCCGCGTTGTTGACCAGCGTGCTCAGCGAGCCGAACGCGTCGAGAACCGTCGTGACGGCCGCGGCCCACTGTTGTTCGGAGGTGACGTCGAGCGGCACCGCGATTACCCCGTCGTCGGCCAGCCGCTCGACACCCGCGGTCAGCTCGTCGCCGGCCAGGTCCGCGGCCGCAACCTTGATGCCGTCGGCGCGCAACCGCCGCACGATGGCGGCGCCCTGCCCGCGGGCGGCTCCGGTCACCAGAGCGACGCGACCGGTCATGGCAGCTGCTCCTGTGGCACGTCGGATAGGCCTGCGGTGGTGAGGAACTGGCAACGCCGACGCTTGAACCGCCAGTCACCGCCGACCTTCACCAGATCGTCGTCATAGAGCGCGGGCCGCATGACATTGGTGCCGGCCTCGACGAACAGCACCTGGGTGCGCACCGAGGCGGTGTCACCCTCGACGGTGATCACCGACGCACCGGTCAGGTGGATGCCGCGCGGGGCCCGGGTGAACATCTTGCGCACCTTGTCCGGGCCGAGCAGCGTCTTGCCGAACACCAGGTACTCCGAGTCCGCGGTGAACAGGCCGAGGCATCCCTCGATGTCGTCGGCGTCCAACAACAGTGCGTAGGCCGCGATCAACTCGCGGATCTTTTCACGGTCGGTCATCGCAGTCCCCTCACCAGGATCTCGGCAGAGCCAGCAGCTGGGTCGCCAGTACGTTTCGCACAATCTCCGACGAGCCGCCTGAGATGGTCAATGCCCGCGACCACAGGAACGCCTGCTGCCAACGGTCATTCAGCTCGACGCCGTCCGGCCGCAACCGGCCGGAGGAGGCGAGCGTGATCGCATACCGGCACAGCGCGACGTTGAGTTCGGTGTAGGCGAGTTTGGCGATCATGCCGTCGGATGGAGTGTCGGTTCCCCGCGCGAGCTTGTCGACCGCGTCGCGGGCGATGTGCTGCACAGCGGCCACGCGGGCCTGGAAGTCGGCCAGGTCCTCCCGCACCACGGGGTCGTCGATGGCGGCACCGTCGGGCAGTTCGACCGTGCGGGCCAACTCGACCAGATCGTCGAACAGCAGCTCGAGCATCACCGCGTTGGCGCCGACATAGGCGCGCTCGGACGCCAGGCCCGAATTGGCCACCGCCCAGCCTTGATTCAGCCCGCCGAGGACGCTGTCGGCGGGCAGCACGGCGCCGTCGAAGTACACCTCACAGAACTCGTCCGAGCCGGTCATCTCGCGGATCGGACGCACGTCGATGCCGGGCGTGGCCATGTCGACGACGAACATCGTGAGTCCGGCGTGTGGGCGCGCGGCGTCCGGGTCGGTTCGGGCCAGCAGGACACCCATCTGTGACCACTGTCCGTCGGTGGTCCACACCTTCTGGCCGTCCACCCGGAACGTGCCGTCGGATTGCCGGGTGGCTTTCGTGGTGAGCCGCGCCAGGTCGCTGCCGACACTCGGCTCGCTCAGCAATTGGCACCAGATGTCCTCGGCTGAGCGGATTCTCGGCAGATACCGGTCCTTCTGCGCGGGGGTACCGAACGTGATGATCAGATGTGCCGCCAGCATCACCTGGTCGATCGGCCGTGGCGCCCGGGCGCGGACGATCTCCTCCATCACCGTGGCATCGTGCTGCGGGGTGTGTCCCGGGTGACCGCCGTACTCGGCCGGCCACGACCCGCCCATGTAGCCGGCGGTGAACAGGTCGGCGTACCAGCGACGCACGGCGCGTTCGGTTTCCGGGTCACGCGGTACCCGGATGCCGTCGTACCACTGACCGGCGGGTCGCCGGTCGGCGATGAATTGCCGCACCTGGCTGCGGTATTCGCCGATCGTGGTGTTCACCAGCCGGCCTCCTCGGCCAGGCGTCGCCGCGGTCGGCCGTATCCCATGCCGAGGGTGCAGTTCTGCACGGTGCGGCGCAGGTAGAGGTGATGGCCCCATTCCCAGGTGAACCCGATGCCGCCGCACAGTTGGATGCAGTCGCTGATGATCTCGGTTCCGCGGCCCCACAGGAAGGTCTCGGCGGTGGCCAGCCGCAATGCCAGAGCCTCACCGCGGGCGTCGAACGTGGCAGCCGCGTCGTCGAGGAGCAGTCGCAGTTGCCGGGCGGTGATGGTGTGGTCGACCAATCGGTGGGCGACGGCCTGGTACTTGCCGATGGGAGCGCCGAAGGTGGTGCGTTGTCTGGCGTATTCGACGGTCTTGTCCAGGACGTGCTCGATGCAGCCGAGGGTGTCCGCGGCGTAGAGCAGGCCGCGTGCGGTTCGGGTGCGTGCGACGGTATCCGGCTGCCCTGCAACCGGATCCGTTGCGCCCACCGAGTAGCGGACGGTCCGGCGGGTGACGTCCATCGACGGGGTCTCGTCGACCTGCGCGGCCGCCACCAGCGCGCCGGCCAGGGTGTCGCCGGTGGCGATGAGGAGCAAGGTCTCCGGTGGCACCGCCACCGTTGGGTCGATGATGCCCGGGGCGTCACCGGTGACGAAGGCGGCGTCGGCGTCAATGCCGAGTTCGGCCGCTACCAGGTTGCCGACCATGACGTCGTACGCGGGCCCGGCGTACAGGCCGCGGCCCAACTCCTCGGCGACGACCATGCCCAGCGCCAGCGAGCCGTCGGGCGGCGTGAGGGTCGACCACAATCCCAGATCGTCGAGTTGGGCTCCCGCCGCGAGGGCGTCTCGCACCGAGGCGCGCAGCAGCGCCAACTCCTCGCGGGCATCGTTGTCGGCCACCACCGCCACGTCAGTTGTAGCCCTTCGTCGTAGCGGTGACGCCCTGCCCGCCGGCCTCGCGCAGGTGTTCGGTTGCCCCGCGCCGCAGTGCCTGGGACTCCGACGCCAACGTGATCATCCGGAAACCGCGCTGCGCCATCGCCTTTCCGGTGCGACCGTCACCGGCGTGGATTCCGGCCACCAGGCCCGCCGCGGTGGCCGCGGCCTGGATGGAGTCGATCGCATCGAGCATCGCCGGTGCGGTGGTCATCTCCGCCAGGCCGTGGCCCATCGATATCGCCAGATCGGCCGGACCGACGTAGATGCCGCTGAGCCCGGGGACCGCGCAGATCTCGTCGAGTGCCGGCAACGCGGCCGCCGTCTCGATCATGACGTAGACCCCGGCGCGCTCCTCCAGTTCCGCGGTGCTGACCCCCAGCGACGCCCGCAGCGGACCGAAGCTGCGTACACCGGCTGGGGCGTACCGGGTCGCGGCGACAGCGGCGGCGGCTTGCTCGGGGGTTTCGACCAGCGCGATGACGACGGCGTCCGCGCCGGCGTCGAGGACGCGGCCGATCGGCGCCGGAGCGGCCGAGGGAAGTCGCACCGCGGTGGCGATCGGGACATGTTCCAGTCGGCGCAGCATGGTCGCCACGTCGGCGTCGTCGAGATACCCGTGCTGCGTGTCGAATCCGACGTAGTCGTACCCGGCCCGGGCGTACTCCTCCGGGCCCATCGCGGTGGGCCCGACCACCCAGCCGCCCCACACGTGCCGCTTGCCGGCGAGGGCATCCTGAAGCCGGCTCCGTGAACTCAAGGGACGATCACGATCTTCACGCGTTCCGGCACCGGCCGGCAGGCCAACTCGAACGCGGCCTGCACGTCGTCGATCCCGAAGGTGTGCGTGATGTAGGCGGGCAACAGGTCCGGATGGGCACGCGCGAACTCGTCGGCCGCGTGGAGCACCCGGGTGCGGTCGGCGGTCACCCCCGCTTTCAGGGTGAGGTTGCCGCGCAACATGGTTCGCATGCTGATCGGGTAGCAGTCGTCGTCGGGCACCCCGAAGTAGAAGACGGTGCCGGCGAACGCGGCCGCCTCCACCGCGTGCTGCAGTGTGGCGACCTGGTGCCCGACCGCCTCGATGACGACATCGGCCTTGTCCGGGTATTCGATCCGGCCCACCCAGCGGTCGCTGGTGGAACGCACGGCGGTGTCCACGCCGAACGTCGCTGACAGTGCCGAGCGGTCGACCGGGTCGACGCCGGTCACATGTACGGCGCCCAAAGCCTTTGCGACGTAGGCGAACAGCAGGCCGATGGAGCCCTGCCCGATGATCGTCACCCGCTTCCCGGTCAGGTCGCCGACCTGTTCGAGGGCGTACAGCACGCACGCCAGCGGCTGCAGGCCGACGGCCAGTTCCGGACTCAGCGCGGGGTCGTAGGACACCAGGCCGTCACCGTCGGAACGGACGACGGCCATCAACCCGTCGAAGCCCGATGCCCAGCCCACCACCCGGTCACCGACGGCGTGATCGGGGTGGCGGCTGGCCAGCACCTCGCCGACGATCTCGTGGATCGGGAAGCCGTCGATTCCGGCCGCGCACGCTCCGATGTCACCGGGCAGCTTGCCCTGGGTGCCCTTGAAACCCGGCAGGTCGCTGCCGCAGATGCCGGCGGCCAGGAACCGGAGCAGAACCTGGCGCTCGGCAAGGGATTCCGGATCGGGCTCGGGAATGTCGACCCGTTCGAACGTGTAGGGCGCGACGAGCCGGTGACACCACATCTGCTCACACCTCCACGGGGATGCTGTTCCAGCCCCACTGGAAACTCGATGGCGGCCGGGACGCCCCGTCCGCCACGATGCGGTAGTCCGGGACTCGTTTGAGGAACTCCTGCATCATGATGGTGATCTCCTGGCGTGCCACGTGGACGCCGAGACAGAAGTGCTGACCGTGCCCGAAGGACAGCAGCCGTTCGATGGGCCGGTTCCAGATGAAGGCGTCGGGGTCGTCGTACTCGCGCTCGTCGCGGGCCGCGGAGGCCAGCAGGGTGATGACCCGCTGCCCGGGTTCCAGCGTGGTGTCGTGAATGGTGTAGGGCCACCGGACGGTTCGGGCGAACCATTGCGCGGGCGCGCAGTAGCGGATGATCTCCTCGCGTGCCACCGGCACGTTGGCGTCCAGGTCGGCGCGCACCGCGGCCAACTGGTCGGGCCGCTGACTGAGCTCCCACAGGCCGGTGGCGGTGACCTTCGGAACGGTTTCGGTGGCGCCGATGAAGACGCCGAGCATCTGGGTGGCGGCCTCCACGTCGTCGAACGCCGAGCCGTCGGGCAGCCGAAAGCCGATCAGGCTGTCGGCGATCGGCACACTGCCGTCGGCGCCCTCGGCCCGGCGGCGCTCGACGATGGGAGTGAGATACGACAGGAAGCCCGGCCGCGCGTTGCCGACCTCGACACCCTCCCCGGGCTCGGCCAGCGTGCCGGCGTTGACGATGGCGAGAACTTCGGGCGCGAGATCGTCTGGAAGACCGACGAATTCGCACGCCATGGTTGCCGCGACGATGCCGCCGTAGTCCTGCGTGAGGTCGAACCGTCCGCGCGGCAGCAGCTCGTCGAGGCGTTCGTTGGCCAGTGCGCGGATCCGATCGGTCAGCTTGGTGGCCGACCGCGGCCGGAACTGCGCCGAGGTGCAGCGCCGGACGTTCTCGTAGATCGGTGAGTCGAAGTTGGCGTGAAACGGCATGGGGTGCAACGGAGGATCGGTCACGGGCCCGTCGTTGTGATGCTCCAGCACGTTGGCGGCCGGCAGGGTGCCCTCCGAGGCGACGAAGGTGCCGTCGTTGACCCCGAGCACCTGCCAGATGTCATCGAATCGGGACAGCGCGTAGGTGTCCCACTTGCCGATGTAGTAGACGGGGTGCCGGTCGCGCAACGTCCGGTAGTACGGCAGCGGGTCGGCCATCACGTCCGGATCGAACGGATCGTAGGAGAAGTCTTGAAGAACAGGCTGATTCATGTCTCTATCCCTGAAGTGGCGAGGGTGGCAGGGCCTGCAGGATCGAGTCCTCCCAGCCGTCGCGAAGGGCCGGTGCGACGCTCATCCAGGTGACGATCTCGGCGGGGGGTGCGTCCTTCCAGGACGGGTAGTGGTTCTCGAAGCAGTCCCAGTCGCCGTCCAGCGCCCAGTAGTGGATCACCTCGTTGAACCGGAAGGTGGTGATGAACGAGCCCAGCCAGCGTTTCCCGGTGGATTCCGACCAGGGCACGTAGAGCCGTTCGAGTTCGCGGATGTAGTCGTCCTGGCGGCCCGGTTTGGTCTGCATGATCTCCTGGATCACCAGTCCGGTACCGAACTCGGCCTCCCGCAGTTGCGCCAGGGTCTTGTTGTACTTGCCGGCGTACATGATCCGGCCCTCGCCCGTGGCGCCCAGCCCGGACAGGTACTGCGACCATTTCGCCGCGGCGTCGTGATGGCTGCCGCCCGCCGACTGGGCGCGGCCGATGCGGGCGTAGTCGGCGAACGCGTCGATCTCCCAGATGACCGTCACCTGCGGCCAGTGCCCGTTGTACGGGGTGGTCTCCCAGATCGCGAACAGCCGGGCGCCGAGTTCCTCCATCATCGGCTGATACAGCTCACCGAACGCCGCGGCGAACTGCGCTCCGCGGCCGGAGCCCAGCGCGATGGTTTCGTGCAGGTACAACAGTGTGTGGCCGTAATACTTCTTCATGCTCATGAAGAACGTCCGGTGGTTGACAGTGGCACCTAGCGAGCGTGACACTTGTGCCGTGATTTGTAAAGGTGCAACGTCGCTGCATCCTCTGACGGACGGTTTCTGTTTCGGCGAGGGTCCCCGGTGGTTCGAGGGGATGCTGTGGTTCTCCGACATGCTCGGCGAGGCGTTGCACACGGTTACGTTGTGCGGGTCGACGACGACCGTCCCGATGCCCGGTCACGCCCCCTCCGGGCTGGGTTTCCGTCCCGACGGCACGCTGCTCGTCGTTTCCACCGAGGCCAGGCAGGTGCTGTCCTACGACGGGGACCGGTTCACCGTCGTCGCCGACCTGACCGACCTTGCGCCGGCGCCGCTCGGCGACATGGTGGTCGACGCGGCCGGCCGCGCCTATGTCGGCTCCCAGGCCCGGGAGTGCGGCGTCGTCATCCGGATCGACCCCGACGGCTCCGCAACCGTGGTGGCCAGCGGTCTGGACTTCCCCAACGGCATGGTGCTCACCCCCGACGGCGCCACCCTGATCGTGGCCGAGTCAACCGGACGGCGGCTGAGCGCGTTCACCGTCGGCGACGAGGGGCTGTCGGAGCGCCGGATATTCGCCGACGGCTTGGCGGGGCCGCCCGACGGCCTGGCCATCGACGTCGAGGGCGGCGTGTGGACCGCTATGACGCTGGCGCACCGGTTCGACCGGATCACGGCGGGCGGGGCCGTCACCGACCGTGTCGAAACCGGCGGGCGCGTCGCGATCGCCTGCGCGCTCGGCGGTCCCGGTAACAAGACCCTGTTCGTGCTCAGCAGCACCGACGCCTACCCGGAACGGCTGCGCGGCACCAAACTGTCCCGGGTCGACACGCTGACCGTCGAGGTCGCCGGGACGGGTCCACTGGATCGAGAGGCACACCGTTGACGGCGAGTCGACGATTCGCCCCGAGGCACGAGGGGCGAGAAGGAGCGAGCGATGGGTCCTGACTCCTACTACGAACTCGTCGACGCCCACGACGAACGCGGCGAGAAGTTCGCCGCCACCGATCTGGTGCGCAGCACCTGGTCGCCCAAGATCCAGCACGGCGGGCCGGTCTCGGCCCTGCTGGTGCGGGGTCTGGAACGCTGCGCGCAGCGCGACGACACCCGCATCGCCCGCGTCGTCATCGACCTGCTCGGACCGGTGCCCGCCGATGGCGACTTCTGGATACAGAGTCGAATCGACCGGCCCGGCAAGCAGATTGAGCTCGTCAGCGCCGAGATGCTCGCCGCGGGGCCGGATGGTCCGCGTGCGGTCGCCAGGGCCAGCGCCTGGCGACTGCAGACGTTGGACACCGCGGGTCTGTTGCACGCGCCGGCGACGCCGTTGCGGCCGCTGGCCGAGGCGCGCAGCCGGGACATGGCCAAGGATTGGGACACCAACTACGTGCACAGCGTCGACTGGCGCTGGCTGACCGCGCTGGCCGACCCCGGTCCGGGCGAGTCCTGGCTCACCCCGAAAGTCAGCCTGGTCGGCGGGGAGGCGCTTACCGGCGTGCAGCGGTTGTTCACCGTGGCCGACTGCGCCAACGGCCTCGGCAACAAGATCGACATCCGCAAATTCACCTTCCTCAACACCGACCTGGCGGTGCATCTGCACCGGATGCCCGTCGGCGCATGGACCGGGATCAGGGCCGAAACCAGTTACGGCACAGACGGCATCGGCGTCACCCTGGGAACCTTGTTCGACGAGGGCGGCCCCGTCGGCGCGATCCAACAGTCCGTCCTCGTCCGTCCCCGCTGACTACACCGGCAGCTCGGGAGCCCGTCGTGGAGGCGGGTCACCGCTCCCCGCGCAGCGCCGCGAGCACCTCGTCGGTGTGCTGGCCGAGTTCCGGTGCGGGGCAACGCGGTTGCGCCGGAGTGCCGTAGAAGTCGGCCGGTGAGGCGACCATCGGGATCGAGTCATCACCGTCGGGCACGTACACCACACCTCCCGCGGCATGGAACTGATCGTCGACCAGCACGTCATCGAGCGTATTGACCGGCGCCCAGAAGAAGTCGGCCTCACCATCGAAGATCTCGCTCCACTCGGCGAGAGTCCGCGTGGCGAATATCCGGTCCAGTTCGGCGATCAACTCGGTCGCGTTGGCCGCGCGGGCGCGCGGAGTGTCGAACCGGTTGTCGGTCAGCCACTCCGGGCGTCCGACCGCGCGGCACAGCGGCGGCCAGTGCCGCGTGACCTCCAGTCCCACGATCCAGAAGCGCCGGCCGTCGGCGGTCGCGTAGTTGTTCATGCACGGGTTGTTCATCGTCTCGCGCTGGCCGATCGCGATCGACTGGCCGCTCATCAGCACGGTGTTCAGGTCGAAGCTGACGGTGTAGGCGCCCTGGCGGTACAGCGAGGTCGTCACCAGTTGCCCCGCGCCGGTGCGGTTGCGGGACACCAGGGCCGCGCAAATCGCCGCGGCCAGCGTCATGCCCGACGAATGGTCGCCCATTCCGCCGCGCTGGAACGGCGGGGTGTCACCGGGACGAGTCAGGAGGTCGGCGATGCCGGCCCGGGCCCAGAACGCCGCGACGTCGTAGGCGGGCCGGTCGGCGTCGGGCCCCTCGAGGCCGTAGCCGGTGACGATGCCGTACACCAGCGCGGGATTGCGCGCAGCGACGGCCTGAAAGTCCAGACCCAGCCGCTGCAGTGCGGCGGGACGGATATTGGTGACGAAAACGTCTGCGTCGCAGAGGAATTCGAGTGCCGTCTCCCGGCCCTCGGGAGTGCCCAGATCGAGTACGACACTGCGCTTCGACCGGTTGTCCATCTCGAACGGTGGATTGACGTCCGGACCCAGACCGAGCATGCGTCCCCACATCCGGGCCGGATCGCCGGACGGCGGTTCGATCTTGACGACGTCGGCGCCCCAGTCGGCCAGGATCCCGCCGGCCGCGGGACCGGCCACCCAGACACCGAGTTCGACGGCCTTGACACCTTCCAGCGGTCCGCTCATGGCAGCGAGTCTGCCCAGTCGCGACGTCCCGCCACACCAGTTTACGGAAAGTATTTACAAACAGGTATGCGTTTGTAACGCTTGACGGGTGAGTGACGCCGCGCCCCCGACCGACGAGGAGATGTCCTCGCGGCACCGGATCCTGCGCGCGACCGCCGAAGTGCTGGGGCGCAGCGGTCAGGCCAAGCTCAGCCTCTCGGACGTGGCCTCGCAGGCCGGGGTGTCGCGGCCCACTTTGTACCGCTGGTTCGCCTCCAAGGATGAACTGCTCAAGGCCTTCGGCGTGTTCGAACGCGAGGCCTTCGAATCCGGCATCACGAAGGTCACCGCCGACCTGCGTGGCAGTGAAAAGCTGGACGCCGCACTACGATTCATCGTGGAATACCAGCAGTCCTACTCGGGTGTCCGGATCGTCGACATCGAGCCGGAGGTGTCCATCGAGGCGCTGTCGCGGGTGATCCCGCTGATGCGCGCCCGCCTGGAGAAGTTGGTGACCGGACCCAACGGCGCGGTGAAGGCGGCCGCGGCGGTCCGGGTTGCGGTGTCGCACTACATCGTTCGCAGTGACGACGGCGACCAGTTCCTGGCCCAGCTGCGTCACGCGGTGGGACTCAAGGCCTGATCAGTCCCGGGTGACGACGATCTTGTCGGCGGCACCGGGGGTCCCCGCCTTCGCGAGGGCGGTCGCGACGTCGGCAAACGGGATGGCGTGACTGATGATCATCGCGTACTTCTGCCAGTTCGCCACGAGGTCGGCGGTGACCTCGAAGAACTCCTCGGGGTAGCCCATCGATCCGACGATCGACACTTCGCTGCTCATCACGGTCACGAAGTCGACGGATACTGGCTGTTTGTGTACGGCGACCACGCCGACGGTGGCTCCGGTCTTCGCCGACGCGAGCGCGGTGTCGATGACGGCGGGCACACCCGCCGCGTCGAGGTAGATGTCGGTGTCCGCCTTGCCGGGGAACATGGCCGTGCCCTCGCCGTGCAACTCGATGAGCCGCTCGCGGACGTTCTCCGTGCTCGAGTCGATGACCGCGTCGGCTCCGATCGCCCGCGCCTTCTCGAGGCGGGACGCGATCACATCGGCCACCGTGACATGCTGCACGCCAACAGATTTGAAGGCCAGGACGGCTCCGAGCCCGATGGGTCCGGCACCGAATATCAGCACCTTGTCGGTGGCCGCGGGCCGGCAGCGGTTCACCGCATGGCGTGCGACGGCCATGGGTTCGTTGAGCGCGGCGACCTCGAACGGAATGTGATCCGGAATCACCTCCAGACTCACCCCGCGGCGCGCGTCCTCGATCAGCAGGTACTCCGACAGGCCGCCCTGAGGACCGCCGTTGCCGATGATGCCGCCGGGTGCGGCCATCGGGTTGATCACGACATGGTCCCCGATTCGGACGTCCGTGACCTCGGCGCCCACCTCGACGACTTCGCCGGCAGGCTCATGTCCGAGTGGCATGTGGCCCTGCCGGGGCGGAAGGCCGCCGATCGCGATGTACATCGAGTCGCTGCCGCAGATTCCGCACGCGCGAATCCGGACCAGCACGTCTCGTGGACCGGTGACCGGTGTGGGCCCCTCGACGACGTCCGTCTTGTCCGGCCCGGTGACGATGCATGACTTCATGCCGATTCCCTCGAGTCGTCGGCCAACATCGCTTCGACCCGCGCCGCGGCCGAGCACACCTGCCTGCCCAGTGTTTCGATTCGGGCCTTGCTGAGTTCGGCGAACGGCGCCGCGGTGACCGACATGGTCACCCCGGCCGCGCCCTGCTTGACGGGAGCCGACACCGTCGCCACCGGATGGGTCCGCCCGGCCCGGAGTTCCCCGGGCAGAAAGTCGACCACCGTCAGATCGGCGAACGCCCCCGCCAGTCGCGCCGTGATCGCGTCGGGTTCGCCGTCCACCGACAGCGCGCGCAGCGCCGTGTAGACGCGGGCGTACTCACGGCTCAGCCGTTCGATGAGATACCCCCGACGGCGAATCTCCTGCAGCACAGCCGAAAGGCGCTGCGTCAGTTCGGTCGTGGGGTTCCCGATCCCCGCCAGCCAGGCATTGCGCTCGTCGTCACCGGCCCAGGCGAGGTAGTCGCGACCGAACGGAGCGACGAGGGGAAGCCGGAACCCGGTGCGGATCGGCGACCCCGCGGGCGAGTCGCCGACGCTGTCGACCACGGTGACGGTGCCGGATTCGCGGCGCGCGACGCACACCTGCACCCTGACCGTCTCGTAGAGATCCTGCAGAATCCCGTGAAACGGCCGGTCGCCGGCGACCCTGGCAATCGACGCCAACGCGGGCCCCCAGGAGTATCCGCCGGTCTGCTCGTCGCGCACCACCCAACGGTGGGCGACGAGGGTGGCCAGGATCGCGTGCGCGGTGGCGCGACTGATGCCGAGGGTGCGCGCGATGTGTGTCAACGGGAATGCCTGCCGCGGCTGCGCTCCGAGCAGCTCCAGCACCGCGATGACCCGTTCCGTCGGCGGGGACGGTACTTGACCAACCCCGGCGGAGAGCCCTACCTTCAGGGGCGTCATATTTTCGAAGAGTACATCGAATATTCGACGCTCACAATCGCGAATCGGAGCATGCGATGGGCGAAACCGCCACCGTGCTGGAGTTTGACGATCTCGTCGCACCACGCCTCACCGATGTGCAACGGCAGATCCTCGACCACACCGAATCCAGGGTCGTCGACCTCGACATGGATCGCATGCTGGCCGAAGCGGTGGAGCAGGCCGGCGTCGACGACCTGGACGAGGCCGACGGCGTCCTCGCGCGCGTCGGCGCCTACGTCGCGGCGATCGAAGCCGACGACGGCCTCACACAGTTGATCCGCGGAACGTTACGGTCCCGCGTCGTGCGGTTGTTGCGCAACAGATTATCGCTGACCGGGTTCATCAAGCGATACCCGGAAGTCGAGGCGATCGAGATCGACAGGCCGATCATCGTCGTCGGCATGCCGCGATCGGGCACCACCCATCTGGTGAACCTCCTGGCCGCCGACACCCGGCGACGCGCACTGCCGTATTGGGAGAGCCGCGAGCCGATGCCATTGCCCGGGCAGGGCCCCGACACCTTCGGCATCGATCCCCGCTACACCGCGGCCAAGGGCGAGCACGAGGCGATGATGGTCTCCGCACCGCACACGGCCGCCCTGCACGACCGGTTGCCGGAGGCCATCGAAGAAGAGTGCGAGCTACAGGATCTGGACTTCTCGGCCTACGTGCTGGAGTGGCACGCCCGCGTTCCCGGCTGGCGCGACTTCTATCTGGGGCTGGATCAGACGCGGCATTACGCGTACACCAGGAAGGTGCTGCAGGCATTGACCTTCCTGCGCGGACCGCGCACCTGGGTGCTCAAATCTCCGCAGCACAGCGAGCAACTCGGCCCATTGATGGCGACGTTTCCCGACGCCACGGTCGCGTTCACCCATCGTGACCCCGTCGCGGTGATCCAGTCGGCGGTGACGATGATGGCGTACTCGGATCGGTTGCGCCGCCGCAGTATCGATCCGCAGTGGCTGATCGACTACTGGACCGACCGGGTGCACCGGCTGCTGTCGGCCTGCGTGCGTGACCGCGAACTGGTCCCCGCCGACCGCAGCGTCGACGTCGGCTTCCACCACCTCAACGGTCACGAACTCGAGCTTCTCGACGACCTGTACGCGCGCGCCGGAGTGGAGCTGACACCGCCCGTCGTCAAGGCGTTCCGCGCCTACCTCGACGGCAACCCGCGTGGCAAGCACGGGCAGGTTCGCTACGACCTGCGCGCGCACTTCGGTGTCACCCCGGAGGAGATCCGGTCGCGGTTCGACTTCTACTTCGACCGCTTCGACGTCAAGCCGGAAGTCCGATGAGCGAGAACGGCTTCGAACCGATCTACCGCAGCCGCCCGGGCGCCGACGCGCTGGCGCCGGCGACGGCACCGCACGCCACGCAGGTCGCGCCGGGCATCTGGATGTCGCCCGGGCTGTCCAACGCCTACCTGCTGACCACCGGCGACGGCCGGGTGGTGGTCAACACCGGCATGGGTTTCGAAAGCCCGGTCCACCGGGCCAACTTCGACGCCGTGGACGACTCCCCCACCCGTTACATCATCGTCACCCAGGGTCACTACGACCACGTCGGCGGCCTCGACGTCATGCGGGATCCCGGCACAGTCGTTGTCGCCCAGGCCAACTGGCGACAGTGGCGCGACGACAACGACCGGCTGGCCGCCTTCCGGGCCCGCAACAGCGGTTTCGCCTTTTCCGACAGACTGAGGCGAGGCATCAAGGCCATCCAGAACCGCGTCGGCGATACCCTGCCACCACAGGCCGCCGGAACCGCCGACCTCGAGGTCGACGACACCCTGACCTTGACCGTCGGCGGCCGCACCATCGAACTGCTGGCGACTCCGGGCGGCGAGACCACCGACTCCCTGGTGGTGTGGCTGCCCGAACAGCGGATCTGTCTGTGCGGCAACACGTTCGGTCCGCTGTTCGGGCACATCCCCAACTTCGTCACCATGCGCGGCGACCGCTACCGTGACGCCCTGGAGACCATCTCGTCCATCGAACGGGTCAGAGACCTGCACCCCGACATCCTGATCACCGGACACTTCGACCCTGTCGTCGGCGCGGACCGGATACACACTGAGCTGACGCGGCTCCGTGACGCGGTCCGGTACCTGCACGACCGGACCGTCGCGGGCATGAACGCGGGAACGGACGTCTACACGCTGATGCGCGACATCACCCTGCCCGCCGAACTGGATGTCGGCCAGGGCTACGGCAAGGTGTCCTGGGACGTCCGGGCGATCTGGGAGAACTACACGGGCTGGTTCCACCACCGCTCGACCACCGAGCTGTATGCCGTGAGCCCCGTGGAAACGTACGGCGACATCGTCGAATTGGCCGGGGCTGAGAACCTGCTCGCACGCGCCGCGGCGCACCTGGCCGAGGACCGCCCGGTGCACGCGATCCAGCTGGCCGAGCCCGTCGCCCGCGAGCAGCCCGACAACCAACGGGCCACAACCATTCTGATCGCCGCCCATGAAAGCCTGCTTGCGCAGAGCACCAACTTTTGGGAGCGCGCCTGGCTCACCAAGCAGATCGAAGAACTGGAGCATCGATGACCGGACGTGTCACATTCGACTTCGCCGGCACCTCCGTGCTCGTGACCGGCGGCACCAGTGGTATCGGTCACGGCACCGCGACGCTGTTCCGCGACGCCGGCGCAGACGTCACGATCACCGGAACACGTTCCAAGGCAGGCGAATACGACACCGACCTGACCGGAATGCAATACCGCCAACTTCGCCTCGACGACCCCGCCGCGATCGACGAATTCGCGGCCTCTTTCGCGACCCTCGATGTCCTGGTCAACAATGCCGGGGCGAATTTTCCCGGCGGACTGGACGAAAAGAAGCCCGACGGCTTCGAGGCCTCCGTCGCGCTGAACCTGACCGCACCGTACCGGCTCACGGTCGGCCTGCGCCCGGTGCTGCGCGCGTCCACGGCGGCCGGCGGGGCCAGCGTCGTCAACCTCGCGTCGATGTCGGCGCTGCGCGCGGTTCCCATGGTCCCGGGTTACGGCTCGGCCAAGGCCGGCATCGTCAGCATGACGCGCAACCTGGCCGTCGCCTGGGCCCGGCACAACATCCGCGTCAACGCGGTGGCCCCCGGCGCCATCGAAACACCGATGACCCGGCCGATGATGGGGATACCCGAGATCCGCGACCCGGAGATCGCGCACATCCCGGCGGGCCGCTTCGGACTGGTCGGCGAGGTCGCGCCCACCATCGCGTTCCTGTGCACCGAGCAGAGCAGCTACACCAGCGGCGCGCTGTTCATCGTCGACGGCGCATCCGACTGTTACTGAGCCGCAGCGTAATTCGGTTTGCCCAGTCCGAGCGCGTGCTGGGCGATCATGTTGCGGAACACCTCCAGAGTGCCGCCGTACACCCCGGTCGGCCCGGCCAACCGGAAGATGTATTCGGCACCGCCGTCGTCGGCGGCGCCGTCGGTGTCCACCGGCAACGCCGACGCCGCGCCGAGCAGGTCCATCAGATCCGGTGACACGTCGCGCATGGTCTGCGCGATCGCGACCCGGCCGAACATCTCCGGCGTGCTCATCGCCGCCTCCAGCCGCGCGATCGAGCGGCCCAGCCGGTAGGCCACCGACTCGTCGGCCACGTTCGCGCGCGCGGCGATACGGTCGACGGCCTCGGCCGTCAGGTTGATGTGCTCGGTCATCACCGCGATCTTGTCCAGACCGCTCTTGTCCCGTTCGACCGTGCCATGTTCGGCGTCCAGCGCACCGCGCAGCACCGCCCAGCCGCCGTTCACCTCACCGACGCGGTAGCGGTCCGGCACCCGGACGTCGCTGTAGTAGGTGATGTTGGTGCGGTCCCCGTCCACGGTGCGGATGCCCTGGACCTCGACACCGGGTGAGTCCATCGGCACCAGGAACATGGTGAGGCTCTTGTGTTTCGGAGCATCCGGATCGGTGTTGGTGATCAGGAAGACGTACTGCGCGTTGTGCGCGTTGGACGTGAACATCTTGGAGCCGTTGATAACCCAGCCGTCGCCGTCCCGGACCGCCCGCGTCTTGCAGGTGGCCACGTCCGAACCGCCCTCGGGTTCGGTATAGCCCAGGCACAGACGCAGCTCCCCGGACAGCACCCCGGGCAACACCTCGTCACGCAACTCCGGGCTCGCGAACGCCGCGACGGTGTGCGCCACCATCGCGGTTGTCCCCCAGTGAAACCACGGCGTGTGGGCGCGGGCGATCTCCAGTTCCCAGATCCGCCGGCGCACCGCGCTGAATCCCTCGCCGGTACCGGCGTTGAAGTCGGCGGCCAGATAACCCGCCGACCCCAGGGCCAGGTGCACACCCTCGTGGAAGTTCTCGCCGGTCGCGCGGTCGTGCGCGATGACCTCGTCGGTGACGACCCCGGACAGGAATCCCCGCAGTTCGTCCCGGAACGCGCGGTCGTCCTCGGACAGTTCGACGCGAGAGAAATCCATCGCCCCAGCGTGACAGTGTCCCCTAGTTTTGTAAAGCCTGGCGGGGCAGCACCGGTCCGTCGTCGAGGTCCTCGTCGACACCGAGCTCGCTCAGTCCGACCTTGGTGAGCAGACCGGTGCCGTAGGCGGCCAGCAGGAGCTTCTCGTCGCTGCTGTGGCCCTCGTCGTAGAGCATCGCGCCGATCAGGCAGATGACGGCCATCTTGAACGCGTTGAAAGCGCGGTACCAGGAACGGTTTTGCAGCGTGATGCCGCTGACCTTCTCGTAGTGCGCGAGCAGTTCGTCGATGCCGAGCGCGGCGGGGTGACTGGCGATGCCGACCGGTTGCATCCACAGCAGTTCGAGCCAGCCGATGTCGGTCAGCGGGTCGCCGACCGTGGTCATCTCCCAGTCGAACACGGCGCTGACCTCGCCGTCGGTGAAGGCGAAGTTGCCCGGCTTCGCGTCGCCGTGCACCAGCGTGACCGTCGGATGCGGCTGCGGCATGGAGGTGCGCAATTCGGCCAGCAGTCGTTCGAGTGCGGGCAATGGACCCCGTTTGACGCGGTCCATCTCGGCGGCCCAGTGATCGAGTTCGCGCCGCAGGTGATCGCCGGTGTCGAGGGTCCGCAGCCCGGTGGCGTCGAGGTCGACGGCGTGGACGGCTGCGATCTGCTCGACCAAGCTCTGGCACATCCGGACGACGGTCTCGTCGGGCACGGCGGGGGTGTCCATCTCGAAGACGTCGCCGCGGACGCGTTCCATCACCAGGAAGGGCCGGCCCAGGACGTCGCCGGTGTCCTCGAGCCACAGCACCGGCGGCACCCGGACTCCGGTTCCGGCCAACGCTCGCAAAATCTCGAATTGCCTTGGCAGGTCGTAGGGTTCGAGTAGCGCGGGCGGCTTCGGCCGCTGGCGGAGGACCACCTCTCGGCGGGTCTCGTCGTCGCCGCGGCGTTCCACCAGGGTCAGCACCATCATTTCGGCGGAGTGCCCGAAGTCCACCCGGTCGAGTCCCTCTACGCGGACGTCGTCGGCGTCGGGCACCCGGTCGCGCAGCCAGGCCTCCAGGTTGCGGTCGACCGGGGTCTTGTCCTGGGTGAAGGCCGACATGTCCATCGCCGCCCAGTTCGGGTAGCGCCGATAACCCTGACCACCCATCAGCAGTTCGAAGATGCCCCAACCGGTCTTGCCGTCCAGGTCGAAGCGCATCAACTGATCCAGCGCCATCGACTTGCCCTCGGTCTCGGTCAACTGGTCCGGATCGGTGCTGTCCCAAACGAAGTGGATGAAGTACGCGCCGTCACCGAGGTCCTCGTACTGGCAGTGGCCCATCGGCAGCCCGTAGTAGGCGTTGACCGCCTGGTGCGGGGTGTCCGCGCTGACCCGGTAGACCTTCCCGTCCTCGTCGGTGAACGCGAGCGCGGCCCGGGCGGGGCGCTTGCGGTCACCGTCGAACTCGACGTCGTGTT
>ERZ724513.6-NODE-6-length-89508-cov-22.672890_pt1 | contig 89508 bp, 73 predicted proteins | sample MGYA00376046_ERZ724513 | MGnify/ENA primary metagenome ERZ724513 (study PRJEB28724, sample SAMN07190883) | activated sludge metagenome | isolation source: activated sludge of sewage treatment plant in Hong Hong | place: Hong Kong | collected 2016-03-17 ...
CAGCGCGGTCAGCGCGAGGACTTTGTCCGCCACGGCCACGGCCGCGACGGTTCCCGCCGAGATTTTGAGAAACTGTCTCCGTGAAACGGAAACCTGCATAATAGCTACCTCCTTGTGAGGCACATGAGTCCCTCATGCACCTGTTCGTACGACTTCACTACACTCACACGAATGCAAGTTCGTCTGGTGGACCTCCTTTCCGCGTGTCGAATTGGAAACATTCGTCCCTCACAATTCGAAAATGTCGAGCGGGCATTCGCTCGGCGTAGGAAGATATTACAATTTGCATGCCGTCATGGTCGTAAACGGCAGCAATGTTACCTGCGGGGATAGCTTTTTTTGATTAATAAAATCAGCTATTTAAGTGGTCGTCTTGGTGGCGTGAGAGCGAGGGGAATGTTGTTAGAACTGGTGGGGTCAGAAAGTACTGACTGCTGTGGGGGGTGAAATTCATAAGATATTGATATGTTTTAGTTATTTTGTGTCTGTAAATGCGGACGCGCCCACATGTCGCTAAAAAGTATCATGAAAACAATTTGTTACGACATCTTCGCTGTATGTGGTGTCATGATTGTCTGACACCGTTATTTCTCGTCTTTTGTGTAGCGGCGCATGATCTCATGGAAGTAGGAACGGGGAAGGCCGGAGTCCTGTGCGGCATGGGTGACGTTGCCTTGGTGAATGGTCAGTTTGGTCGAGATATACCGCCGATTGAATGCTTCTAGGACCTGTTCCTTCGCCTTGGCATAGGGGAGGTGGAGGTAGTCCTCGTCGGGGAGCTCTCTCTGACGGTGATCCGGAACCGCCAACATGCCTGCTACATCGGCAATGCCGATACGATCTCCCTTGGCCAGCATGACGGCTCTCTCCATCACGTTCCGCAGTTCCCGCACGTTGCCTGGCCATGGGTAGGCGACCAGTTCCGTGACTGCTGTGGGGTGAAGATCTTCCACATGTTTAGAAAACTCCTTGGCGTAGCGGGCGATGAAGTGCCGGGCCAGCACGGGAATGTCTTCTGTCCGCTCCCGCAAGGGAGGCACGCGGATAACCATAACATTGAGGCGGAAAAAGAGATCCTTCCTGAACTCGTTTCGCTGTACCTTCTCGGCAAGATCCTGATTCGTTGCGGCAACGAAGCGGACATTGACCTTCCGTTGCTGGGTACTGCCGACTGCACGGACTTCCCCAGCTTCCAGGACGCGCAGCAGCTTGGCTTGCAGGTTCGCCGGCAAGTCGCCGATTTCATCCAGAAAGACGGTCCCGTGACTTCCTGACTCGATCAGGCCGGTTCGGTCGGAAACTGCGCCGGTAAACGCGCCGCGGACATGCCCGAACAGTTCGCTCTCTACGGTGCCTTCTGAAAACGTGGTGCAATCCACGACTTGAAACGGTCCGTCGCTGTCGAGGCTCCGCTCGTGAATGGCTTTGGCGATCAGTTCCTTCCCGGTTCCGGTTTCTCCGATGATCAGCGTCGTCGAAGGGACCCGCGCAATCGCTTCGATCATGGCCATCACGTTGCGGATCGGGGCGCTGACACCCACGAGGTTCTTGAACGGGATTCGAGGAGCAACCGGTTCATCGGGAGTGGCCTGCAGCAGGATTTCCGACATGCGCATGGCTCGATGAATCCGGGCTGCCAGATCCATGGCGTCGTACGGTTTGACGACATAATCAAACGCCCCGTGGCGCATGGCATCGATCACCGTTTCCGTCGCATCCACCCGGCTTAGCATGATGACCGGAATGCGACGATTGAGGTCTTGGACGCGCCGCAGGAGTTCAATCCCGCTGATCCCCGGCAATCGCACGTCGGCAATGATCAGATCAACAGCATCCTTCTGGAGGCGCTCAATCGCTCCTTCGGCCGTCGCATTGATGACCAGTGTGATCTCGTCGTCTTCGTGCCGGGGCAGCTCAGGCTCCACGGTGCGCAGGAATAGATCGACATCTCCTGCGTCGTCCTCGACCAGCAGGATGGTGAACGACTTTTGTTTGGTACTTGCCATACGTATTGTTCAGGAAGACGCTCGCCGTTCGCCGAAGCACGATCGCCCCATCGCATCCATGCGCACGAAGGGACAAAGGAACCGCGAGGAAGAGGCTGGTGCCCGGCAGCCACCTGCCGTACCTGCTGCTATCTTAGGAGGCGAGGTTGAAGGAAATCAACTGTTTGCATGGCCTTGCCCGGGAAGGGTGGATTGGTGCGGGGTGGAATGATTGGAAAGGGGGAGCATGGCAAACGGGATGCCGAAGTGGCATGCACGGCGATCCAGGCGCCCTCAATTGCCTCCATGCAGGGCTACGTGTGAAGCGTCGTTCATCTGCTCATATTCATACTCTTGATGCGGTGTCGTGTGCAGGGTGGGAACGGCGGAGGTGTTGAGAGAAAGAGGGAAGATCGGTGCAGCGGAGGTCTGGCCGGTGAACGTTGTGCCTCGGTTTGCAGGAGATGCTGCTTTCGTGGATTGTTGTTTAGGGCCAATGAATGGTTGCGGTTCCAGCCCCCAGTTCCCATCATTTTCCGATGTGAGGCGCCGTGAACGGACAGTGGGTGATGGAGTGGGGGTGTAGCGGGCCGGGATGCTCTGCATCGGCCGGTGAGGGGGTCTGAGCATCGGACGGCTGTGCTGCTCTGGTAGCAGAGGGGGATGGACAGAAGGTTGCAACAGTCGCAGGGGTGGATGAAACGAGGGGCGCACCAGCGGAGCCTCGGGGAAGAGAGGACTCGATGGTGCCCCGATCACACAGCAGGGATCCAGAGCCGCTGCAAGCACGAGCAATGTGTGAGTCCATGATAGGAGAAAAGCGTGCATGGGTCGTCACCTTTCCGATGGGGGCCGTGTCTGTGCCGAATACAGTGCCGCTATTGCCGGTACGTCGCTGCCGAGCACAACAACTGAAGAGGCATATTTCGTTCCATGCGTGTTCGCGCGTGGTGTGTGGAATGGCGAGGGGTAAGAGCGTTTGAGCCTGAGGATGGAGAGAAACGGTCGTTCGTCGCACTGTGTCAAGTGTGCGGAATCGATCGATTTGGAGGCGTATGCCTAGGTGCGTCGCGTTTCGGAGGCGCAGCGGTTCCGTCGGCTCACTTCTCGAATATCAACATGAGATAGGCCAGGAACAGGAGGAGGTGAACGGCTCCGAGCAGGACGTTCGTGCGTCTTACTGCGAACGTCAACATGCTCACCACGAAGGTCAGGATCAGGAGAATGGTGTCGACTGCATCGATGCCGAGAATGATCGTGGAGCCGGTGAAGAACCCGATGGCAAGGACGGCCGGAATGGTCAGGCTAATGCTGGCGAGGACCGAACCCAAAAGTATGTTGACGGAGCGCTGCAATTGATTGGCTAGGGCCGCGCGAACTGCGCCAAGGGATTCCGGCGCCAGCACGAGTCCCGCGACCAACACCCCGCCCAGGGTGGGAGGGGCGTGCCAGAGTCGAAGCGTGTGATCGATCGGGACGGCAACATGCTCCGACAGAATGACCAGCGGGAGTAGGTAGGCTAAGAGGAGTAGGGTATGGAACCAGACCGAGCCTCCGGGAGAGGGGTGGTGTTGGTGCAGGATCGTCGCGTGGCGTTTTTTCGAGCTGCGAGGGGCAACGAAATAATCACGATGCCGGAGATTTTGAATCGCGAGAAACACGCCGTAGAGCCCGAGGGACATGATGATCAGGAACACGGATTGATGCGGAGAGAATGTTGGGCCTGAGGAAGACACGGTATAGTTTGGCATGACGAGCCCCAGTGCAGCCAACGGCATGATGACGGCGAGAAAGGCGTTGGCTCCTTGCAGATTGTAGGTCTGCTCGTGATATCGCAAGCCGCCGAGCAAGAGCGACAATCCCACCATGCCGTTCAGGACGAGCATCACCACGGCAAACATGGCATCCCGTGCCAGGGAGGCATTGCCGTTTCCTGTGTACATAAACGCGGCAATCATCATCACTTCGATGCCGGTGACCGACAACGTCAGAATCACGGTGCCCAGTGGTTCGCCCAGCCGGGCCGCCAGGTGTTCCGCATGGCGAAGTACGGCAAAGGCCGACAGAACGATGACCAGAAGCAACCATCCGAGCATGGCGCTCAGGCGCAGGGGATTCGAAAGATCGCTCAACCACTCGTGGCCGTGGAGAAAGAACAGGACGGCGGTCCCGACGGGAATGATCAACCACCATTCGCCGAAGATGCGGCTACGATGAGGCGGGGTGGTGCGGTGTGGAAAGCGCAGAAGCGACGAATCCTGCGGAGTCGATGTAACCAAGGACAACATAGGGACGGCGACCCGTGGGTGTGTCTGCGCGCCGACGGTCGGTCAGGCGCTGCCTTTCAGTCCGATGATGCCAAGGATGATGCAGAGGAGGGAACACACTTTCACGATCGACACGGATTCGGCGAAGAGGACGATGCCTAGTACCGCTGTGCCTGCGGCGCCGATGCCTGTCCACACCGCGTAGCCAGTGCCGACGGGGATGCTTTTCAAGGCTTGAGCGAGACAGCCGAAACTCGCGACCATCGCGGCCAACGTGACGGCTGTGGGCCAGAGGCGGGAGAAGCCCTCCGTATATTTGAGACCGATTGCCCAGCAGATCTCGAACAGACCGGCCACCACGAGGAACGTCCATGCCATAAATCGGTACTCATTGTCCTTCGTACGGGTGAGTGGGAGCGAGCAAGCAGGGGGATCCGACAGCTCGTCCAGTGTCGTCATCATACAGAATCAGATGCTCGAAACCACCTCGGCATTTCACTAGGGGCTGCGCATGTAAGGAGGAGAACCTGCGCGCAGGGTCTGCAGGAGCGGACACCACCTTCACGCTGGTTGTTCGTCCACGGATGCAGCGGGTGCAGCCGGACGGTCAAACCACTGGTATAACACTGGCAGGACGATCAACGTCAGCAGCGTCGAACTGACCAGGCCTCCGATGACGACGATCGCCAACGGGCGTTGGACCTCCGAGCCGATGCCGTGTGAGAGCGCCAAGGGGAGCAACCCCAGGAGGGCGACGACAGCGGTCATCAGCACCGGACGCAAACGCAGGGAACAGCCGGTGACAACGGCTTCGTTGCCGTCCATGCCCTCAGCGCGCAGCTTATTGATGTAGGACACTAAGACGATGCCGTTCAGAACGGCCACTCCGAACAGGTTGATGAACCCCACGGAGGCCGGCACGCTCAGGTATTCGCCGGTCAGCCAGAGGGCCGCAATGCCGCCGATCAGGGCGAAGGGCAGATTCAGAATGATCAGGGCGGCATACCGCAACGAGTTGAAGGAGGAAAACAGGATGAGAAAGATCACGCCGATGGTGATCGGGACAATAACTTTCAGGCGAGCCATCGCCCGCTGCATGTTTTCAAATGAACCGCCCCAGAGCAGCCGGTACCCGGTCGGCAACTGTATCTGACGGTCGATTTTCGTCTGGGCCTCATGCACGATGCTCTCGATGTCGCGACCGAACGTATTGAAGCCGACGTAGATTCGGCGCTGCAGGCCTTCACGGCTGATCAATGCCGGGCCTTCGCGCAGTTCCACCTTGGCGATGTCACCTAGTGGGATCAGCGCGCCGGCCGCGGTGGTCAGGAGGATATTGCCGATGGTGTCGACGCTGTCGCGATATTGTTCTGGAAAACGAAGAATGAGGTCGAAGCGGCGCTGCCCTTCGTAGACCCGCGTGGCAGCGTCGGCGCCGATCGCGGTCGTAATGATTTCCCGAATCTGGGCGACATTGATGCCGTGGCGGGCGATCTTGCCGCGATCGATATCGATGGTCAGGTAAGACTGTCCGAAGAGTTGCTCCACACGCACGTCCTTGACCCCTTGAATGCCGTTCATAATGCCCTGAATTTTTTCTGCGGTGTTGCGCAGAATGTCCAGGTCTTCGCCGATGACCTTGACGGTGGCTTCTGAGCGAACTCCCGAGACCAACTCATCGACCCGTTGTTGAATCGGCTGGCTGATCAGGAAGTTGGCGCCGGGAATCTGTTGCAGGCGACGGCGGATCGCGTCATCAAGTTGCGATTTGGTCGAGGCGGTTTTCCATTGATCCATCGGGACGAGCGACACGACGGGATCGCTCGCATTCGGCTCCTGAGGATCGTTGCCGAGCTCGGTCCGGCCGATTTTCGACACCACCATGCGGGCTTCCGGGAACTCCAGTACCGCTCGCTGCATTTCCTTCTCGATCTCGATGGATTTTTCCAACGAAATGCCAGGAAGCCGGATGGTTTGAGGCGTCACCGACCCCTCGTTCAAGATAGGGATGAATTCGCCTCCCAGAAAAGGAAACAGCGCCAGGCTGCCGGCCAGCAGGCTGAGGGCGAGTGCGAGCACGGCGGTGCGATGGCCAAGCGCCCATCCGAGTGTCGGCAGGTAGCCGCGCTTGACCCACCGCAGGAGAAAGGTGTCTTCCTCTTTAGCATCCTTGAGGACCAGGGAGCAGAGCACCGGCGACAGGGTCAGCGACAGCAACAGAGAGATCAGCAGGGCGATGATGATGGTATAGGCCAGCGGCTGAAACATTTTCCCTTCCATGCCTTGCAGGGAAAGGATCGGAAAAAAGACGATGATGATGATCAGGATGCCGAAGACGACCGGCTGTCCCACTTCCATCGCCGCCTGCAGAATCAAGGAGGTCTTGCCGGTCGAGGAGTCGCGGTGTTCGGAGAGATGGCGATACACGTTTTCCACGACCACCACGGAACCATCCACCATCATGCCGATCGCGATGACCAGCCCACCCAGCGACATCAAATTTGCGGTCAATCCTACCCGATCCATGACGATAAAGGTGGCCAGTGGGGTGAGGATCAAGGTCGCGGTGACGATCAGGGCGCTGCGGACGTTGCCGAGAAAGAGGAACAGGACCACAACCACCAGCACGACGCCTTCGAACAGGGCCTTGTACACGGTGTTCAAGGCGGAGGTGATCAATTCGATGCGATCGTAAAAGGGGACGATGCGGAGGCCGCCGGGAAGCAGCTTGTGCTGGTGAATGTCGTCGATTTTGGTTTTGACCGCCTGGACCACTTCACGGGCGTTGCCGCCGCGGAGCATGAGCACGATCCCGGTCACGGCTTCATGTTGGCCGTTGATCACGGCTGCACCGTGGCGGATAGCGTGCCCCACGCGAACCTCGGCCACGTCCCGCACATAGACCGGGGTGCCGCCTTCTTCTTTCACGACGATTTGCTCGATGTCCGCGAGGGTCTTGATGAGGCCGACCCCCCGCACGATGAATCGCTCGGCGTTCTTTTCCAGAATATTTCCGCCGGCGTTGGCATTGTTCTGTTCGACCGCGCGGAACACATCGTGGAGGGCGAGGTTGTATTTTCGCAGCAGGCCCGGCTCGACCATGACCTGGAATTCTTTGACGAACCCTCCTAGGGAATTCACGTCCACGACATCCGGGAGTCCCTTGAGCAACGGGCGGATCAGCCAGTCCTGGAGGGTGCGACGGTTCATCAACTCGGACTCGGAGAGTTGTGTGCCTGCCGTGTCATCCTGCGGGCCTTTTAAAAAATATTGAAAGACTTCGCCCAGCCCGGTGGTATTGGGGACCAACTGGGACAGCGAGCCAGGCGGCAGCTGATCCTGTACTTCGAGAATGCGTTCGAGTACCACCTGTCGTGCCAGGTAGATATCGACCGTGTCTTCGAAGATCACGTCGATCATGGAAAGCCCGACTTTCGACAGCGAACGCACCTCAACCAGGCCGGGGGAGCCGGTCAACTGGAGTTCGAGGGGAAATGTCACGAACCGTTCGATTTCTTCCGGAGAGAGTCCGGGTGTTTTCGTCACGACCTGAACCAGGACCGTCGTGACATCAGGAAAAGCGTCGATGGGAATGGTTTGAAACGAGTAGATGCCTCCGATAGCCAGGGCCAGGGCCAGGACGACCACGAGGACACGTTGGCGGAGGGACATCTGCAGCAGCGACGATAACATGCAATCAGATCTGCGAACCGAACAGCTCGGATTTGAGCACGTAGGAGCCTTTCACGACGACGGCCTCCTGTTCCTGGACGCCGCCGAACACTTTGACCTGCTGTCCGTTGGACTCCCCCAATTGAACGTCGCGGACTTCGAAGACCCCCGGTTCACGTTGCACGAAGACGAATTGGCGATCACGGTCGCGCTGCACGGCCGTTTCGGGTAGCAGGAGTGTCTCTGGTTGCGGTTCGGAATAGACGCGGACCGTGGCATACATCGAGGGTTTGAGCTTGCGTTCGGGGTTGGACAATTCGAGTCGAAGCCGCATCGTGCGGGTAGCCGGATCGAGGACGTCTCCGACGTAGGTGATCCGCCCGTGAAAAATCTGTCCCGGATAGGCGGCCACGTGCACTTCCACCGCCTGTCCATCTCCTTCCAGATCAGACTGGATGTATGGAATATCCTTTTCGGGAATTTTCGCGGTCACCCAGACCTCCGAAAGATCGGCGACGACAAACAATTTTTCCGTGGTTTCCACCACCTCGCCCTTGGTCAGATTTCTGGCGATGATCCGGCCGTCGAAGGGGGCGACCACCGGGACGTGCGAACGAATGGTGTGGTTGCGATCCAGATTGCGCAAATCCTCGTCGGTGAGTCCCAGGATCAATAGGCGGTCACGAGCTTCTCGCAGTTCGGCCCGAAGGCTGAGCATCTCTCCTTCACGTCGTTGCAATTCGGCTACGCCGATGACTTTTTCCTTCAACAACAATTCAGCCCGCCGAAAGGCTCGATCCGCTACGTTCAGTTTGGCCGTCGCTTTGAGATAGGCCGATTGCGCCATTCCCAGCTCACTGCTGTAGAGGAGCGCCAGGAGTGTGCCGCCTTTCACTTCCCGGCCGAGGTCGGCGTAGACATCGATGACCCGGCCGCGGACGAGCGTCGTGATGTCGGCCAGCGCGTGCTCGTTCGGCTCTACGGTTCCTGGAAAATCCCGAAAGGTGCGGAACTCCCCGCGCTGGAGCGGTTGTACGGTGATTCCAGCCGCTTTCATCTTTTCCGCCGTCAATCGAACCACGCCGGTGTCCGGAGAGGCGGCAGGCGGATTCGCCCCGGTGGCATTGGGCGGAGGGCCATCGCATCCGGCGAGCCCTGACAGGCTGAGGAGGCCGAACAACAACAGAAAGATTGGCCGGCGTATGGCGGATCGCAACACGGCGGCCGCGGTGTGGACAGAGGTCATTGACGGTATCACAGGGGGCCCCCCACCGCGCGTTCCAGGAGCGTGAGTGACGTGGAAAGATCGAATTGTGCCTGCGCATAGTCTAGCAGAATCTGGCGCTGCACCCGCTGTGCATCCAGGACCTCGATCAAGCTGGACGCGCCCTGCTGGAAGCTGAACTTAGCGATGCGGAGGGCTTCCTCCGCCTGTCTGAGCAATCCTTTCTCGTAGACTTCGATCAGATCCGCTGTTGTTTTTGCATCCTGAAAATGTTGGCTGATGTTGCGGATGAGTTCATTGCGTGCACGGAGGAATTCCGCTTCGCCTTTTCGTTTGCTGCCCAAGGCCGTGATGATTTCGCCCTGTCGACGATCCCACACCGGAGTGGGAAAAGAGACGCCGCCGGTGAAGGCTTCCCGGCCGATTTCCCGCCAGTAGCTGCCGCCGACCGTGATGTTGGGCACCCGGGCTTGCCGCTCGTACTCCAGGCTGTGATCGGCTTGCTCGACCGATTTGCTCAAGCGCTGGATCGTGGGATGTTCAGCCAGAGCACGTTCGGTCAGAATCTCGATGCCGAAGCTTGGCCCCACACGGTGGAGTTGTCCGTCGATGGCATAGTTGGGACCGAGCGAGCCGGCCGTGAGCGTATCGAGCATCACTCGGCCGACCCGCGTTCGATTGGCCGCGCGCGTGAGGGCTTGTTTGGCTTTCAGGACTTCCACTTCACTGCGGATCGCCTCGAACTGAGGGCTTTCTCCAAGACGCACTCTGGTGGTGACGGCCCGATGCACGTCCTCGATGGTCGCGAGATTCTGTTGGGCGAGCGCGAGGTCGCGTTGGGCCAACAGTAAATCGTAAAACGCCAGTTTGACGTCGGCGACAAGATTCAGGCGGGTTTCCGCCAAGCCGGCCGACGCGCTGGCCACACCGGCTTCGGTCGCGCGTTGGCGGGCAGCACGTTTCGAGGGCCACTCGATCGGTTGTCCCACGGTCAGATTGAATTCCGTGAGGGACTCTCGCACGGCCGGATCGAAGAGACCCAGGTCCCTCATCTTGCCGCGGCCGCTGTTGGCGTTCACCGAAGGATTGAGATAGGTGTAGGCGGCCACCTGTTGCCCGCGGTTTTGATCGATCGTGCTTTCGGCGCTGGCAACGGTGGGATTGCGCGCGAGGGCCAGATCCAGCACGCGTTGGAGCGAGTAGACCGGGTCAGTGCCGGCTTGATCGGTCAGGCTTGTCGACGGAGATGCGCACAGGCCAGCGTTCGGAAGCAGCCATGCCAAGAAGAGTAGCGCGAACAGGGTTCGGGCGATGAATCGCACGGTGCATGCGCCTGTCAGCAGGAGTGTGGTTCCTCTAGCCGGCCGTTCAGTCGCAAGTGGCCGTTGTGTTGGTGTCATGGTTTTCGGTGCGGTTCCGGCCGTGATGCGGTGATGCAGACTGGGTGCCGGTCCGCCTCTGCTGATGAGTGTCATGGTCGGTCGTCCTTCCTCCGTACGATCGCCAGTCACCACGTGACGGCGGGATTTCGCAACGGTGTGCGTCGTGTCCCGATACACATACCGTATCACCCTCGCCGGGTGAAGTCGATCAGGCACGGGGGGAATCGTGGCTTGCCCCTGCGGTGGACGCCAGGTCAGTAGTTCCAGCGAACAAACAGTCTGTGTGGTGCAGGAGGGGACTCCCGGTGACTCTCCATTGGAGGAGTCCAGCACTGTGTAAGCGAGGAAGCTGACCTGGCGAATGCCTCAGCAGGGTGGTCCACGTTGGCGGCAGTTGCAGTCTGACGCGCAGGAAGTTGGCTAGCGGGCGAAGGCCCCTGACATCGTGTGTGACCGGTCGGCGGCGTGGCGGCTTCGGCGACTGAGCAATCGATCGGACCCACATCGCCACAACGTTTGCTGGTTGGGCCTGGTTGGCCGCACGTGAGAGTCGTACCCCGTTGGTGTTGGAGCGTGCATCAGGAATCGTATGGATGCACTTGCGTGAGGCGGCAGTACAGTTGCGTACATTGCGGACAATAGCCATCGGTAAAGCTGAGGTCATGTGTCGCGAGATTATGTTTTTGAATAAATGTCGGCAAATCGGACCAGCCGCCTGCCTCCCCACCTCCCGTCCCCTGATCGTGAATGCGCCAACAAAACTGGCATTGCGTGGCTGTGGGTTCCATCTGCAGGAACTCCTTCCTTGGAGTCGGGACGCAGTAGATAGGCCGCGTATGGCGCCATCAGCACCCTACAGAACGTGGCACCGCCCTGCAACTAGGTGATGTCCTAGGTTGAGCGCAAAAGAGTGCGGGGGGACAGGGCTGAACCGAGGCACTGTCCTGGTGACACAGAAGCGAGAGAAGGCCGGGGCTAGGCGGAGGTGAGCCCGTGTGCGAGCGCATATTTGGTCAGCTCGGCGGTCGTGCGCAGATTGAGATGGAAAATGATTTGGGCCTTGTGGAACTCCACGGTTTTGGGGGAGATGTTCAAGAGTGCCGCGATTTCTTTGATGGTCCGCCCTTCGGCAATGAGCTGCAGCACCTCGCGCTGCCGTGGCGTGAGGTCTTGCCGCTGCGAAAACATGCCGCCCTCCTCGGACGACAGGCCGGTGACAATCTCTCGCGTCAGCAACGACGTGACGAAGTATTGTCCCTTCAAGACTGCCTCAATGGCTTGATCCAATTCCCTGGCCGCCGAGCGTTTGAGCAGGTATGCCGAGGCGCCGGCCTTAAAGGCCTCGCTCACGTAGGCGGGGTCGGCGTGCATGGTGACGAAGATCAATTTTACGTCGGGCAGCAGTTTCTTGATCTGGCGCCCCGCGTCGACGCCGTTCAAGAGGGGCATGGAGATGTCGAGCAGAATGAGGTCGGGGCGCAATCGCACTGCGGCTTCCAGCAGGGCGCGGCCGTCCTCCACTGCGCCCACGACTTCGCAACGCTGTTCGACGATGCGGCGGAAGCCTTCCAGAACCAGGGTGTGATCATCTGCCAGCAACACTCGAGGGGGCGTCGTCGTGCTCATACGGAAACCTCCGCGTGGGGAACGTGAATGGACAGGCGCGTGCCTTTCCGAGGGATGGAGTCGATGGTGACGGTGCCGTGGACCAGGCGCACACGCTCGGCCATGCTGACCAAGCCGAGTCCGCGCGGGTTGTCCACCGCGTTCTGTGTATCGAAGCCGATGCCGTCATCCTGCACGGTCAGGGTGATGCCGTCCGCTGTCGAGGCCAGGGATACGGTCGCACGCGAGGCGTGCGCATGCTTCATCACATTGGCGAGGCATTCCTGCGCGATGCGATACAAACAAGTCGACACGGCCTGAGGGATCATGTGCGGGGTGACGTCGACTTCCAGTGAAATTTCCAGCGTCGAGCGTATTGCGCAATCATCGACCAGTCGTTGCAGCGCAACGGGAAGCCCCAAATCGTCGAGGATCGACGGATGGAACTGATAGGCGAGGTGGCGGACGTCATCGGACAGTTCCGTCAGACGGTCCTGGATCGAGCGCAACTCTTTGCGGCATGTGTCGGCTGACGGCGGGAGGGTGGCTTCCAGCGATTCGGCCTGGACCACCAGCATGGCGAGCCGTTGGTTGATGTCGTCGTGAAGATCTCTGGAAATACGTCGACGTTCTTCTTCCTGTACCGTGAGGAGGCGAGCGGTTAGATCACGCAGTTCCTGTCGACTGATGGCGAGTGCCTGCTCGCTGGCGCGAAGAAATCCTTCCGTTTCGACATGACCGGAAATTTCCTGCAGCAGCGTCTGATTCACATCGGCCAGTTCCTTCGTGCGAGCGTCCACGCGGGCCTCCAACTCGTCCTTGGCATGGCGCAATTGCATTTCGGCCTGTTGCCGCTGCTGAAGGAGGATGGCCGCAGCCCAGAGCACGATCAGGCTGAAGATTCGGTTGGGGATGCCGACCCACAGGGGAACGGCACTGCTCTGCGGACCAAGTGCTGCCCCCAGGACGATGAGCGGGGTGGACGCGGTGGCGGTTATGAAGGGCAGGCGAGCATTCGAAGAACCGGCAGCCACCAGTACCACTCCCGCGTACAGCACGCCGATCGCGATTCCAAGGGGCATGAACAGATCGGCGACGAACAGGACGCTGCTCAGGGTGACGACGAGCGTCAATAGCGTGCGATTATGAGCCGCATGCGTCATGGGCCGTTCCATCTTCCGTATTATGCGTCTCTTGCCGGGTTGGTTCAACTCCTGCGCAGTGTGCGCAGCCGTTGCGTCACGATTCGTGCTCCAGCTGTTTCTTGAGTCGGCGATCCAATGCAAAACGGGTCAGCCCCAAATACTTGGCGGCCAGGGTCTTATTGTGGTCGGACAGGCGCACGACTTCCTCGATCAGCGCCGACTCAATGTCCCCTAACGTCTGTTGTCCCAGAACCATCTCGATCCGTAGCGAGGGGTGCTCCCCTTGCGCCATAGCCACCGTGATCTGTGCGGCCTGATCGCGGAGTTCTCGCGGGAGGCAGCCGGCGGTCAGGGTTTTGTCGTGACACAGGATCATGGCGCGCTCGATGATGTTCTGCAGTTCGCGGATATTTCCAGGATAGCTGTATCGCTGGAGCAGTTCCTGCGCCTCCGGTTCAATGTCGAGGACTTCTTTGCCGAATTCCTTGCCGAACCGCAACATCGCCTGCATGCAGAGCGGGAGGATGTCCTCCGTTCGGACGCGCAACGACGGGAGTTCGAAGGTCACCACGTTCAGACGGAAGAAGAGATCTTCGCGAAAGGTCCCCCGCGCGGTGTCTTTTTTGAGATCGCGATTCGTGGCGGTCATTAACCGGAAATCAACCGAGAGGTCTTCGGTGCCGCCCAGCCGCCGGAACGTGCGCTCCTGGAGCACGCGGAGGAGTTTCGCTTGCATGGCCGGATCTAAATCGCCGATTTCATCCAGAAAGAGCGTGCCGCCCTCGGCCTTTTCGAGCAGGCCGCGTTTTCGTTGATGGGCGCCGGTGAAGGCTCCCCGCTCATAGCCGAACAACTCGCTCTCGAATAGTTCCTTCGGGATGGCGGTGCAATTCACGGCGACAAACGGCCCGGTGGCCCGAGGTCCGTTGGAGTGGATGACGCGTGCGAGAAATTCCTTGCCGCTCCCAGTCTCGCCTTGGAGTAACACTGTCGCTTTGGCATTCTGTGCGACGTCCCGAACCTGGCCGAGCAGAAGTTGCATGGCGGGGCTGCGCACCTCGATGTTGGAGAGGGCATAGGCACTGTTCTGATCTTCCATGGCGAATTCGACGCGATGGCGAAGGGCGAGAAATTCGAGCGCCCGATCGACGACAGGGTCGACACCGGACAAATCAACGGACTTGATCAGAAAGTCGTAGGCGCCTAGCCGCATCGCCTCCACGGCGTTCTCCACCGTTCCGTATGCCGTGAGCATGATGACCAGCGTTTGCGGCGCGAGGGGACGAATCTGTCGAAGCGCTTCGATGCCGCCCATCCCGGGCATTTTCAAATCCAACAGGATCAAGTCGGGGGGATGTTGCGTGACAGCCCGGACCAATTCCTCACCGGATTCGAGTCCGGTGACGGTGTGATGGCGCCGTGAGAGCCGTTTGACGATGGCGGAGCGAATCGCCGGCTCGTCATCCGTAACGTAGATCGTGGCCTGCATGGGTTCCTTCTTCTTGCATTCGTTGCGGCTGTTGGCGTAACGGCGCCCACACGCGAACCGTGGTGCCGCGCCCCGGCTCACTGTCCAGTGCGATGTCCCCGCCGTGGGCGTCGAGAATATTGCGGCAAATCGCCAACCCCAATCCAGTTCCCCGTGGTTTGCCGCTGGTGAAAAACGGTTCGAACACGTGCTGCAAGTGGGCGGGGCTGATCCCCTGTCCATGGTCTGTGACGGCCACTTCGAGTCCCGGTTCGACGCCGCGCGCGAGTTGGGTGAGGGTGACGGTAATAGCGCCTCCGGTCGGCGTGGCCTCGATCGCATTTTGCATCACGTTGAGCAGCACCTGTTTGAATTGATCACGGTCGGCCTGGATCATAGACGGAGGGGCCGGGGCCGACAGGGTGATCACGGCCTGTTTGTGTGCCAGGGGTTCATCTAACACCTTTGTCACTTCATGCACCAGCTGTGCCATGTCGAAGGCGAACGCCACGATCTCCCGGGGCCGCGCATAGTCGATGATCTGGTTGACGATGCGATCGAGGCGCTTGGTCTCTTGCAGAATGACCTCAAGGTCGGGACGACGGGCGTCGTCGGGAGCGGTGTCGTCGAGCAGGAGGGAGGTGGTCGAGCCAATTCCCACGAGAGGATTTCTGATCTCGTGTGCGATGCCGGCGGCAACCTGCCCCAAGGTGGCCAGCCGTTCCGCCCGACGTAGGCGTGTTTGCATAAAATCGAGGGCGGTGATGTCCACATTGAATCCCTGATACATGACGACCTGCCCGGAGTGGTCCCGAATCGGGATGCGCCGGCTCAAGACTTTGCGAACCGTGCCGTCGGCATGCAGAAAGCGGAAGACCATTTCGCTGGGTTGTCCTTCTGCTACCGCCCGCGAGAATTCCTCGATTACTCGATCCCGATCCTCCGGGTGGATGGCGCGTCGCACGGCGTCGGGATCTTTTTCTTCGCTTGGATCGAGGCCCGCAAGCACACTGTTGTAGCGGTTGCTGAAGACCAAGGTCATCCCGCGCGTGGTGAAAATGCCGAACGGTGCGTGGTCGACGATGCTCCGGTATTTGGCTTCCGATCCGGCCAGGTCTTGGTTGAGCTGACGGAGGTTCGTTTCCGATTGTTGCACCATGGCGATGTGAGATTGGATGGCTGCGCTCATGGCGCGCATCACACGCGACAAATGTCCGATTTCATCCGTTCTCGTCATCACAGGAACTTGCGGGATCGGGTTGCTGTCGGACGTGACAACGGCGGAGGCCAGGCGCGCAAGCGGGGTCGTGATCGAGTGGGCGATGAGGTGGAGGGCGGCCACCATGCAGATCAGCGCAAAGAGTCCGCCACCCAGGATGGTCATCAGCATGGTGTCGCGATCCTGGGAGATCTTTGCCAGCTTAGTATTCAGGGCCGTTTGCGTGAGGTGTTCGAATCGGCCCATGTCCTGCCGGATTTTCAGCATTAACGTGCGGCCCTTGCCTTCCTCGATATACTGCCGCGCCTCGTCGGTGTGTTCGGCCTTCACGGCGTCGATCAGCAGCTCCTTCTCACTGATGAACTGTTTGACGAGTTGTTGGACCGACGTAATGAGCACACGTTGATCGTCTTGTTGAGATACTTGCGCTTCGAGCGTGCGGCCGATGTTGAGCACGTGGTCCTGGGCCGTGCGGTAAGGGAACAGGTAATGTTCCTGGCTGGTCAGCACGAAACCACGGAACCCCGTTTCGAGGTCGACGACCAGCCGAAGATACTCGGACGCCAGGCGTTGCGAGTAGTAGATATCGTTGAGCTGTCCTTCGTCGTCGGAAAAGGTCGTGACGCTGCGATAGGTCAAGATACTGAGCAGCAGAACCGTCAGCGCAGGGATCACCGACGCAAGGAACAGCTTGCGGGCAATGGGCAGGTTGCTTAGCAGGTCGCTCAAGGCAGATCTCAGTCTCCGGGGGTATGGTAGTCCGCTCTCCTATCTCTGTGCAATATCGCCGCCTCGTCAGGTCTTCAGGCTGTCCCCGACTCGCATCATTCTGATGGGCTTCTGAACGCTGTCCTCGCGGTTCGAGGCTCTCGCGCGTGGTGTGATACTGCGAACGAGCGATTTCGCACCGAGCGACCGTGCGATCTCGCCCGCATTCGTGTGGCTGTGAGTCTGGGGATCGTGTCTGTCCGTCAGTCCTGCCAGAGAGGCGTAGGGTCTTTCCTGTGCTGATTCAGCTGCGTCCTGCGTGGGGCAGCCCAACGAGGCACGCGCCTTGCTGAGCTACCGCTGGACAGGTCTCGGTGGCAGGGGCGATGGCGCGTACACGATTCGAGTGAGCAGCGACCCGAACAAGGAGGAGACAATGGATTATGTGAAGCCCTACGGCGTGGTGGACAGTATGTTGGCCGGCGGCGCCCTCAAGCTGAGCTTGCCGCCCCGCCAGTTGGTGTTGCGCGGGATGTTGGCCGGTGCGTACTTGGGAATCGGGACCAGCATGGCCGTGACGGTGGCCGTCGAAACGGGCTACTGGATCCTTGGGAGTTTGCTCTTTCCGTTCGGATTAGCATTGGCCATCTTGCTTGGCGCGGAGATCATCACGGGAAGTTTTGCGCTGCTCCCTGTCGCGGCGGTCGATGGTCAGAAAAATGCCGGATTATCTCACGTCTTCGCGAACTGGGGATGGGTATTCCTCGGCAATCTCCTCGGGAGCGTGCTCTATGCGACGTTGTTCGCAATCGCGCTGACCACGGGAGGCGATGCGCCGATCAATGCCGTCGGCACAAAATTGATCGCCATTGCACAAGCCAAAACGACCTACTACGCCTCTCACGGTTCTGCGGGTCTGCTCGCGGCATTCACCAAAGGTATGTTGTGCAACTGGATGGTCAGCCTCGCCGTCGTCGCGGCCTACATGTCGACGTCGTTGTCCGGAAAATTTGTTGCGATCTGGGGTCCGACGCTGTTGTTTTTCTCTCAAGGTTTTGAACATGCCGTGGTCAACATGTTTCTGATGCCGGTCGGCATGATGCTCGGCGCAGACGTCAGCCTGTCCACGTGGTGGCTCTGGAATCAAATCCCTGTGACGCTGGGCAATCTGGTCGGCGGCATGCTGTTCACGGGGTTGGCGATCTATGCGGCCCATCGCACGACGGCGCCCGCTGCGAGTCCGGTTCCGGCTCAGCCCGTCAGTGCCAGGGGCGATCAGCCGGGATATTCACCATCGTATTAGCGGTGAGGAAGCGTAGTCATGGGTGCGGGGTATCTCGGCCGATTGCACGGATGGCGATTCGTCCTTTTCAATGCCGTGCTTGGCTTGTCGCACATCGTCGTGTTGTTCAACGCCGGATCGTACATCGCCTTGTTGCCTCATGTTTCAGGGGATCTGGGCGGGGTGTTGCCCAGTTTTCTCACCTGGGCGCAAACCGACTTCATGGTCGGATTGGCGTTGGGCTTTCCACTCGCGCGGTACCTGTCCGGACGGATTGGCGACTACCGTCTTCTGATCGGCGCGTTCATCGTCTACAGCATCGCGTCCTATTTGTGCGGCGACAGCCGAACCCTTGCGCAATTCGTTCCTGCGCGCATCGTACAAGGCATTGCCGGCGGCATCACGCTGCCGATCGCCCAATCCATGTTGCTCAACGAATATCCCAAACGGCTCAAGGCCGTCGCGTTGACCGTCTGGGGCCTGTTCAGTATCACCCCGTTCACCATCGGCATGCCGGTGGGAGGCTACATCGCCTACATGCTCGGGTGGCGCTTTCTCTTTTACTTGGATTTCGTGCTGACGTTGGTGATTGTCGGCACGTTGGCCGCCTTGTTATACGGCCGTGGATTTCATCGACGGTACGCTCGCTTCGACCTGGTCGGGTTTCTGCTGCTGGCCGTGCTGTTGTTGGGGCTGCAAACTTTGCTCAATATGGGCAACGATTTCGACTGGCTGGACTCGCCATTCCTCCAAGCCATCGCGGTGGTGTTGCTGATCGCATTTCCGTGTTTCATCATTTGGGAACTGGGGGAGCGGCATCCGACATTGGACCTCCGGCTGTTCCTGCATCGCAATTTTGTCATCGGGATCATCAGTCTGACACTCGGGTTTTTCTCGATCCAGGGATTGTTGTCTCTCCTGATTGTCCAGATCCAACTGATTTTGGGATATTCCTCGAAGTTAGCCGGTCTGGCGCTGCTTCCGTTAGTCGTGCTGAGTGCACCGATCATCGCCGTCATGCATTACCTCTGCAAGTATATCGATGCGCGCTGGCTGGTGTGTTTCAATTGTCTCGGTTTCGCCTGGACGTTTTATTGGATCGGCTTGTACGACGATCCTCATTCGTACGAAGAATTGTTCTGGCCCATGGTGATCGAGGGGATTTTTCTGGGGTCGTTCTTCACGCCGGTGACGGTGCTGACCCTGCATGGTTTGTCCGGCCCCCTGATGACGCGCGCGGCGGAGGTGGCCAATCTATTGCGTGTCGCCGCGGGCGCATTCGGTATCACGTTCCAGGGCATCGTCCTGTTCCGACGGATTCATTTCCATCAACTGCATTTGGCCGATCATTTCGGGGGCCGGCAGTCGATTTCGTACGACCCGCTGGGTCAACTGGCAGCGAAATTCCAAGCGGCAGGATTGTCTTCTGGCGAAGCGCAGGCCAAGCTGGGCCTGGTGATCAGGCAGGAAGCGGCGATACTCGGCCTCAACGATGCGTTCCTCGTGGCGAGTTTCATCTTTATCGGGTTGGGCGTCCTTGTGTGGTTCGCGCATCCGACGCATGTGCCCATTGCGTCGAGCCCTCCAGAGGATCTGCGCATGAAACGTGCCGAGGAGTTGCTTGAGGAGGTGCCATGAGATCGGGTTCATCGACAGGGTATCGCGTGCGAATCAGCTTTGGGATCGGCTGTGCCTTGCTCTTTGCAAGCTGCGCCTGGATTCCCAAGGGCGATCCACCGGCCCAATATCTCGACCCGCCGGAAATGACCGAAACTCTCGCTGAAGTGACAAGCCGGCTGCAGAATTGGCCCCAGGATCGGTGGTGGGAACAGTTTGGCAATCCGGAGTTGAACGGGCTGATCGAAACCGCGCTCAAGGACAATCCCGGCCTGAAACATGCCGCGGCGCGGTTGCGGCAAGCCACGTCGCTGGTGAAGGTGGAAGGTGCGCGGTTGTTGCCGTTCCTGGAAGCGGATGCGTCGCTGACCTATGAGCGCATCTCCCAGCATGGCGTCTTCGCTGCCCTGAATCCCGAAGTGGCGGGCATCAAGATCATGTACGGCATCATCAACCCGCTCAGCTTCCGGTATGAATTCGATTTCTGGGGGAAAAACCGGGCCATGCTCGAGGCGGCTCTGGGCCATGCGGCTGCCGAAGAGGCCGAAACGGCCGAGGTGCGGCTTCGGTTGACCACCGGGATTGCCCGCGCCTATTTCCGGGGACAGTCCTTACAACAGCAACTCAGCATCGTGAAGACGATCGTCGGCATTCGCCGCGATCTCAAGACACTGGCGGAGACCCGGTTCCGTCTGGGACTCGACAATGATCAGCCGTTCAAAATCGCCGTGGCCGACTACGAGGCGGCGTTCAAACGGCAAGCCGCCATTCGTGATCAATTGGATGTCCAGCGGCATCTGCTGGCACGATTAGCCGGGAAGGGGCCGGATGAAGCGGCCCATTTGTTTGCCAAGCCCATAGCCAACATTCCCAAGCAAATTCCTGCGCCGGATCATCTGTCGATCGGCCTGCTGGTCCATCGTCCGGATCTGGCTGCAGCCTTGTATCGAGCGCATGCCGCGTCGCGCCTGGTCAGGGTGGCGACCACGCAATTCTATCCCACCATCGATCTCACGGGGTTTGTGGGATTTAATGCCCTGACGCTTGCCAAGGGGACCGATAAGCTGGCGAATTTTCTCTTTAGCGGTCAGAGCTTCACCTATGGCCTGGCGCCGGGTTTGCGGATGCCCTGGTTTGAGGGCGGCCGGCTGCGGGGCGAATTGGGCGCGCAGCGTGCGGAATATGACGCGGCAGTAGAACTCTATAACGACACGCTTCTCGATGCGATGCGGGAAGTGGCGGACAGTCTCAGTGCCTGGCACACGACCAACGAGATCATGGCGTCACACAAGCGGTTGGTGGCCTCGCTGGGCGAAGACTGGAAATTGGCGAAAGTGCGGCTCGTCAACGGCCTGGACGATGATCGCGAAGTGCTGCGTCATCGGTATCCCGTCCTCGAACAAGAATATGCCCTGAGAGCCTTGGAGAGCGATCAGCTCGTGGCCGCCGTCGATCTGATCGAGTCCCTGGGGGGCGGTTATCACAATCCGGACATCGAAAAGCGACCGAAACACAACCCGAGCTAAATCTATGACCACCACAACTGCAGATATATCTCAATCTCCACAATCTCCCGGCGGACCGCCGCCGGCTGGCTCCTTCCGCATTCATCCAAAGGCCATTCGCGCGCGCCGAAACAGGCGTTTATTGGTCGTGGCGCTGCTGGTGCTGGTCGCGACCGTCGGGTATCTCATCTACTGGTACACGCACGATCGGTTTTGGGTCCGCACTGACAATGCGTATGTCACCGGCAATTTAGTACCGGTCGCGGCGCAGGCATCCGGGATCATCACGCAGGTCTTGGCCGAAGAAACGCAATTCGTCAATCGCGGCGACTTGCTTGTGCGGTTGGATGAGCATCAAGCCTATGCCGCGTTGGGACGGGCGCGCGGACGGTTGGGCGAGGAGGTCCGGCGGATTGCCGCGCTATTCATCAATCGCAAACAACTGGCGGAGAAGTTGCGGTCGCGCACCGCTCGCTTGGAGCTCGCCGAGCACGACATGGATCGGTATCAACGGGCCTCGCCAAGCGGGGCCATTTCCAAACAAATTTTGCAGAACACGGCAGATAAGATCGCCAGTCTGGAAGCGGAGGTACGGGAGACACAGGCGGAACTCGACTCGCTCGATGCGCAGATCGGCGGCACGACCGTGATGGCCCATCCGTCCGTCGACTTGGCGAAGCACCAATTGATCGAGGCGCATCTGGAATATGCGCGTCAGCAGATCCGCGCGCCCATCTCAGGCTACGTCGCCAAGCGAAAAGCGCAGGTCGGAGATCGTGTTCAGCCTGGCGCCTCGCTCATGACGATCGTTCCGCTGGATCATCTGTGGGTCGAAGCCAATCTGCGTGAAACGGAACTGCAGCATGTGCGGCCAGGGCAGCCGGCCTTGGTGAGCGTCAGTCTGTATGGCTCGAAACAAACGTTTCACGGCACCGTCGAAGGCCTCGTGCCGGGCAGCGGCAGCGCGTTTGCCTTACTGCCGCCGGATAACTCCACGGGAAACTTCATTCATATCGTTGAACGTGTCCCGGTGCGAATCGCGCTGCCGGCTGATGAGCTCCGAGAGCACCCGATCAGGCCTGGGCTGTCGACCATGACCAGTATCAACATCACCGAGTCCGGGCAATCTGTCTGGACGTCGCTTGCCACGCCCTCTACGGCGGAGTATGAAACCGATGTCTATGCGGACGAGCTCCCGACCGCGGAATCCATGGCGAAGGAAGTGATGGCCAATAATCTGGTGGTGACTGATGCTGACGCAGCGGATGATGCGTCCCTTGAAGAATTGGAAATGAATCGGATAGTCCCGACTCAGGGTGATCGTCCGGTGTCGCCTCGCGAACGCAACTCGCTGGAGTCCGACCGCCTGCGCAGCCATCGGGAGAGCCAGCCGAGTTCCTTCGTTCCGCGAAGAAGCCCGGATATGGGAGCCGCCACGTTTCCCCTCACGCCCTCGATCGGCCCTGGCTCGGGATCCTTGGGCCCTGAAGCGGGACGTGGAGGATCGCGGACGAGACCGGGGATGGGAATGGAGGAAGGAAGGCGGGCGTTCGGAGGAGTTGGTCGCTAGTTCATGGAAGGCTGTATCGGCGGGGCGAGCCTGGCGTCTGTTCCAATCGAGACAGCTGCTGGACATTAAAGTTTGATGAAGATTTGGCGAACCGATGGGAAGACCATAGCATCCCAGTTTATAATGCCGTCGGCGCACAAGCCGCACCGGCAATCGAGGCCTCTCCTCCTGATCCGTCATGTGCTTCGCCTCTCCTGACGATGTGCCGCTCCAGAGCGCCCCATCATTGCGCGTGTCGCGCAGCGGATGATCGGGATGAAGGACAGGTTGTGCAGAATCTTGCCATCAATTACCGCACTCTCTTATCTGTCACCAATGTGCTGAATTCTCAGCGCAATCGGAAGAATCTGTTTCGCGCCATTACGGAACAGCTGACGCAGGTGGTTCGCTGGGAGCGAGCGGGCATTACGGTCTATGATGTGCAATCCGATGCCTTTCGCTTCTATGCCGTGGAGACGAATTTGCCCAAAGTGGTGCTCAGCAGCGACGCGATGATTCCTCGTGCGCGCAGTGCGGTAGGATGGGTCTACGATCATCAGCGCGTGCACGTGCGGCCGCATCTTCGTGAGGAGCGGCTCTTCATTGAGGATGAAAGTTATCTGCAAGAAGGCCTGGGGCGCATGATCAACCTTCCTATGGTGGTGCAGGACGCCTGTCTTGGGACCTTGAACATCGGCAGCATTGAGGCGGGCCATCCTGATCCAGACGCTGTCGATTTTCTCCAGCAAGTGGCGACGCAGATCGGGTTTGCCATCGCGCACGTCAATGCCTATGAGGAGATCAACCGGTTGCGAGAGCAACTGGCCCGGGAAAACGTGTATCTGACCGAAGAGCTGAAGGCCAACCAGGACTTCGGTATGGTCGTGGGTCGGAGCCAGGCCTTTGAGCAGGTGCTGACACTCGCGCGGCAGGCGGCTCCCACGACGGCCACGGTGATGGTGACCGGAGAAACCGGGACGGGCAAGGAGGTTCTGGCTCGAGCCATACACGAGAGCAGTCTGCGGCGTGGCCGTGCGTTCGTGCGATTGAATTGCGCGGCGCTTCCCTCAGGATTGATCGAAAGTGAACTGTTCGGCCATGAGCGCGGTGCCTTTACGGGTGCCGAGCATCAGCGCATCGGCCGCTTCGAGTTGGCCGATGGCGGTACGTTGTTTTTGGACGAGATCGGGGAAATGCCGCTGGAGGCGCAGGCGAAGCTGTTGCGGGTTCTGCAGGACGGTCTCGTCGATCGGGTCGGCGGTGCGAAGGCTGTTCCGGTCGATGTCCGGGTGATTGCCGCGACGAACGCCGATTTGCCGATGGCCATTCAGCAGGGGCGGTTCCGGAGCGATTTGTATTATCGGTTGAACGTGTTTCCTATCCATATGCCCCCACTGCGGGAGCGTCCCGAGGATATTCCGATCCTTGCCCGGCATTTTCTGCGGTTCCATGCGCAACGGTTGAAGCGTCCCTGCGAGGACTTTGATGAGCCCTCAATGGAGCGGCTCGTGCAGTATACCTGGCCAGGCAATGTCCGGGAGCTGGAGAACATTGTGGAGCGCGCGTTGATCCTGTGTCACGATCGGTGGTTATGTATTGATCCGGCCATGATCAATCTGCCCGCACCTCCGCAAGCGAGCACGCGTCGGACGTTGGTCGATGAAGAGCGTCGTCATATTCTTCAGGCCCTGACCTTGCTCGACTGGCGAATCGAAGGGCCAGGCGGTGCAGCTGAACAATTGGGGCTGGCACCGAGCACGCTTCGTAGCCGGATGTATCGGTTGGGGATTCGTCGTTCTCCTCTGGGTAAGTAACTCCTTCTCCTCCACGTCTCCGAAACATCGCACACATCTGTTAGGGCCACGATATGTCGTGGTGGAAGACGGTTCCTCCACCGCGACATATCGTGGCCGATAGAGTTTTAAGAAAAAACGTCTCATCATTCATGCGATGAAGTTCAATAGTTTCAATGATATGGAATTGATTGGTGAAGGCGGATCCATGGCATAGCTGCTGCATGGTAAGGCTGCGTGATCTCTTACGTATTTTCAATTCAATCAATTTTAACGAAGAGATGTGGTGTCTGGTGTCGGCCGATGCCCGCCGTAGCATAGCTGAATGACCGGGTCACTTTTGCAGCGGAGAGCCACATCTCTGGAAAGGGGTTGGGGTAGGTCATACGACGCCGGTCACCCGGAGTTATGTCCGGTGTTATGACTGCATGGCACCGGAGTCTGGTCTGTATTTTTACGAGGAGGGGATGTTCATGATGCAATTTTCCCGGAGACAGTTTCTCAAAGTTTCGGTGGGAACCGTCGCGGCCGTGGCCGTGGCGGACAAAGTCCTCGCGCTGACCGCGCTGCAGCCGGTCATCGAGGTGGGGAACCCGCTGGGTGAGTACCCGGATCGGTCCTGGGAGCGTGTGTATCACGACCAGTATCGATACGACTCATCCTTTACCTGGTGCTGCTCCCCGAACGACACGCACGGCTGTCGCGTCCGGGCCTTCGTCCGGAACGGCGTCGTGATGCGGGTGGAGCAGAACTACGACCACCAAACCTATGAAGACCTCTACGGCAACCGCGGGACGTTCGCCCATAACCCGCGCATGTGCTTGAAAGGCTTCACCTTCCACCGTCGCGTGTACGGACCCTATCGCTTGAAGGGGCCGTTGATGCGGAAGGGCTGGAAGCAGTGGATGGACGATGGCTCCCCCGAGCTGACGCCCGATGTGAAGCGCAAGTACAAGTTCGACAGCCGGTTCCTCGACGACCTCAACCGGGTGTCGTGGGATACGGCCTTCACCTATGTCGCCAAAGGCGCGATTCTCATCGCGACCCGCTACAGCGGTGAAGCCGGGGCCCGTCGGCTCCGCGAGCAGGGCTATGCGCCGGAAATGATCGAAATGATGAAGGGCGCGGGCGTGCGATGCTTCAAGCATCGCGCGGGGATGCCGGTGCTCGGGATCGTCGGCAAGATGATGAACACCCGCTTCAACGGCGGATGTTTACCGTTGCTGGACTCCTGGATTCGGAAAGTCGATGCCGACAAGGCGCAGGGCGGAAAGTATTACACCAACTACACCTGGCACGGCGACCAGGATCCGTCGCATCCGTTCTGGAACGGGACCCAGAACTGCGACGTGGACCTCTCCGACATGCGCTTCTCCAAGCTGAACACCAGCTGGGGCAAGAACTTCGTCGAAAACAAGATGCCGGAAGCGCACTGGAAGCTCGAGTCCATCGAGCGCGGCGCCCGCATCGTCGTCATCACGCCGGAATACAACCCGACGGCCTACCGCGCCGACTACTGGATTCCGCTGCGGCCGGAGACCGATGGCGCGAACTTCCTCGGGGCGGCCAAGATCATCTTCGATGAAAACTTGCAAGACATCGATTACATCAAGGAATTTACCGACCTGCCGTTGCTCATTCGGACGGATACGCTCCAGTATCTCGATCCGCGTGACGTGATTGCCGACTACAAGTTCCCGGATTTCTCCAAGAGCTATTCGGGACGGATCCAGTCCTTGAAGCCCGAGCAAATCGAACGGCTCGGCGGCATGATGGTCTGGGACCTGGCGAAGGGACAAGCCGTCCCGCTGCACCGGGAACAGGTCGGCTTCCACTTCAAGGCGAGCGGCATTGATCCCGCGTTGACCGGCTCCCATCGCGTGAAATTGCTCAATGGCCGGGAAATCGACGTGATGCCGCTCTATCAGATGTACCAGGTGCACCTCCAGGACTACGACCTGGATACCACGCACCAGATCACCCGGGCGCCGAAGGACTTGATCGTCCGGTGGGCGCGCGATTCGGGCACGATCAAGCCGGCCGCGATGCATAACGGCGAAGGCGTCTGTCACTATTTCCACATGACGGAAATGGGCCGGGCGGCGGCGTTCATTATGACCATCACCGGCAACATCGGCAAATTCGGCACGGGCTGCCATACCTGGTCCGGCAACTACAAGGCCGGCATCTGGAATGCGGTGCCCTGGTCCGGCGCGGGCCTCGCGGTGCATACCGGTGAGGATCCGTTCAACCTGACCTTGGATCCGAACGCCCACGGCAAAGAGATCAAGACCCGCTCGTACTACTATGGGGAAGAAGTCGGGTACTGGAACCATGGGGATACGGCCTTGATCATCAATACGCCGAAGTACGGTCGGAAGGTGTTCACCGGCAAGACCCACATGCCGAGCCCCAGCAAAGTCCGCTGGGTCACCAACGTGAACATCCTCAACAACGCCAAGCACCACTATGACATGGTGAAGAACGTCGATCCGAACATCGAGATGATCGTGACCCAAGACATCGAGATGACCTCGGACGTCAACCATGCCGACGTGGCGTTTGCGTGTAACTCGTGGATGGAGTTCACCTATCCGGAAATGACGGGCACGGTGTCCAATCCGTGGATTCAGATCTGGAAGGGCGGGATCCGGCCGCTGTACGACACCCGCAACGATGCGGACACCTTCGCCGGTGTCGCCGCCAAGCTGTCAGAAATGACGGGCGATGCGCGGTTCCGCGGCGTGTTCCACTTCGTGTACATGAACCGCGTCGACGTCTATCCGCAGCGGATGCTGGATGCCAGCGCCACCTGCTACGGCTATAGCGCCGACGTCATGTTGAAGTCGGAAAAGGGCTGGATGGTCATGGGCCGCACCTATCCGCGGCATCCGCTCTGGGAAGAGACCAACGAGTCCAAGCCCCAGTGGACGCGGTCGGGTCGCATCGAGACCTACCGCATCGAGCCGGAAGCCATCGAATACGGCGAAAACTTCATCTCCCACCGGGAAGGCCCGGAGTGTACGCCGTATCTGCCGAATGCCATCATGTCGACGAATCCCTATGTACGGCCCGACGATTACGGGATTCCGATCACCGCGCAGCACCATGATGACAAGACGGTGCGGAACATCAAGCTGCCGTGGGCGGAAGTCAAACAGCATCCGAACCCGTTGTGGGAAAAGGGCTACCAGTTCTACTGCGTCACGCCCAAGACCCGGCATCGGGTGCATAGCCAATGGTCGGTGAACGACTGGGTGCAGATTTATGAGTCGAACTTCGGCGATCCGTACCGCATGGACAAACGGACACCGGGAGTCGGCGAACACCAGTTGCACATCAACCCGCAAGCGGCGAAAGACCGCGGCATCAACGACGGCGACTACGTCTTTGTCGACGGCAACCCGGTGGACCGGCCCTATCGTGGCTGGAAGCCCTCGGATCCGTTCTATAAGGTCTCCCGCTTGATGATTCGTGCCAAATACAACCCGGCGTATCCGTACCACGTGACGATGGCCAAGCATGCCCCGTACGTTTCCACGGCGAAGTCGGTGAAAGGACACGAGACGCGGCCAGACGGACGCGCCATTGCGGTGGACACCGGTTATCAGTCCAACTTCCGGTACGGCGCGCAACAGTCGTTTACCAGAAACTGGCTGATGCCGATGCACCAGACCGACTCCCTCCCGGGCAAGCACACGATTGCCTGGAAGTTCAAGTGGGGCTTTGCCATCGATCACCACGGTATCAACACGGTTCCGAAGGAATGCTTGATCCGCATCACCAAGGCGGAAGACGGCGGTATCGGCGCCCGTGGGCCGTGGGAACCAGTCCGGACCGGCTTCACACCGGGTCAGGAAAACGAGTTCATGATCAAGTGGCTGAAGGGTGAACATATCAAGATCAAGGTCTAGGACAGAGGGGGTTTGCCGGAGGGGAAGCTTTCGGCACCTCGTCCACGGGACTTGAAACGAATGCGAACCATTAACTACATGATCATGTTCAGAAGGAGGATTCACAATGCCAGAAGTCTATAACTGGCAACTGGGACGGAAGATGCTGTATCCCTACGAGGAGCGGCATCCGAAGTGGCAGTTTGCCTTTGTGTTCAACATCAATCGCTGTTTGGCTTGTCAGACCTGTTCCATGGCCGACAAGTCGACCTGGCTCTTCTCGAAGGGGCAGGAGTACATGTGGTGGAACAACGTGGAAACCAAGCCGTACGGCGGGTATCCCCAGTTCTACGACGTGAAGATCACCCAGCTCATCGAGCAGGTGAACCCGGGCGGCCAGGTGTGGAATGTGCGGGTCGGCCGCAAGCACCACGCGCCGTACGGGGTGTTCGAAGGAATGACCATTTTCGACGCGGGCGCCAAGGTGGGCCAGGCGGCGATCGGGTACATTCCGACGGACCAGGAATGGCGGTTCGTGAACATCTACGAAGACACCGCGACGTCCATGCGGGCCTTGGTCGAGAACATCGACAAGTCCGGCTTTACGCGCGATGAACCGTGGCGGCTCTCCGGCAGCAGCTTGCCGGAACACGAGACGTATTTCTTCTACCTGCAACGGATCTGCAACCACTGCACGTATCCGGGCTGTTTGGCCGCCTGCCCGCGCAAGGCGATCTACAAGCGGCCGGAAGACGGCATCGTGTTGATCGACCAGAACCGGTGCCGCGGGTACAAGAAGTGCGTGGAGCAGTGCCCGTTCAAGAAGCCGATGTATCGTGGTACCACACGCGTCTCTGAAAAGTGTATCGCCTGTTACCCGCGCATCGAAGGCAAAGACCCGCTGACGGGCGGCGAGCCGATGGAAACGCGCTGTATGGCGGCCTGCGTGGGTAAAATCCGCATGCAGTCGTTGATGCGCATCGGCGAAGACGGCCTGTGGGCCGAAGACCGCTGGCATCCCCTGTACTACACGATTCGTGTGGAGCAGGTGGCGCTCCCGCTGTATCCGCAGTGGGGCACCGAGCCCAACGGCTACTACATCCCGCCACGGCATAGCCCCCGCGGCTATGCGCGGCAGATGTTTGGCCCGGGCGTGGATAACGCCATCGAGAAGTACCTCGTGCCCAGCCGCGAACTGTTGGCGGTCCTCCAGCTCTGGAGAGCCAGCCAGCAGATCGTCTTCCGGTACGATGTCATTCCGGGTCCGAAAGTGTTTGAAACCCAAATTCACGGGAAGCGGTTCGACATGTACAACGATACCGTGTTGGGCTTCAACAAGTCGGGCAAGGAAGTGGCGCGGATTCAGGTCGAAGAGCCGATCTACATTCGGCCGGCCGAACGCGTGAACTGGCTGTAAGACTCATCTGAACTGAAGCGGTCGGGAGGGGCATACGGTGTTCCTCCCGACCCTTCGCCTGAGTGTTCCCTGACGGTCATCAGCAGGATTGGAAAGCCTCGCACGGATTCATGGGTATACGTGGTCGGTATATCGGATTCCTTCTCGTTGCAACAGTCGCGCTGGCCTTCTCGTTTCTCGGACATCTATGGTTGTTTGAGCAATGGCGCATTCAGCAGGAGCGGCAACTTCGTCGTTCGACCATTCTCATGGAGGTCTTGCGTCTCCAACGGTTGGTCATGGATGTGGAAACGAACTTTCGCGGATATCTCCTCACGGAACAGCCATCGTTTCTCGAACCGATCAATCAGGCCGAAAGCCGGCTGGATATCGGCATGGCGACCTTGACGGCGCTCACTGCCGATCTCCCTGGTTTGGAGGCCGGACGAGGGGTGCTGTTTGCTCGCCTCAAAGAGTTCATTGAGAGCAAACAGGCGCTGATCGCAGTGGTCGGGACGGAGAAGCAGGAGCAGGTGCGATTGTATGTGCGGGGTGGAAGCGGTCGCGCGCTGTTCCTGACCATTGAAAAGGCTGTCGGCGATTTCGAGATGCGCGTTCAGCGCGGAATACCTCTTGAAGACATGACGTATGAGGCCTGGATGGAGCAGGCCCGATGGCAACTTCTCCTCGTGGATAGTCTGGGCGCCATTCTGTGTATCGTGCTCACGCGAACCATGGGCCTTCCGAAACAACTGGTGATCGACCGGCGGACCCGCATCCCACTCTAACCTCCGTCCCACGTTCCCGGTGGCGAGGTTTCGATTCCACGTGGACGACAGCCTATAGCCGCCAGCCGTTCGCATGCGCGTATGGCCTCTCGAACATGGTAAGATGCCGTCATCATGCCTTCGTTCAAGCTTGAGGCCCCCTTCAAACCTTGCGGTGACCAAGGACAGGCCATTGAGAAGTTGACCGCCGGGGTGCTGGCAGGAAAGCCGCACCAGGCGCTGCTTGGCGTCACCGGTTCCGGTAAGACGTTCACGATGGCCAACGTCATCGAGCGCCTCCAGAAGCCCACACTGGTGCTGGTGCACAATAAGACGTTGGCAGGGCAGCTCTACCAAGAGTTCAAGCAGTTCTTTCCGCACAACGCCGTCGAGTACTTCATCAGTTATTACGATTACTACCAGCCGGAAGCCTATATCCCACAGAGCGACACCTACATTGCGAAAGATGCGTCGATCAACGACGCGATCGATCAAATGCGCCACGCGGCGACGACGTCGCTGTTGCAGCGGAACGACGTCTTGATCGTGTCGTCGGTGTCCTGCATCTATGGCCTCGGATCGCCGGAGGTCTACCATGACATGTTGGTCTACCTTGAGGAAGGCATGGAGACGCGGCGTGAAAAGATTCTCGCCAAGCTGGTGGAGATTCAGTATGCGCGGAACGATGTCGATTTCCACCGCGGGACCTTTCGCGCGCGCGGCGATGTCATCGAGATTTTCCCGGCCTCCTCGGAAGCCAAGTCGGTGCGTATCGAACTCTTCGGCGACGTCGTCGATGCGATCCATGAGATCGATCCATTGACCGGCAAGTCGTTGGGCAAGTTGCCGAAGATTGCGATCTATCCGAACACCCACTATCTCATTGCGCCCGATCGGTATGAGCGAGCCATTACGGGCATTGAAGAGGAGTTGGACGCGCGGGTGGCGGCGTTGAAGAAGAACGGTCAGTTACTGGAGGCCCAGCGGATCGAACAGCGGACCAAGTTCGACCTCGAGATGATTCGTGCCATGGGGTATTGCCACGGAATCGAAAACTATTCGCGCCACTTGAGCGGGCGCGCGCCGGGTGAGCCTCCGCCGACGCTGATTGACTATTTCCCCAAAGATTTTCTCTTAATCATCGATGAGTCGCACGCGACAGTGCCGCAGATCGGCGGCATGTACGAAGGGGACTTTTCGCGAAAGCGCACGCTGGTGGATTACGGCTTTCGTCTGCCATCGGCCGTTGATAATCGCCCACTGAAGTTCGTCGAGTTTGAGCGAATGGTGAAGCCGGTGATCTATGTGTCGGCGACGCCGGGCCCCTATGAACTGGACCATGCCAAAGGCGAGGTCATCGAACAGATTATTCGCCCGACCGGCTTGATGGATCCGCTCATCGATGTGCGGCCCGCGAAGGGGCAGGTGGACAATCTGCTGGCCGAAGTGCGGGCGGAGACGGCGAGGGGCAACCGTATACTGGTGACGACGCTGACGAAGCGGATGGCGGAGGATCTCACGGAGTATTACCACGACCTCGGTGTGAAAGTGCGTTATCTGCATGCGGACATCAAAACGTTGGAACGGGCGGAGATCATTCGTGACCTTCGCCGCGGCGTTTTTGACGTGCTGGTCGGGATCAACTTGCTGCGGGAGGGCCTGGATCTCCCGGAGGTCGGGCTCGTGGCTATTCTGGATGCCGATAAGGAAGGCTATCTCCGTTCGCATCGCTCCTTGATTCAAACGGCCGGACGCGCGGCCCGTCATGTCGACGGGCGGGTGATCTTTTACGGGGACACGGTGACTGAATCGATGCGGCGCGCCATTGATGAGACGGCCCGGCGACGGCATATTCAAGAAGCGTACAATACTGCCAACGGCATTACGCCGGAGAGCGTCAAGAAGCAGATTCCTGCGCTGGATTATGCGGTGGGAGGGGCAAACCATGCGCAGCTTGAATTGGCGGCGGAATCTCCCACGGAGTATGCGATCACGGGGAATACGGAGCAGGTGATTCGTCGCCTCGAGGTCGAGATGAAGGCGGCGGCGAAGAAGTTGGAGTTCGAGCGGGCGGCGGAGTTACGAAACCGAATCAGATCGCTGAAACTGAAAGTGTTGGAGGTGGCGCAATAGGACGTGGCCACGGGGGACAAGGTGAGAGGCGGCCACCCTCTTACATCTGTTTATAGAGGTAGGCTCCCAGGAACATGCCAAGGACGCTGAGGAGGCTAACCTTGATGCTGAAGCCGAACGTGAGCTTGAGTAGTACCAGATCGATAGTCAGCGGTGGGTTGATGCCGGGGGAAAAATTACTGGCGAAGATATTTTGAATCGCGCCGTTCGGGGCCATCACGCGCAGAATTTCACCGAAAATCCCGCCCAGCATTCCGCCGATCAGGATAAAGATCAGCAGCACGCCGATCGATTTTCTCATCCCAGCTCTCCCCCCATTCACCCACTGTCGGCTGTATGTGCCGACCTGAGGCACCATATCGGAAGCGTAAATTGATGTCAACAAAATGCATGCCAGGCGCTAGGCCCTGGACTGGTGGGAGGACGGTCTCGAGGTCTTTGCAGTACTGGTTTTGAGCCTTTCCCCGGCTGTTCAGGGTAAAGAGGTGAATGAGGTGAAAATTGTACTGTGCGACAGAATGGCCGGCGCCGAGACGGGACTGGCGGAGGCACGGTAGCGTGGCTTGGAGGACGCTCTCTCGGACGCTTGAATGTCTTGACTTCACCTTTCCCCCTTCTATAGACTGCCCGATGCTATTTTTTTGATGTTTTTCGAGGCGATCGGAGCTCTGGCTCGACCCCGGCTTCGATGGCCTTTTTCTTTGGTGCACTGTGCTTGACGCGTTAAGCGAAAAGTTTGAACGGATCCTCAAGAAGCTTCGAGGGCAAGGTGTCCTTACAGAGGACAACATTGCCGAGGCGCTGAAGGAAGTCCGCCTCGCCTTGCTCGAGGCCGACGTGAACTTCAAAGTCGTCAAGGAGTTCCTGGATCGTGTTCGAGAAAAGGCGGTTGGGCAGGAAGTCCTGAAGAGCCTGACCCCCGGCCATCAAGTCGTCAAGGTCGTCTGGGACGAGCTTCGCGGGATGATGGGGGGAGAGCGTGCAGGAATCAGTCTCGCCTCCACGCCGCCCACCATTTTGATGATGGTGGGATTGCAGGGCGCCGGAAAAACGACCACTTCCGGAAAGCTCGCACGGTTATTCAAGAGTCAAGGCAAGCGCGTGTTGCTCGTGGCGGCCGACCCGCGTCGCCCGGCTGCGGGAGACCAGTTGGCGAGTCTGGGGCGTGATCTCGGTATTGATGTCCACCGCTTCGATCAGGTTGATGCCTCGCGCGCCGACGTGGTGAGGATTTGTCAGCGCGGAGTTGAGCGTGCCCAGGAGCAGGGCTATGACCTCGTCGTGCTCGATACCGGTGGTCGCTTGCATGTCGACGATGAACTGATGGCCGAACTTGTGGCCGTCAAGCAGGCCGTCAATCCCCACGAAGTCCTGCTGGTTGCCGATGCGATGACCGGCCAGGATGCCGTGAATATGGCGGGCCAGTTCAATCAGCAGGTCGGCCTCACGGGCGTCATTCTGACCAAGGTCGAAGGTGATGCCAGAGGGGGAGCCGTCCTTTCGATTCGGGCCGTGACGGGACAGCCGATCAAGTTCCTCGGCATGGGGGAAAAGCTTGATGCGCTCGAGCCGTTTCATCCTGATCGGATGGCGTCCCGAATTCTGGGCATGGGCGATGTCCTCTCGTTGATCGAGAAGGCCCAGGAAACGTTTTCTCGGGAAGAAGCCGAAGCTGCGCAGAAGAAACTGATCAGCAGCACGTTCACGTTGGAAGACTTCCGGTCGCAGCTCGGGCAGATGAATCGGTTGGGCTCGTTCGAGCAGATCCTGGGCATGCTCCCCGGTGGCCAGAAACTGAAGGATCTCGCAAACAGCGGTTTGCCTGAAAAAGAAATGAAGCGGGTCGCGGCCATGATTGATTCCATGACTGCGCGGGAACGACGAGACCATACGCTGATCAACGGCAGCCGGAAGAAGCGCATTGCACGCGGAAGCGGTACGAGCGTGCAGGAAGTCAACCGTTTGATCAAGCAGTTTTTGCAGGCGAGAAAGATTGCCAAGGTCATGTCGGGCGGTGCCGGCGGCCGGCGGCAGTTGGCCCAAATGCTTCGAGGCATGTAGTCGGGTGAGTGTCGGGCATTGATGACGTGCGAATGACGAAGAGAGTCCTAACCGAGCGGAGATAGCCGAAGGCTGAGCGCTCATTATTCTGAGGAGGTTCGAGTGGCAGTTCATTTACGATTGGCGCGGACGGGGCGGCACAAGCGCCCGATGTATCGGGTTATCGCGGCGGATTCGCGGAAGCCTCGCGATGGCCGGTTCTTGGAAATTCTCGGCATTTTTGATCCGCTCAAGAACCCGGCGGTGCCGGACTTGAAGTCGGAGCGAGTGCTGTCGTGGTTGCGGCACGGCGCGCAGCCCACCACCACGGTGCGGACGTTGCTCAAGCGGCACGGTGTGTGGAAAGAGTTCGAGACCGAGAAGAGCGCCAAGGCAGCCAAGCCGGCACAAGGCGAAGCGCGCAAGAAGTAGTCGGGGCCCATGGCGACGCTCGATCAGGCAGAGCTTGTGACCATCGGCCGGATTGAGCGGTCTTTCGGCGTACGAGGCGAAGCTCGGGTGCGATCGCTCAGCGACGTGCCGGGTCGGTTCGATCACCTGGGAGAGGTGACCCTTGTCGCGTCGAATGGCAAGAGTCTCGTCACCCGTGTCACTCATGTGCGGTCCGGCGGGCCGACGCTCATCGTCGGGTTCGAGGCCTTTGCGACCCCCGAGCAGGTCGCCGAGTTTCGCGGCGGGCTGGTGCAGGTTCCGCGCGGTGACTCGCCGGCGTTGCCGGCCGATCAGTACTATCAGTGTGATTTGATCGGGATGGTCGTGCAGGATGAGTCCGGGACAGTGTTGGGGAAGCTGGAGGAAGTGCTCGCCATCTCTGACAACCAGGCGTTCTTGGTCCGGCAGGACGGCAAAGAGCTGTTGATTCCTGCGGCAAAACAGATCGTGGTTGCAGTCGATGTGGCAGGGCGTGTGATGACGGTGCGGTTGCCTGAGGGATTTGGAGATCTCTAAGATGCGCTGTGCCGTGGTGACATTGTTTCCGGACATGGTGGCTCCCGTCATCGGCCACAGTATCCTCAAACGGGCCCAGGAAAAGGGCTTGTTGGAGGTTACTGTCGAGAATTTGCGTGACCATACCTTTGACCGGCATAAGACGGCCGACGATGTGCCGTACGGTGGCGGAGCGGGGATGGTCATGAAAGCTGAACCGGTGCTGCGGGCGATCGATTCACTGCGAACCCGGTATCAGACTGCTCATCCGGGAACGACATTGCGCGTGATCGTGCCGTCTCCACAGGGGCGTCCGTTTACGCAGGAACTCGCGCAGTCTTTGGCGCAGGACGAACGTGTTGTGGTGTTTGTGTGCGGGCACTATGAGGGGATGGATGAGCGTGTCCGACTGGCGCTGCATCCCGAGGAGATTTCCGTCGGCGATTACGTGCTGACCGGTGGAGAGTTGCCGGCGCTGGTGATGATTGATGCCGCGGCCCGATTGGTCCCTGGCGTGCTCGGTGATGCGGCGTCGGCGGCCGAAGAGTCTTTTACCGAGGGGCTCCTGGAATATCCGCACTACACGAGGCCGGCAGACGTGCGCGGGATGGCGGTCCCTGAGGTGTTGGTTTCGGGGCATCATGAGGCGATTCGATTGTGGCGTCGGAAGGAAGCGTTGCGGAATACGTATCTCAAGCGACCGGACCTGTTACGGGATCGTGAGCTGGGATTGGAAGATCGACGGTTATTAACTGAAGTGATGCAAGAGAGTTTGGTACAGGTACCTGTTCGTTGAGAGGAGGAGAGAGACTATGAATCGGCTAGAGCGGATCCAACGATCCTTAACCAAGAAAACGGCACCCAAGTTCGAGATCGGGGATACCGTTCGTGTTCACGTGAAGGTCGTTGAAGGTGAGAAAGAACGAATCCAGGTGTATGAAGGAACCGTGATCGCCCGAAAAGGGACTCTGAACAGCGAGACCTTCACGGTGCGCAAACTGTCATATAACGTGGGGGTTGAACGGACGTTCCCCATTCATTCGCCCAACGTCGCCAAGGTCGACGTGGTTCGCCAGGGGCGCGTTCGCCGCGCCAAGCTGTATTACCTGCGAACCAAAAAAGGCAAGTTTGCCAAGGTGGAAGACCGCGAGTTTAAGGTCGAGGCCAAAGCACCGGCCGGCGCCAAGCAGGAAGCGGCAGCCGCCACGGCAGCAAAGGCGTAATACTGCCGTCCACATGCGAGCTGGACAGAGGCGCACGTGTGGCTGAAAGGCTAAACCTGACGACAGGGGGCCCCACCGAGGAGTTCGAAGTGGAGGCTCGGTCGCGTGGGTATCGCTTCATCGCCGGGCTGGATGAAGCGGGGCGTGGGCCTCTCGCCGGTCCAGTTATCGCAGCCGCTGTGTTATTGCCGCGTCGGTGTCGCCTGCCTGGGTTGAACGATTCCAAGCAGATCGCAGAATCTGAACGCAACCGACTCTTTGCCGAGATTGTGCATCGGGCGACCGGCGTCGGGATCGGTGCTGCAACGGAGGCGGAGATCGACCGACTGAATATTCTCCAGGCATCCCGTCTTGCGATGCGTCGGGCGCTGGATGCACTTCCGGTCAGACCGGATTTTCTGTTGCTCGACGCCGTGGTTCTCCCCGGGCTATCCATTCCTCAGCGTGCCATCATCAAGGGCGACGGGCTCTCCTGTTCGATCGCGGCCGCATCCATTGTCGCGAAGGTGACGCGGGACCGATTGATGGTTGAGTATCACCGCTGGTATCCCCACTATAATTTTGCGGAGCATAAAGGGTACGGGACGCCGGAACATCTCCACCAGCTTCGAACGCATGGTCCTTGTGCGATTCACCGCCGCAGCTTCTCTCCGGTGCAGCAGGTGCTTGCCCAGGACCGGCGGCAGGACGCTCCGCCGGTGACTCCGGTTTGAAGAGGGACTCGATCAATGGCCGACGGACGACGCCTGGTGGGAGACGAAGGGGAGGGACGGGCCGAGGCATTCTTGCGTGATCGAGGGTTTCGCATTCTTGGCCGGAACGTGCGCTCCCCCTTGGGCGAACTCGACTTGGTCGCAGATGATCATGGCGTGTTGGTGTTTGTGGAGGTGAAGAGGCGCCGCACCGGGGCATACGGCGGCGCCATTGAAGCGGTTGATGCACGTAAACGTGCGAAGTTGGTCCGGCTGGCGGCGCAGTATCTGGCTCAACATCGAATTGAGGATCGGGCTTGCCGCTTCGATGTCGTGTTGATCCAGGATGATGCCGGTCCCGCTGAAGCGGTGCAACATATTGCGAATGCATTCGACGTTGGTGGGGATGATCTGCGATGGTAGGAGGGATGAACGCGTCAGCGTGATGTATCAGTGGCCTGTTCTGTGAGGCGGGGAGTGGCCGGCACGTCCGGGCGCTCGGCTCGCGGCCGGTGGCACCATTCATGATTCAACTGTTTCATGTCTCAAAATATTACGATCGCCGTCCCGCACTCTCCGACGTCACGCTCGAGATCGAGAAAGGCGAGTTCGTGTTGTTGATGGGGCCGAGCGGCGCCGGAAAATCGACCTTGCTGAAGCTGTTGATCGGGGCCGAGCGTCCGGAGGAAGGTCAGGTTCTCATTCAGGGTCGTAGCCTCTCCAAGTTGCGCGCATCCGAAATTCCAGTCCTCCGCCGAAAAGTCGGCGTCGTGTTGCAAGACTTCCGACTTCTTCCGAAGAAAACCGTCTTTGAGAATGTGTCCCTTCCCTTGCTGGTGCAGGGCGCTTCCACCACGGAAATCCGACGCAAGGTGGCGGAGGCGTTACGCTCCGTCGGGCTGGACCACAAGAAAGATCTCTTTCCCCCCGGGCTTTCCACCGGGGAGCAGCAACGTGTGTGTATCGCACGCGCTATCGTCAACGGGCCGATCATGCTCCTGGCGGATGAACCGACCGGGAATTTGGATCCTGAGTTGACAAGCGAAATCATCGAGCTGTTCAAAGCCATCAACGCCAGAGGCACGACGATTATCGTGGCGACGCACGATCCCAATGTGCTGGCTCAGGTCAATCGGCGGGTCATCACCCTGGAGCACGGGAAGGTTGTGTCACGGGAGCAGGTGTGTCTGTGAGGCGGCTGCTCTACTTGTTGCGGGAAGCGGTCGTCAACGTCCTCACGAATCGCACGACCACGGTGGTCGCTGTCGCCACGACCGCGTTTACCTTTGCCTGCGTCGGCGTCTTTCTCCTGCTCTACGTCAACCTGAAAGCTCTGGCTGCCTCGCTGGAGCAAGATATTCAAGTGATGGTGTATGTGCAGGATGATCTGCCTGAGCCCGCACGAAACGAGATCGAGCTCCAGTTGCGAGCCGATCGCGCGGTGCGGTCCCTTACGTATGTCTCCAAAGAGCGGGCGCTGGCCGATTTTCAGGCGCAGTTTCCCTCGGAGTCCCGGCTCCTCCAGGGGCTGGGACAGAATCCCTTGCCCGCGTCGTTCGTGGTCGCCCTGGCTGCGGATTCACGTTCAGCGGACGCGATGCGGCGTTGGGCCAATCGTGTGCAGCTGATTCCCGGCGTCGGCCAAGTTCAATACAATCAGGAATGGGTGGAGGCGTTGGCTGGGATTGTCCGCTACATCGAGGTGGCGGCCATCATTGTCGGGCTGATCTTGTCCGCCGCGTCCGTCACGATCATCGCGAACACCATCCGTTTGGCACTCTATTCGCGTCGTGAAGAAATTGAGATTCTCGGTCTGATCGGCGCGAGTACGACGTTCATTCGTGTGCCCTATCTCCTGGAAGGGGCGGCACTGGGGCTCTGTGGGAGTGCCCTGTCGCTGGTCATTCTCAAGGCCGGATTCGAACTGTTCCGTCATGAAATCCATTCCGCCACCCGCTTTCTGGGTGTCGATGCCCTGCTGACCTTCTTTTCGTTCGACATGTGTGCGGTGCTCGTCTTGGTCGGGCTGTTCCTCGGTTGCGCCGGCAGTTTTCTTTCGCTGTTGCACTTTGGAGAGGGGCGGGCATGAGGTGGATTCGGGGGGGATGCCTGTTCCTCACGCTGCTGTGGCTGGTTTCGCTGTCGCAGGCTGCCGAGCGTAAGGACTCGTACGCGGACAAGATCGAGCAGGAAAAGAAGACGCTGGAAAAACTGCGCGGCACTATTGTCGAAAAACGCAAGAAGGCGGATGAGGCGGAGAAGAAGCGGGAATCGGTGTTACAGGGGTTGCAATCGTTAGATGAGCGCCTGGTTCGATATCGGCAGGAGCACCAGGATATCGTCAAGAAGCTCAAGCGGAAGGATTTGGAAATTGAGCAGATGAGCGTGCAACTAAGTCGGCTCTCTGAGCGTATCGACGAACGGCAGGATGCCATTGCCGCCCGCTTACGGGTTCAGTATGTCGAGGGGCGCTTCTGGCATCTGAAGACGCTTCTTGCGGCCAGTTCAGCCGGAGATTTCCAGCGTCGGTTTCGCTATCTCTCGGCAGTGACGCAGCGAGAGTATGAGATCATGGAAACCTACCGAAGGGATGCCGAGCGGATCGCTGAAGTCGAACGAAATCGGGAGGAGGCGCGTCAGGGCATTCTGGCGTACAAGGTCACCACGGAAGACAAGCTGGCTCAGATCCAGGGTTTGAAAAAACAGAAACGGGTCTATCTTGCGAAAATCACGCAAGAAAAGGAATCCCATGATCGGGCCGTGGAAGAGCTGGAACGTTCGGCAACCAGGGTCGACAGTCTATTGAAGGAGCTGGAGGCCAGGCGTCGAGCCGCGCTGGCCAGTCGCCCACCGTCCGCCGGGGGAGGCCTTCGCGCCTTACGCGGAACGCTGTTGTGGCCCACCGACGGGCAAGTGGTGTCCTACTTCGGCAGGCAGAAGCATCCCACGTTTAATACCTATATCCAGCGAAAAGGGATTGAGATTCGCGCGGCGGAAGGGAGTAATATACGGTCGGTGTTGGCCGGTCAGGTTGTCTATGCAGACTGGTTGAAAGGGTACGGACTCGTTATAATCATGGATCATGCCAATGGGGTGTTTTCGCTCTACGCCCATGCATCAAAAATTTTGACCTCCGTCGGGGCCAGAATAGAAGCGGGGGAAGCAATCGGTGAAACGGGCGATACGGGCATGACTGGTGAGAATACGCTTTATTTTGAGCTGCGCGAAGGGGCGGAGCCGGTAGATCCCCTGGTGTGGCTCTCTAAGCGGTAGGCCTCGGGGAGGAAGGAACCCACGTTATGGAACAGCGGCGGAGCCGACGGTGGTTATATCTTTTGTTGATGGTGACGGTGGCCTTAGGCATCGGCCTGATTTTGGAAAAGGGATTGGAACGGACCGGGCACGCATCCGAAACCTACGAGGAATTGCGGACATTCTCCGAGGTGTTGACGCAGGTGCAGAAACACTATGTCGACGAAACTAAGGTGAAAGACCTCGTCCAGGGCGCGATTCGTGGCATGCTGTCGACGCTCGATCCGCATTCGGCCTACATGACTCCTGAGATGTATAAAGAGATGCAAGTCGAGACCAAGGGTGAATTCGGCGGGGTGGGGATTCAAATCGGCGTGAAGGAAAACCGATTGGCCGTGATTTCCCCGATCGAAGGAACACCCGCGCATCGGGCAGGCATCAAGGCCGGCGACTTCATTACCAAGGTGAACGACGAGCCCACCAAAGACTTGACCCTGATGGATGCGGTGCAGAAAATGCGCGGCCCGAAGGGGACGAAAGTCAATCTGACGATTCAGCGCGAAGGCACCGCCGATCCTCTGGCGTTCTCACTGGTGCGCGATACCATCAAGATCGAAAGCGTGAAGTTCAAGGTGCTCGACAACACCATCGGGTATGTCCGGCTGACACAGTTCCAGGAGGCCACGGGTCGTGACCTCAGTCGGGCGCTGAAGCAATTTAAGGAGCAGAAGGTGCAGGGCACCATCCTCGACCTGCGGAACAATCCCGGCGGTCTGCTGACGGCGGCGGTCGATGTGTCGGAACAGTTTGTGGGGAATGGAAAGCTGATCGTTTATACCAAGGGCCGCGAAGGCAAGAAAGATGAGTGGTTCTCCAAGACCAAGGAGACGCTGGAAGATTCTCCGATGATCATCCTGGTGAACGAAGGATCTGCGAGTGCGTCCGAGATCGTGGCCGGTGCCCTGCAGGATTGGGGGCGTGCCGTGATCGTCGGGACTACGTCGTTCGGCAAAGGATCGGTGCAAACGATTCTCCCGCTCGGTGACGGCTCCGGCCTCCGTCTCACGACGGCTAAGTACTATACCCCGAAAGGCCGCTCGATTCAGTCGACCGGCATCACACCGGACATTGTCGTGAAGCTTCAGGCACCGACGGTGGCAAAGGCCGGTGAGAAGGAAGGGAAGGAACCTGAGCCGAAGGTGGCGAAGGGGGCGGCGACGGGTAAGGATGCGCCCGCAAAACCGGCCGAGGAACCGGCGCATAAGAACGGGGCCGTCTCACTAAGCGATGCAGCCGGAGAAATTTCCTTGGACGACGACGTTCAACTGCAGAAAGCCGTCGAATTGCTCAAGACGTGGAAAATCTTTAAGGAGCTGCGTCCGGCGGCGTAAGTGCTGCCGGTGTGAGCTGGCGACGGATCGCCGCAAGCAATGCTTCTTCCGATCCGGTAAATCCTGGTTGCGTCCGCAACAGGTGGGACGCAACCAGGGATTCCAGATCGGTCAAGGTGCGGATGTTGAGTCTGAAATACACATAGCTCACCAAGGCATCGGATAGACCTGGCAGTGCAGCCCAGGCCGCCACTTCCTCCGGCAACGGAGTCCTCAGTTCTTCATACGCGCGAATCGTGCCGGTCGAGAGAAACTCTTCTATTTTCCCCGCTAAGTCTTTCCCGATTCCCGGGATGTTCTGCAACTCGTGCCGTGCAGCCAGATCGGTCAGATCTCCTGTCACGGAGAGAATCGCATCGGCCGCGTTCCGGTAGGCGCGTACCCGATAGGGATTGGCGCGTTGGGTTGCCAGGAGTGTGGCCATGGCCCGGAAGATCTGGGCGAGTTGCTGGACGCGTTGATCCATGAGTGAATCCCAAGAAGCAGCGAAGGCCATTGTGCGGGCAATCGATGGCAAACGGCAAGCCCTGTCCAGGCTTGGTTGACAACCGGTTTTGCCGTTTCATAGGATGATCCAACGTGTTGAGGTGAATCGGTGAAGATCCAGCTGAATGGCGAATCTCGAGGGATCGGCGTCGGGCAGACGGTGGCGGGGCTGTTACGGGAGTTGGACATCCGGACCGATCGCGTGGCGGTTGAATTGAACTTGGAAATTTTGGACCGGAACGACTTCGAGACCCGCGGGCTCCGTGATGGAGATCGGGTGGAAATATTAAGCTTCATTGGCGGCGGAGCGAACTAAGGGATGGCTACGATGAATGATCGGTTGGTGATCGCCGGTAGGGAGTTTCAATCGCGTCTGTGGGTCGGTACCGGAAAATACAAAGACTTTGCGGAAACCAAGAAAGCGATCGATGCCTCCGGGGCTGATGTTGTGACGGTGGCCGTTCGTCGCGTGAATATCACGGATCGTTCCAAGGAAAATCTCCTGGACTATCTCGATCCGAAGAAATACATCATTCTGCCGAACACGGCCGGGTGTTATACGGTCGAAGACGCGGTGCGGTACGCTCGGCTGGCACGGGCGGCCGGCGTGTCCGATCTGGTCAAGCTGGAAGTGCTCGGCGACGAGAAAACGTTGTTTCCCGACACGGCGGGCTTGATCGAAGCGGCCAAGATTCTCATCAAGGAAGGGTTCATCGTGCTGCCCTATACGAACGATGACCCGATCGTGGCAAAGAAACTGGTGGACATCGGTTGCCCGGCGGTGATGCCGCTGGCCGCACCGATCGGCTCCGGTCTCGGTATCCGCAATCCGTACAATCTGAAGATCATTATGGAAACGGTGAAGGTGCCCATCATTGTAGACGCAGGGGTGGGAACGGCCTCCGATGCCGCGCTGGCGATGGAGTATGGCGCAGATGCGGTGCTGATGAATACCGCGATCGCTGGAGCCCAGGATCCTATCGCCATGGCGGAAGCCATGAAGTACGCCGTCTGGGCAGGTCGCCTGGCATACAAGGCGGGGCGCATCCCCCGCAAGCTGTACGCGACGGCGAGCAGTCCGATCGAAGGGATGTTGTGATCCGTAACGCGAGCGGGGCGTGAAGGTGGATACGTCACGCCGATGTCTGCGTCCGATACTGACTCAGCGCTGACTCAGTCGCGACGACACAGTCCACATTCACGACTCACGTCTCAACACGTTCCGCGAATGCCTTCCGTCGATTTCCGCCTGTATCTCGTCACTGATCGCCATCAAACCGCCGGGCGGCCGCTGTTGTCGGTACTCCGCCAGGCGGTCTCGGCAGGTGTGCGCGCGGTTCAACTGCGTGAACGTGATCTTCCCATTCGTGCCCTGCAGGCCCTGGCAGGCGACCTACAGCGTGAATTGCCGCAGGCCCAACTCTTCATCAATGACCGTGTGGATCTGGCGTGTGCCTTATCGACTGCCGGCGTGCATTTGCGGGAGAGTAGTTTGCCGCCGGCAGTGGTGCGAGGCCTGCTGCAGTCGGCTCAATTGCTGGGAGTGTCCGTGCATTCCATTGATGGTGCGCTCGCGGCCGAACAGCAGGGCGCCGATTTCGTCGTGTTGGGGCCGATTCATGACACGCCGTCGAAGCGGGAGTATGGCGTGCCTCTCGGATTGTCGGTGCTTGAGCAGGCCGCACGATGCGTTCGTATTCCGATTTTTGCGATCGGCGGCATGACGGCGGTCCGTGCACGCGAGGCCAGGCAGGCTGGAGCGTTCGGCGTGGCTGTGTTGTCTTCGATCCTAAGCGCCGCCGACGTTGCGCAGGCTACCACGTCGTTGCTCTCCGCAATTGAAACTGAGTGATGATGACCTTGCGTGCGGCGCACAATCAGCAACGGCCACAGGCCATGCACCGTGGCCGAGAGGCGCAGTTGACCACCCCCTATGTGGGTGTTAGAATCCGAAAAAGTGTGGATGACCGTCACTGTTCAGGATTTTCAACAATCCGACGAGTGGGGCAATGGCCGAACCAAAAGGGAGTTCAGGCCGACTCCGGTCCTTCCGTGATTCCGTCAAGCGCCTGACCAAATCACTTTCTGACGGAGAGGGAGTCGTGACACACAAAAACGACGAGCACGCGCGCGAGGTCGAAAAGCTTCGCACCCAAATCCAGTCGATGGAAGAGGAAATTCGGCGGCTCTACCAGTCACGCTACCAGCTCGAACAAACGACGAAGCAAAACGAAAAGCTCGTCGCCACTCTCCAAGAAGCCAAATCACAAATCGAAACGCTGCGGGCCGAGGTCGAAAAACTGACGGCTCCCCCCTCGACCTACGGAATTTTCTCCAGCCTCGACACCGACGGAACCGGGAATGTCTATGTCTCGGGCCGCAAGATGAAGGTGAGCCTTCATCCCTCCATCAAAGCGAAGGACTTGCGTAAAGGGCAGGAAGTCATTCTCAACGAAGCCTTGAACGTCATCGCGGTGCGTGGGTTCGACGTACAGGGAGAAGTCGTTCGTCTGAAGGACGTTCTCGAGGGGAATCGAGCGCTGGTCACCCTGCACTTCGACGAAGAGAAGGTCGCCGAACTCGGCGAGCCGTTGCTCAACGAACGGCTCAGCGTGGGGGATCATCTGTTATACGATGTGCGCTCGGGTTGCGTGATTGAGAAGTTGCCTAAGTCGGAGGCTGAAGAGCTCGTGCTTGAAGAGGTGCCGGATGTGGACTACGAGCATATCGGTGGACTGCAGAAGGAAATCGACCAGGTCCGCGATGCGGTCGAGCTTCCGTTCCTGTATCCGCACATCTTTTCGAACTATAAATTGAGCGCGCCGAAAGGGGTGCTGCTGTATGGCCCTCCGGGTTGTGGAAAAACCCTGATCGCGAAAGCCGTTGCCAGTTCGATCGCCAAGAAACTCGGGCATTTGAAAGACAAGCAGTTACGCAGCTATTTTCTGCATGTCAAAGGGCCGGAGTTGCTGAATAAGTATGTCGGTGAATCTGAACGGCAAGTGCGCGAGGTGTTCAAAAAGGCCAAGGAGCGTGCCGACGACGGTCATCCGGTGATCGTGTTTTTTGACGAAATGGACGCCCTGTTCCGCACACGCGGCACTGGAATTTCGTCGGACATCGAGTCGACCATCGTGCCGCAATTCCTGTCCGAGATCGACGGCGTGGAGCGTTTGACGAATGTCATCGTCATCGGGGCCAGCAACCGGCAAGACCTGATCGACCCGGCGGTGCTCCGAGCAGGTCGCTTGGACGTCAAGGTCAAGGTCGGACGACCTGATGCGACGGCGGCTAGGGATATTTTCTCGAAGTATGTCACCACCGATCTGCCGTTTGCTGAAGAAGATCTCTCACGCCACGGCGGGGATGCGCGAGCCCTAGTGGACTCGTTGATGAATCTGACCGTGGATGCCATGTATGCCACGACGGATGAAAATAAATTCATCGAGGTCACCTATGCAAACGGCGAGAAGGAAGTGTTGTACTTCAAAGATTTCGCCAGCGGTGCCTTGATTGAAGGCATTGTCTCGCGAGCCAAGAAATTTGCGGTCAAACGCGCGATTGCCAAAGAAGGGACCGGTCTGCGGGCAGAGGATTTGATCCGGGCGATTCGGGAAGAGTTCAAGGAGCACGAAGACCTGCCGAATACGACCAACCCGGACGATTGGGCGAAGGTTGCGGGCAAGAAGGGCGAGAAGATTGTCCACCTTCGGACGATCAGTGGCGGGCCGGCCGAGGCGCGCCAAATTGAAACCGTCAACACTGGTCACTATCTGTAGCGCGCGAAATTCATGAGCGACACTCATTCGCACAGCCCCGCGCGGGTCATCGGCACGGAGACCGAGTTCGGGATCGCCAGCCGAGACCCGAACGCGACGGATCCAGTGGCCAACTCCATTCACCTCATCGGTCACTATCCCAATTTGCCGGCACCGCAGGCGGTGTGGGACTACGAGAACGAGAACCCTTTGCTCGATGCACGGGGATTTGAGGTGGATGGTGAACGGGAACGGCCGGGGCCTGACTACAATCGGCAGTTGAACAAAGTGTTGGCCAACGGCGGCCGGCTCTACGTCGACGGCGCACATCCAGAATATTCGACGCCGGAGTGCACGAACGCCAGGGAAGTGGTCGCATTTGAGCGAGTCGGAGAGCGGATTGTGGCGCAGGCACAGGCGCACATTACGAAGGAGCGCGGGCGAGACCAATTCGTGTTGTACAAGAATAACTCGGACGGCAAGGGCAACAGCTACGGCTATCACGAGAACTATCTCGTTGCGCGCTCCGTTCCGTTCGAGCGGATCACGCAGGTGTTAACGCCGTTCCTCGTGACGCGTCCCATCTTTGCCGGGTCGGGGAAGGTCGGGGCGGAGAATGGGACCAGTCCCGCCGATTATCAGATCTCACAGCGCGCCGACTTTTTTGAAACGCTCGTTGATCTCAACACGATGGTTCGCCGGCCGATCATCAACACCCGGGATGAACCCCATTCCGATTCGGCGAAGTATCGGCGGCTCCACGTCATCGTCGGCGATGCGAATATGGCTGAATTGTCGACTTACCTTAAGGTCGGCACCTTGTCGATCGTGTTGGAGTTGCTCGAAGCGGGTGCCGAACTGCCCAAGATCAATCTGGAAGATCCGGTCAACACCATCAAACAGGTGTCCCGCGACATGCGTGTTCAGGAAAGTCTGAAACTGACCGATGGCAACTCCTCCACCGCCATTGCCGTGCAGCGCGCCTACCTGAAGGCCGCGCAAGGGTACTTTGCCTGCCATGAACTCAACCAGGTCACGAAAGATGTGTTGGTGCGCTGGGAGGACGTGCTTGACCGGTTGGAGAAGGACCCTCGGTCGCTGGTGAGGGAATTGGATTGGGTCGCCAAGCGCTACTTGATCGAGTCCTACATGGATCGGAAATCCTGCGGATGGGATGATCCGCGCGTGCGGCTGATGGATCTTCAGTATCATGACGTCCGCCCGGAGAAGGGGCTGTATTACACGCTTGAACGAAGCCATCTGATCGAGCGGATCGTGCTGGATCACGAAATTGCGCGAGCAGAAATGAATCCGCCGGTCGGCACGCGGGCGTTTTTCAGAGGTCAGTGCGTGCGGAAGTACCCGAATGTCGTCTACGGGGCGAGTTGGACGTCCGTGCTGTTTGATATCGGCCAGAACAAAATCAAAAAAATTCCCTTGATGGATCCTCTGCGCGGAACCGAGGCCCTGACGGGGGAACTTTTGGCCCAAGCGGAAACCGCGGCGGCACTGTTGGCAAAACTTTCGTCCTGAGTACGACACCTGCATGGCACACACTCCTTCGCTTCCACACCACGACGGCTCCAGCTTCTTTGACTTTCTCACTCACTGTCACCCTGAATTACGGCCCGGTCTCATGGACGGTGCAGGGCCACGAGCGACGATGCCGGTGGACTTGAGTCGAGCCGGCACGCTCTCGGTCCCCCATGGCACCACGGTGTTGGCGCTGAAATATCGTGATGGGGCGATTATTGCCGGGGATCGTCGGGCAACGGAGGGATTTCAAATTGCCGACCGGCGCATTGAGAAGGTTTTTCGGATTGATGACTATTCCGCTATGGCGATCGCCGGAGCGGCCGGGCCTTGCATCGAGATGGCGAAGCTCTTCCAGACCGAACTCGAACATTACGAGAAGTTGGAAGGTGTGCAGCTGTCGTGCGAAGGCAAGGCCAACAAGTTGGGGCAGATGGTGAAGGCCAACCTGCCGATGGTGTTTCAAGGGCTGGTCGTCATGCCGCTGTATGTCGGATACGATCTCAATCGGAAGGAAGGGCGGATCTTCAAATACGACATCACGGGCGGTCGTTATGAAGAGTCGGATCACCATTCCATCGGATCGGGCGGAAAGGACGCTCGCAATACCATGCGGGAGTATTACCGGCCGGGGCTTCAGGAGGACGAGGCTCTTCGAGTCGGGTTGCTGGCGCTGTTTAATGCTGCGGATGAAGACGTCGGGACGGGCGGTCCGGATCTGGTTCGAGGAATTTTCCCCACTGCCAAGATCGTGAGCCGCGCCGGCATTGCCGACGTGCCGGAGGAACGGGTTCGCGCGGTGTACGAGACCATACTCGCAGAGCGAAGGAGATCCTAGTCGATGCCGTTGCCCTACTACGTCTCGCCTGAGCAGATGATGCAGGATAAGGCGGAGTATGCCAAGAAGGGCATCGCCAAAGGCCGTTCCATCATCGCGCTGGAATATGTCGATGGCATCGTGCTCGCGGCGGACAATCCCAGCGCGTCACTGCACAAGGTCTCCGAGGTGTACGACCGTATTGCTTTTGCCGGAGCGGGTCGGTACAGCGAGTTCGAGCATCTTCGCAAGGCGGGTATTCGTCACGCCGATTTGACCGGCTACATGTACAGCCGTGAAGATGTGAGCGCCAGAACCCTGTCCAACGCCTACTCCCAAAGTTTGGGCACGGCGTTCAGCACGGACGTCAAACCGCTGGAAGTGGAAATCCTGGTGGTACAGGTCGGGATGAACGGCCAGGCCAATGAAATATTCCGGATCTCCTTCGACGGCAGCATTGTGGATGAGAAGAATCTGGCGGTGATCGGGGGACGATCCGAGGCGGTCCAGCAATATTTGCGTGAACATGCCAGCCCGCAACCACCCACGTTGAAGGACGGCCTGCGACGGTGTCATGCTGCCCTCGAGCAGGTTGCCACACAAAAGATCCCTTCGGAGAATCTCGAAGTGGCCGTGCTCGACCGCAACCGTCAGGGGCGGAAGTTTCGGCGCTTGAGCAGCGCCGACATCTCCCAACTCTTCAGCTGATTGCCCTTCTCACGTGACCCGGTTCACGCTGTAATCCCTGGTCCACAGGTCTGGGCTGTGCCTGTTGCGAAGCTCCTATGAATGGCTGCTTCGGTTGAAGCGTCGCGCGTCACGGTGTATTCTGAAAGCAGCTGAGGAGAAGGGGGCTGGGTGATGCAACAACGGATCTTTGGCCTGGAAAACGAGTATGGCCTGATCTTTTCTCCCAACGGGAAGATCTACCTTCCGATGGAGAAGGTCCTGGGCTATATCTTCGAAGGGCTGATTCCCAACAGCTGGCCGTCCAACGCGTTCCTGGTGAACGGTGCGCGGTTTTATCAGGATACCGGCTGTCACCCCGAGTACTCTACGCCGGAGTGCGACAACATTCTCGACTTGGTGATTCACGACAAGGCGGGCGAGCGCCTGCTGGAGGCTTGTTTGCCGGCGGCTGAGGAGCGGCTACGGGAAGAAGGGCTCTCCGGCGAGATCTACATTTTTAAGAACAACACCGATTCGCTCGGAAACACCTACGGATGCCATGAGAATTATCTCATGCGACGGGATGTGGATTTTTGGAAGGTGACCGAGCAACTCATCCCCTTTTTCGTCACCAGGCAGATCTATTCCGGCGCGGGCAAGGTGCTCAAAGTCTCCGGGAAGCCGCAATACTTCATCTCCCAGCGGGCGCAGCATATTCATGAGAAGACCTCGTCCTCGACGACTTCCTCGCGAAGCATCATCAATACGAGGGATGAGCCGCATGCCGATGCGGAAAAGTATCGACGACTCCATATCATCGTCGGCGATTCCAATATGTCGGAATACGCCACCTACTTGAAGGTGGGAACCGCTACGCTGGTGCTCTCCATGATTGAAGCAGGGTTCTCGGTGACCGGGATGGAACTGGAGGATCCCGTCAAAGCCATCCGCGAGATTTCTCGCGATCCCACGCTGAACAAGAAGGTCAAGCTCGATGACGGCCGGCAGATGACCGCGATCGAAATCCAGCGGGTCTACGTGAAGCGTGCCTCGGAGTTCCTCGACGCGCACGCGCATGATCCCGTGTTGGATGACGTGTTGGCCAAGTGGGTGTCGGTGTTAGATCGCCTGGAAGAAGATCCGATGCAACTCGTCCACGAGGTGGATTGGGTGATGAAAAAGCATCTCATCCAATCCTATACGGACAAAAAAGACTGTGGTTGGGATGATCCTCGGGTCTTTCTGTTGGATTTGCAATTTCATGACGTCAAACGTACCCGCGGGCTGTATTATTTAATGGAGAACCGCGGGATGGCCGTTCGGGTGGTAGAAGAAGAGGCGGTGCAGCGGGCCATGTCGGTGCCGCCGCAGACCACGAGAGCAAAAGTCCGGGGAGATTTTATCCGGTTTGCCAGGGCGAAGAACCGTTCCTATACGGTGGACTGGACCTACTTGAAGCTGAACGGGTACTGGGAGGAGACGATCCTTTGCATGGACCCGTTCAGTGCCGTGAACCGACGGGTTGAGGAATTGCTGTCGCAGGTGTCCGGTGCACGGTTGTATCGCTGAGGCGCTGTAACGGAGTGAGTCGAGCCAAGGCCATGTCATTTCTCGATCGCGTGCTCATCATTTCGGTCGTCTTGCTGGCCAGCGTGTTCCCGGTCGAACTGTTTCCCAATACGGGGCCTGTGCCTCGCGGAGGAGACGGACAATTCAGCGGCAAGCAAGGGCAGGTCGTGGTCGTCACGGTTCCGGACCTGAAGGACGCCGCAAGCGTCAAAGGACGGTTCCTGGGCCGCACCGTTTCGCTGTTTCCGAATCCCGCCGTCGGAGGAACAGGCTATATCGGGCTGCTCGGCATCGATCTGCAGGATGAGCCGGGCGCGCATGAGTTGACGGTCGACGCGCAATTGGGTGAGCAAACACGGCATTTCTCCTTTCAGGTCCTCGTCGTGAAGGAAAAGTTCGCAGTGGAGCATCTCAAGCTGCCGAAGGACAAGGTGGACCTCGATGAGAAGGCCGCGGCGCGGTGGAAGGCCGAGCAGGAACAGGTGCGCAAGGCATTGGCCGAAGAGTCCGCCATGCGATTGTGGCAGACCGGCTTCATCGAGCCGGTTCACGGCAAGCGCACCGGAATTTTCGGTAGTGTCCGTATCATGAACGGGCAGCCGAGGAATCCGCACAACGGAGAGGATATCGGCGCTCCGATGGGAACCGACGTCATGGCCAGCAATGACGGGGTGGTTCGCCTCGTCGTGGATCACATTTTTTCAGGACGAGGCATCTTTGTGGACCATGGCCTCGGACTCTACTCGATGTATTTTCATCTGTCCGACGTGCTGGTGAAGGACGGCGATTTGATTAGGGCCGGCCAGGTGATCGGCAAAGTCGGGGCCACCGGCAGAGCCACTGGCCCGCATCTGCACTGGGGCATGAAGGTCAACGGCGCTCGCGTGAATCCCTATACGCTGCTTGACCTGCCGTTCCCAAAGAATCCTGCTGCGGACCAACCGATGATGGCGGTACCCGCTGGGTCCACACAGCCGGACGCCACTCCCGTGGCCGTCGGCGGCGACACGCGCTAGCCAGTCTCCTTGCCGCATGTCCCTGATGACAACGACGGGGCAGATTATTGAGCCTGTGTCGTATCTCTGTAGGCTTCCTGCTGGGCAGGCGATTCGAGGGCGGCGGCGACGGCCTTCGTCAACGATTCAGGGGTGTAAGGTTTCGGCAGGAACGCCATCCGGGCATCGAAGTGCTGCAAGAGCAGACTGTCCCGCTCCGAATACCCCGATGTAAGGATGACTTTGAGCTCCGGTTGCAGGGCTTGGAGTTCGCTGGCCAGTTGCGCGCCACCCATGCCTGGCATCACCATGTCGGTCACCAGGAGCGCAATATGCCGTCCTTGATTGCGAACCAGCCTTAGCGCCTCCTCCCCGGATCGCGCCGCCACCACATGGTAGTGTTGGGCCACCAGGACCGTATGGGCCAGGCCCCGCACCATATCGTTGTCTTCCACCAGTAAAATGGTTTCGGATCGTTCTCCCTGCGACGTCGTAAGAGACGTCGTCTTGAGTGAGTCGGAGTCTTCCGCGAGGCGAGGAAGATAAATGGTGAAGGTGGTGCCTTTCCCCAGTTCGCTGATGATGCCCACGGTGCCGCCGCTCTGCCGGACAATGCCGTAGACGGTCGACAGACCCAGCCCGGTACCTTTCCCCAGCTCTTTCGTCGTGAAGAATGGCTCGAAGAGATGCCCCAGCGTTTCGACACTCATCCCGCATCCGGTGTCCCGAACAGCCAGGGTCACGTAAGGGCCGGGGGGTAAGGGATCAGGCCAGAAGGGATCGGAGTGGGTGACCGTCACTTCTCCGGTTTCCAGCTCCAATCGACCCCCATGTGGCATGGCGTCCCGTGCATTGACGACGAGGTTCATCACCACCTGCTCGATTTGCCCGGGATCCGCCTTGATGCGCCCTAACATCGGATCCAAGTCGAGTACAAGTTGAATGTCTTCGCCGAGGACACGTTTCATCAACTCGACGATGTCGCTGACACGATCATTGAGATTCAGGGGCTGGCGTTCGACGATTTGATGGCGGGTGAATGCCAGCAATTGCCTGGTCAGTCCGGTCGCCTTGTTCCCTGCATCTTTGATTTGGGCCATGCCGCGCTGGGCACGGGAGGTCAGTCCAGGTTCGTCCATCAAGAGCTCGGCCCAGCTGTTGATGATGGTCAGCAGGTTGTTGAAGTCGTGTGCGACGCCGCCAGCCATGCGGCCCAGGGCTTCCATCTTTTGCGCCTGACGCAACTGTCGTTCGAGTTCTTTTCGGTTGAGGAATTGGCTGATCATCGTGCCCAACTCCGAGAGGCGTTCCAGCCGCGACGGGGTGGGGCAGAGAACCTCCGAGATGAAACACTCGATGATGCCGAGGATGCTCTTCCCGGTCGAGATCGGGAAGGCGATCGCTCCGTGCAGATCGGCGCGCCGTGCCGCTTCCTGGGCGGGGAAGTCCGTTTCTTTCAGAATATCTGGGGAGAACGCGGCGGTGCCGGTTTTCCACGCGCGTCCGGCCAAGCCGGCGGTCTGTGCCAGTGACAGGGATTGATAGGTCTGCGTGAATGTGTCCAAGAGGGAGCTGGCACGATGCCACAATGCATTACAGTGGAGGGCCTGATCATGTGGATCGACGAGCCATAGGACACCCAATGTCCAGCCCTGCAGTTCGCACAAGGCACGGAGAATTCTCGGGACCGCTTCGCTGAGCGTCACCGATTCTTCGAGCGCAAGGCCCACGGCGAGTTGAACGGCGTGCATCGTTTCCGCCTGCCGGCGTTCGGTGATGTCGGTCTTGGCTCCGATCATGCGATACGGCGTGTGGTCGCGATCGCGCAACACATACCCGTGATTCACGATGTAGGCGTAGGTGCCGTCGCTTCGGCGAAAACGATATTCAGCTGTCCATAAGTGCTGCGTTGACTCAAGGACCAGCCTCAGATTGGCGACGACCGCATCACGGTCTTCAGGATGAATCTGGTCGGCCCAGGGAATCTGATGTCGCTGAAGGTGTGACGCCGCCGGGCCGTACACGGTCTGGTACGCCTCGTTGAACCACGCCGTGCCGGAGGCAATGTCCCAGTCCCAGATGCCGTCCTGAGTGGCAAGGCAGGTGAGCTGGAAGCGTTCTTCGCTTTTCCGCAAGGCTTGCTCGACCCGGTGCCGTCCCATGGCATACCGAATAGCGCGTCTCAGCGCATCGCCGGTCAATCGGCCCTTCACCAGATAATCCTGTGCACCACGCAACAGGGATTTTTCAGCGACCAATTCATTGTCGAGACCCGTCAGGACGATGACTGCCGCCTCGCCCGCCTGAAGGCGGACTCGCTCCAGGGTCTCGAGTCCATGGCTGTCCGGTAGTGAAAGATCGACGAGGACGGCGTCCACGGGGCCGGCCATGAGCTTGGAGACGCCCGTGTCCAATCGGTCTGCCCAATCGAGGGAGATGTCGTGAGGTTCCTGCCCGCAGAGCGCAGTCCGGATCAGTTCTGCGTCGTCCTCATTGTCCTCAATCAGCAACACGTGCATGTGTTACCTCTTCAACGTAGGAACCTTGGAGACCAGGGTCCAATACAGCTCGAACTCTTTGACGACGGCGATAAAGCGGGTAAACGTGACCGGCTTGCGAATGTAGGAGCAGGCACCTTGCTCGAATGAACGAACAATATCCTCTTCCCGTTCACTGACGGTTAGAATGACGACGGGCAGCGCGCGAAAGCGAGGGTCTGCTTTGATTTCGGCGAGCACCTCAAGCCCCGTTTTTTTCGGCATATTAATGTCCAACAAGACCATGCCCGGGAGCGGACATTGACTGAAGGGGCCTTCCCCGCGTAGGTAGTCTAAGGCTTCAGCCCCGTCACGAACTACGGCGACGCGGTTGGTCATGTTGACCGTTTCAAACGCCTCACGGATGAGCAAAATGTCATCTTCGTTGTCTTCCGCGATCAGAATGTCGAATGGTCTCATCGTCATGGTCCTACCTCTTTGGCAACCTGCCGGTTAATGCCGAATGTAATGAAAAATTCCGATCCTCCACCGTCGCGAGGGGAAACCCAGGTGCGCCCGCCATGCCGTTCCGCCACCTGACGAACGATGGCCAAACCGGCTCCGGTGCCTTCGATATCGCGGCCTACCGCACGTCGGAACAACTCAAAGATTCGATCGTATTGATCGGAGGGCACGCCGGGGCCCCGATCCCTGACCACCAATCCGACGACTTCCTCCCCATCGAGATCGATTTCAATGTGGGGAGCGATCTCGATGTCCGGAGGTGTCCCCGGTGCGACAAACTTCAATGCGTTGGCGACCAGGTTGTAGATGCCCTGCACCGCCCACGTCTTATTGACCCGCAGTCGCGGCAATGGCGAGCGCACGGTGATCCTGGCGCAGGTCGATTTGATGCGGCTTTCCAGCCGCCGCAAGACTTCCTGGACCAGCTGGTTGGCATCGATCTCATCGACGGGTGGCTCCATGCGCTGTGCGCGGGAGAGTTCCAGAATATCCGTGAGGAGCTGGTCGAGCCGCTGTGTGGCCCGGACGATACGGCGGAGGAAATCCTGCCCCTTCTCATCCAGTCGATCTGCATACCGTTCCTGGAGGAGTATCGAGAAACTTTCAATCGCGCGTAGCGGTTCCTTCAGATCGTGTGAGGTGACGTAGAGCAGCGTTTCGAGATCCTTGTTCTTCTTCAAGATCATCTGTTCGGCTTGCCGCCGTTCCGTGATGTCCCGGTTTGTTTCAAGCACGAGGCTGTGGTCGCCCGCTCTCATCAGGCCCCATCGGCTCTCCACGAGCAACTCCCGTCCGTCTTTAGTGCGATGATGAATTTCTCCGGTCCAGGCACCGGTGGCGTCCAATTCGGCGAGAATGTCGGCCAGGGGGCAAGGAAGGGTACTCTTGAGAAGCGTATGACTGTTCCTGCCGATTGCTTCGGCCCGTGTATAGCCATACAATTGCTCGCAGCCTCGATTCCAATCCAAAATGCCGCGCTCGGTATCCCAGGAGAAAATCGGCTCGTAGGATAATTCGATGAGCCGACGTTGTTGATTCACTGTGGCCTCGGCACGTTTGCGTTCCGTGATATCGCGGGCAATCGTCGATACGGCCGCAACCTGGCCGTTTGCATCCAGAATGGGGGAGACGGTCAAGGACACCTGGATGGTATGGCCGTCTTTATGGATTCGTATGCTTTCGAATTGCTGGATGCGGATGCCTGCTTTGATCTCCTCGATGAGGATCGATTCTTCCGCACGATGGTCCGGTGGCAGGATGCGGAGAATCGGTTGGCCGATAATCTCTCCACTGGGGTAACCGAACATGAGCTCGGCGCTCTTGTTCCAGGATAAGATCCGTCCATCGAGGTCTTTGCTCATGATGGCATCGGAGGATGATTCGACGATGGCGGCCAGCCGAGCCTGGATTTCCTGCGCTTGTTTACGATCATGTATGTCGGTGTAGGTTCCCACCCACTTCAGCACGTGGCCGTCCTGGTCCCGGACCGGTATCGCATGGGCATGGAACCAGCGGTAGATTCCGTCAGCCCGCTTGAAGCGCAGTTCAGCATCGAGGGTGTGGATACGAGCCAGGGCCTCCCGCCATTGCTCGGCGATTCTCGGGCGGTCTTCGGGGTGGACGTGCGGGAGACATCCGGTGCTGACGGGCTCGTCGGCGGCCTTTCCCGTATATTTCGCCCATTGTGGACTGAGATAGTCGCAGGTGCCGTCAGGAAGACAGGTCCAGATCGGCAGAGGAAGCGATTCAACCAGTTCTCGAAACCGGTTTTCGCTGGCGGTCAACGCCTGCTGAATCTGTTGGCTTTGCGCCAGTTCTTGCTCGAGGCGCTGATTGGATGCTTGAAGTGCGGTCGTGCGTTCCGCCACTAAGGCCTCCAGCGACTGATGACTGTCTCGCAAGGCCTGATCCACGCGTTTCCGCTCCGTGATATCGATGAGGGTCGAGCGAGTCGCGATAAACCGTCCTTCGGAATCGGTCAGAGCTGTGGCGTTGAGCAGGACGAACAATGTCGATCCGTCTTTTCGTATCAGCTCAAACTCGACGTCCTTGACATGACCGTCCGTGATAACTTTCGGAAATTGTTCTTTGAACAAGCGGATTCCAGCAGGCGTGAAGAATTCTGTAAATCGTTTTTGGCCGATGAGTTCTTCCTTGCTGTACCCCAACCAGTCCGATTCCGTTTGATTTATGGCGACGATGAGGCCGGTGGAATCGAGAGAGTGATAGCCACATGGGGCGTGGTCGTAGAGGTCCTGCACCTCCGCGACGGTTTTCTGCAACCACTGCGACTTTTCCTGAAGGGATGTGTGTTCTGCGGCCAGCCTGGTTGACTTGATTAGCTCAAGGGTCAACCTCTTCTCCCGGTAGCCTAAATAGGCGATGAGTGGGAAGATGGAGAGGCAGAAGGAACGGCTGACTTGCGGCAGCCAGAAGGGGACGCCAGGCACTTCCGGAGAGAGGATGTACCCGAATAATGTCAGCACGGTGCAGATCGCCGCGACGACGGGTGAGCTCCAGGGATGGGACGTCCTGGATGTGAGGACAAGCGGCAGGATATAGAGAACCCACACTGAAATGCCGCGGGGGGTGAGGCAGTCTAGGGCAAACACGCCACCGACGAGGGCGGCAATGAAAGCACATACGCCCAGTTCGCGAACGCGAGGACTCAGCTTCTCGGTCGATAGCCCGTCGCGACCATTACTGGTCATAGGGCTCCTCTTTCATAGCGAACCGTACCGTCGCTACTACAGCGAGAGATCAGGCAATTGTTCCATTTACTATGGAGAGGAACAATAAAATCCAGTAGATGCGATGGGCCCTAGTGAAATACCTGGGGTGCTCGCGGGGGAGGGAGAATTACTCGGTAGCTGAGAAAATTGCTGAACCTGGTTCAAGCTGGGAGAGACGCTAAAAGTTCGTCTCGATACTTGCGGATGTTTTATTGAGGACAGTGGCGGCGGCTGTCGAGAGCGCTGCGTCGTGGTCATGATCGAGGGCATAAATGCGGAATTGCACCAGCCTGGTTGGTAACAGATCAAGGAACTCTTCCAGGGGCTCGGTCGACAGCCCCTTTGTCCCCGGGTCATAGACGAGCAGGGGAATGCCGCGCGTATCCTTGGGGTCGGGGCGTGGATCAAGCGGCGCCATATCGACGCGGAACGGCAGGTCTTGAAGCTTGGACGGCAATGCGTTCTGAATCTGCTGCTGGAACTGTTCATGACTGGGAAAGTCCATGCCCCGCTCGATACCCTTTTCTTTGAGGACGGTGCTGTAGGCCATTTTCCATTTCACGTCGCGGTTGAGGATATGCGCCCACTCCTGGTGTAAGCGACGCAGGCTGATTTGTCCGGCCTTTTTCCATCGTCGCACATCTTCCAGCAACGACCAATCCGTCAGGGTCAGGTAGTCCTCCATGTGCGTCGACGGGTTGGCGGGAAAGAGCCGCTTCATGGTGTTGCCGAAGATATCGCGCAAATGGATGTCGATCGCTCTCGTGGTCCGGTGATAGTACACGTTGGAATAGAGGTACATGCGCGTATTGAGGAACATGTGGAGGGCCGGGAGTCCGGTTTTATGGATGGTGAAGCCTTTGTCGGTGATGATGGTGTAGTGGATCAGCCGAGTGAGATCGACCGGTCCGACCGCGACGCCGCACATGTAGGCATCGCGTAGGACGTAGTCCAGATTGTCGGCCGTGTAGCTTCCCGAGATAACCGGCTGGAGGACATTGATCCAACGTGGAATGCGGGAATTGTCCTTGCCCTTCTCTTTCAAGATCACGTGGGCGATATGATCGGGATTCAATTCCTCGCCCCGGTCGAACGGGCCGGACGGACTGCGGCGGATTTTTTTGATCAGCGGCCCGAGATGTTCCCGCACGATGATCTGGCCCAGTTTCTCGTGGGAGAGGCCGAAGCCGTGTAGATAGTTGTCATCGAAGAAATGGCAGAAGGGACCATGCCCGATGTCATGCACGAGCGCAGTAATCCGCAAAAATTCCTCTACGAACGAGGCTGAGGGAAGATCGGGGACGGCCTGTCGTAGAAATGGATACAGATGACGAGCAAACCGTCCGGCGACATGCATGGTCCCCAACGAGTGCACGAACCGCGTGTGTTCGGCAGAAGGGTAGACCCATCGAGCGCTTTGCAGCTGGTAGATGTAGCGCAGCCGTTGGACCCAGGGCGAGTCGATCAGATCCTTTTCCGTTCGCTCGGACGGATCGGGTGTCGCATAGGGGACGGTGAATGAGACGTATTCATGGATCGGATCAGCAATAAGCGCGGAACCGTCATAGGGTGCTGGAGGAATGGCGGAAGGTAGTTTCATGCCTGGCCGATCGATGGCTGATCTTAGCCTAGGCCGGACGACGGGGGCAAATGCGTTGCGCAGTCCGCCGCGGTATTCCGTCGATATTTGGTGAGCACGAAATAGGCGATGGGATAGGCCAGCAGAGCGCCGGCAATGCTCAGGACCATCCCGCCGAGCACAAACGGCCAGGCATAGGGCGCGACCTGATGATAAATGCCCATGAACGACAGGTCGCTCCAATCGAACGAGGGAACGTCCCGCACCCCGAGCAAGGTTGCGCCGGTCCAGTAGGTGGCGCCGAGAATGGGGATGAGCGTCCAGGGGTTGTTAAGAAAGGCTCCGGCGAGCAGGGCCACCACGTTCCATCCGAACGCCCAGGCGCAGAATCCCACCATGATCATATGAAGTCCATATGCCGGCGAAAAGCCGATGAAGGTGCCGATGGCAAACGCCAGCGCCGTCTTGTGCGGCGATTCGTCGAGATGGAGAATTTGGCGAAACAGCGAACGTAGGTTAGTCATGCAATGTCCGCAGACGTCTGCTGCTACGAAGGCCGTCGGAAATGTTCATAACTGATGAGCGGAAGAGCGCCGGTGAGGCCCTGCTGCGTTCGTAAGCGTAGGCCGGACCGCTTGGGCGTGATGGTCCCGATACAGGTGAAACGGAAGGTGGTGTTCCCTGCCAACCGATCAAACCGGGCTTGCCGATCGGCCGGTACGGTGAACAGCAATTCATAGTCTTCTCCGCCTTGCAGTGCAAGTTCCTGTGGTGCGATGCGGCGCGCAGCCGCGTAGGCTCGGCAGGCCGGGGAGATCGGGAGCGCATCGGCCAGGACGTCCGCCCCGACGTGGCTGTGTTCACAGATGTGACGGAGATCTCCGGTAAGGCCGTCAGACAGGTCGATCGCCGCCTCGGACAGCCCATGTTTGACGAGCCACTGGCCTTCGGCGATGCGGGCGGATGGGCGATGGTGGCGAGCCAGGAGAAATCGCCTGTGAGTGGACGCGAACGAGTGCTGTCGGCGCGAACTCAAGAGGCCCAACCCGGCACGCGAGTCACCGAGTGTTCCCGTGACGTAGAGCCGATCTCCGACGCGTGCTTCGCTGCGTAGCAGGGCGTGGCCGGGACGTACGACGCCGGTCAGGGTGATGCTCAGAAAGAGCCCGTGTTTGGATGCGGAGGTGTCGCCGCCGACCAGGCAGACTTGATATGGGGCGGAGGCCTGCATCATGCCGCGGTAGAGTTGTTGGATTTGCGTGGTGGAACAGGTCGACGGAATGGCAATGGCGACGAGCATGAACCGGGGGGTTCCGCCCATGGCGGCGATGTCGCTGAGATTGGCGATCGCGGCCCTGTAGCCGATGTCCTCACAGGACGAGGTGGCAAGGTCGAAGTGGACCCCTTCTGCCAGCAGGTCCGTTGTCATGAGGGTCCATTCGGTCGGGGATGTCTTGAGGATCGCGGTGTCGTCGCCGATGCCGAGCGCCACCTGCCGATCCGGTTTCGCCGCCTGTGCTTGGAGGCGCCGGATCAGGCCGAACTCGCTGCTCACCGGACTGGCCCGGCGGGACCCACGTGCCGGCATCAGTGCACCGGATCCTGGGACATTCGTAGGAACAGCAGGTCGGCGATGACGATCGTGCGCCTCATGCACAAGAGGTTAGAGGGAGAGTGATGCGGAGACCCTCGGGCGTTGTAGACGACGCCGTGACGATTGCGTCGCGCGTGCCGATCCGCTGGCCTTCACCGCTTTCTTTGCGGGCGTTTTGGGCGTTGCTGCGCCCGCCTTTCTCGACGAGGTCCGTCGCAAGGCGGCTTTGATCACATCATCCACGGTATCCACGAAGATCAACTCGATGCCTTTGAGGATGTGTTTGGGGATCTCTTCCAAATCCTTCTTGTTGCGTTTCGGCAGGACGACCGTCGAGAGTCGCGCTCGCTTGGCGGCGAGAATTTTTTCCTTGAGGCCGCCGATCGGGAGGACACGCCCGCGTAAGGTGATCTCGCCGGTCATCGCCAGATCGCGGCGTACCGGCACTTGCGCCAGCGCGGAGGCAATGGCCGTGGCCATCGTGATGCCCGCTGAAGGCCCGTCTTTCGGGGTCGCCCCTGCCGGCACGTGGATGTGAATATCGTTCTTCGCGAACTGGTCGGGGTTGATGCCCAGCGTCTTCTCCCGCGACCGGACATAACTTAAGGCCGCCTGGGCCGATTCTTTCATGACGTCGCCGAGGTGACCGGTGAGCGTGAGTTGCCCCTTGCCCTTCATGACGGTGGCTTCGATATACAGCACATCACCGCCGCTTTCGGTCCACGCGAGGCCGGTGGCGACACCAATTTCATCTTTTTCCAGCTCTGCTTCGGGGACGAATTTCGCGACGCCCAGAAATTTGTTCAAATTGGTGTGATCGATGGCATGACACTCCGCTTTGCCTTCCGCGACTTTTTTGGCCACCTTCCGCATGAGGTTGGCGACCTCACGCTCAAGATTGCGGACGCCGGCCTCGCGGGTGTAGTGCGTGATGACATGGCGTATCGCCGTCTCCGAGACGCGGATATGTTTCTCGGTGATGCCATGCTCGTTCATTTGCCGCGGGATCAGGTATTTTTGGGCAATGCCGAGTTTCTCTTCCTCCGTGTAGCCTGGGATGTCGATGACCTCCATGCGATCACGCAGGGCTGGGAGAATCGGGTCCATCAGATTCGCCGTCGTGACGAACATGACTTCGGTCAGGTCAAAGGGCACCCCGAGATAGTGATCGGTAAAGGTGCTGTTCTGTTCGGGGTCCAGGACTTCCAGCAGCGCGGCCGAGGGGTCGCCGCGAAAATCCATCCCCACCTTATCGACTTCGTCGAGCATGAAGACCGGATTGTTTGTGCCTGCCTGCTTCATGCCCTGAATGATCCGTCCCGGCAGGGCGCCCACATAGGTGCGCCGGTGGCCGCGGATTTCCGCTTCATCTCGGACGCCGCCGAGGCTGATGCGGACGAACTCCCGGCCCAATGCACGGGCGATGGATTTCCCCAGCGAGGTCTTGCCGACGCCAGGCGGGCCGACGAAACAGAGAATCGGGCCCTTCATCTTTTCCTTGAGCTTTCGCACGGCGAGGTATTCGATGATGCGTTCCTTGACTTTTTCCAGATCGTAATGATCCTCGTTCAGGACCTTCATCGCCGCTTTGAGGTCGAGGTTATCTTTCGACTTTTTGTGCCAGGGCAGTTCGACCATCCATTCCAGGTAGGTGCGCACGGTGGCCGACTCGGCCGTGTCCGGGTGCATCTTTTCGAGGCGCTTGAGCTGTTTCTCGGTTTCCTTGAGGACCTTCTCGGGCATCTTCGCGTCTTTGATCCGCTTGCGGAATTCAGCGACTTCTTCTGCCCGTTCGTCCAGCTCACCGAGTTCTTTCTGGATGGCCTTCAACTGCTCGCGAAGGAAATATTCGCGCTGGGTCTTGTCCATCTCTCCCTTGGCTTGCGCCTGGATCTTTTGCTGCATCGAGAGGACGTCGATTTCCTTCGCGAGAATTTCGCTGATCTGGCGGAGTCGCTGAATCGGATCGACGATTTCTAGGACCGTCTGGGTAATGTCGACCTTCAATCCCAGGTTTGAGGCGACCATGTCGGCGAGGCGGCCCGGGTCTTCCAGGTTTTCGATCACGACCATTACATCGGGAATGAGCACCTTGCCGAGGCTCACGATTTTCTCGATCTGCTCTTTGACCGTGCGCATGACCGCCTCGGTCTCCAGCGTGGAGCCGGGCTGTTTCGTCTCGACGAGTTTCTCGATACGGACGGAATAGTAGGGGTCGTTTTGGATGTATTCTTCGATCCGGCCCTTGGCGAGACCTTGCACCAGGATCTTGATCCGCTCATCGGGGAGTTTGAGCATCCGCATGATGATGCCCACGGTGCCGACCGGATGAATATCCTCCGGCTGCGGATTCTCCACATCCAGCGACTTCTGCGTCGCAAGGAACAGCATCCGGTTTCCCGCCAGGGCCGCTTCGATCGCCTTGATCGACATTTCCCGACCGACGAACAGCGGCAGCACCATGTAGGGAAAGACGACGATATCGCGCACCGGTAGGAGGGGGAGCTGGTCGGGCGGTTCGAGGTTCTGGTTGTTTGAAAAGTCTTGTTCTACTGCTTCAGCCATGAGGCTCCAGTTTGCCGATCTAGAGTGTTCGTGTGATGTCGTGCCGTGGCACGGTTCGGGCGACGGTCATCCGTTCGGCCCGTGGCTAGGTAGTGGTGGTGCGTGTTCGACCTTGGCCTCGACGACGCGCGTCAGTGGCTGTCGGGCGGAGTCGCTGTTGCAGGAACTCGCCGAACGCAGGTCCCAGGGACGGGTTCTTGAGCGCCAATTCCACGGTGGCGATGAGAAATCCGAGCTTGTCGCCGGCATCATGCCGCTGTCCCTCGACTTCGTGGGCGAACATCGGGGTGTTCTTGACGAGTTGGCGCAAGGCGTCTGTGAGCTGGATTTCTCCGTTCTTGCCCGGCGGGGTCTTGCGGAGGATCGGGAAAATTTCCGGCGGCAGCACGTAGCGTCCGATGACCGCAAGATTGGAGGGCGCATCGGCCGGGGCCGGTTTTTCGACCAGGTCGTCGACGCGATGGAGGCCATTGCGCACTTTACGGGCGGAGATGATCCCGTACCGGCTGACTTCCTGTTGCGGTACCTCCTGCACGCCAAGGACTGCGCCTTTGCGCTGCTTGTAGATATGGATTAGTTGGGCGAGACCGGGCACCGACGCATCGATGATTTCGTCACCGAGGATGACGGCAAACGGTTCGTCGCCGATCAGGTGTTGCGCACAGAGCACCGCATGTCCGAGGCCCATGGCTTCGGGTTGCCGTACGTAGCAGAAGTTGGCCAGATTGGAAATGTGCCGCATCTGATTCAGCACCTGGCCCTTGCCGCTGCCCTTGAGATTTTCTTCCAGTTCCAGCGAACGATCGAAATGGTCCTCGATCGCACGTTTGCCTCGGCCGGTGATGACGATGATGTCTTCGATGCCCGACGCGACCGCTTCTTCGACCACGTATTGAATCAGCGGTTTGTCGACCAGCGGGAGCATCTCTTTGGGAGAGGCCTTGGTCGCGGGGAGAAAGCGTGTGCCCAGTCCGGCAGCGGGAATAATGGCTTTACGTACATCGGGTCTCATCATAGGGGGATAGTATGTGAAGGGGTAGGTGAAGTCAAGATTTCGTCGGCTCTTTTCAGTCGCGACATGGCGCTCGTGATGCGGGGAAACTCCTTTACATTGAAAAATGTGGTCAATATAATCCGAGAGTTTTTCTGCAGATGTGCGGTGGTGCTGCAACGAAAGCGGCGCATCGGTGATGACAACGGGAACAGTTCGTCAGTGCCTGCGCAGGGCCGGTCGGTCCGCTGGTCGAGACGTGACAGTGGGCGTGGCGGTTTCCCATTTCGAAATTCACGGCAACCAGTGCTTGCATTCCCAGGCGGTACGGAAGGATGGCGGTGACCAAGTCGGGAGGCAGGCGGTGGGTGTCGGTTCTCATGCTCGCGCTCGTGGTGCTCTACGCGATCAGTCTGGGCGACCTTCTGTATGCCCAGGACGGCGTGCCGGCGGTGACGTCGGTCACGATTCGCGGCCAGAAACGCATTGAACTGCAAGCGATCGAGGGCCGTCTCACGCTCAAGGCCAACGACCGATTCACGGCCGACGCGCTTCGGGAACAGGTGAAAATCCTGTACGGGACCGGCTATTTCGAGGACGTGCAGGTCGAAACAGAAACCGTGGCGGGCGGGGTGTCCGTCGGGTTCATTGTACGGGAGAAGCCGTTCATCACCGAGATCGTGTTCGACGGTAACCAAGAGCTCAGCGACGATAAGCTCAAGGAAAAGATTACGATCAAGAGCCAGACCTTTCTGGATCAGCAACAAGCCAAGGAAAGCGCCGAGAAGGTGCGCCTCGCCTATCAGGAAGATGGATACTACAACTGCCAGGTGATCCCCGTCATTCAATCGGTGGATGAGGACCGGAAGCGGTTGACCTATTTCATCAAGGAAGGGAGCAAGGCCAAGGTCCGGCACATCCATTTCGATGGCATGCGAGCCGTGACCAAGGAGGAAATCTTCAAGGTGACGGCCACGCGCGAGTGGATTCCCTGGTACGGGCTCATCACGCAGCTGAAGATCCCCTCGGTGCTCTCGGATGCCGGCGTGTTGAAGCGCGAAGAGCTCGGGAACGACATCGAGCGTATGCGCGAAGTCTATCTGAACAAGGGCTATCTCAACGTGCAGATCAGCCAGCCGACGTTGGAATTGAGCGAGGACAAGAAGTGGTTTGAGCTCAACTATTCGATCGTCGAGGGCGAGCCCTTCACTGTCGCGGAGGTCGGGTTCCGCGGCAATACGGTGTTCGAAGACCATGAATTGCGGGAGGGATTGGGGATCCGTCCCGGCGAAATCTTCCAACGGGCCAAGATCCGCGGAGAGATCACCCGCATCACCGATCTCTACGGCGCGAAGGGCTATGTCTTCGCCGATGTCGTTCCGAACGTCACGCCGGATAATGCCGCTCATACGGCCACCATCACCCTGAACGTGAAGGAAGGGGAGATGATGCGGATCCGGGAGATTCACGTGACCGGCAACGACAAGACGCGGGATAACGTCGTGCGTCGGGAATTGCGTCTGGACGAACAGGACGTCATCGATACCTTGGCCTTGAAGCGAAGTTTTCAACGATTGAACAATCTCAACTTCTTCGAGACCGTGGAAATTCTGCCGCAGCAGGTCGACGTCGACAAAGTCGACCTCAATGTGAAGGTGAAGGAAAAGCCGACCGGTCAGTTCAGCATCGGCGGTGGATTCAGCACCCTGGATAAATTGGTGGCGATTGCGGATATTACGGAAGGTAACCTCGGCGGGAACGGGTGGCTAGGCCGTATTCGCGGGCAGTTGGGGCAGCGACGGTCGCTGGGACTCGTCACGTTCAGGAATCCCTATGTCAACGATTCGTATAATGCCCTGCAGTTGGACATCTATCGATCGATGACCAACTACCTTTCCTATTTCGAATCGAAGTCGGGCCTCAGCGCCACCTGGAGTCGATGGTTGTCGGAGTACGTCAACGGCAGCGTCAGCATTTTCGGCGAGCAGTTGCGCTACAGCGATCCCCAAGATGGGTTGTGTCCTGATCTGATCCCGCTCATCTGCCGCCAGCTCGGGACGCAATCCTCGACCGGGTTCCGCACGGCCATTTCACGCGATACGCGCGACTACTATCTCGATCCTCGCAGCGGGTGGCGTATGCAGCTTGGTGTGGACTACGGGACGCCCGCCATGGGCGGAACGAACCATTTCTATAAACTGTTTGTCGACGTGATCAAGTATACGCCGCTGGTCTATGACACCCGTTTTTCGATTCGAGCGCGTTACGGGCAGACGGAGGGGATCGGGGGCCGGCCCATCCCCTTGACGGAACGGTTCTTCGTGGGAGGCATCAATACGATGCGCGGGTTCGTGTTCGGGCGGGCAGGTCCCGTGACGCCGTCCGGTTCGTTGTTGGGGTCCGCGAAGGAACTCATTTTCAACAACGACTTTATCTTTACCATTTCGTCCGAAGCGAAGTTGAACGGTGTGTTCTTCTTCGACTACGGTAACGGGTTCGACGACAACGAGCCGGTGCGGTTCGACAAGTTGCGGGCCACAGCCGGGTTTGAAGCTCGGTGGATTTCACCGTTCGGCCCGTTACGGGCGGCGTACGGTATCAATCTCGATCCACGTCCGACCGAGCGGATGGGGGTGTTCGAGTTTACGATCGGCTCACTGTTCTAGGTCGGTGCTGTCCGACGAAACAAGGGAAAGGACAGGCGGGAGATGGGGCGATCACAAGACCGAACAGGGGTGACTCACGCCCTGCAGGGCGGGGTGTGTCTGGTGCTGCTGGCGATCGCGCTCGTGCTCGGCGGCTGCCGTTCCGGTCAACAAGTTGCGCCGGCGGCGACGCGGATCGGTGTGGTGGATCCACAGCGCATCCTGGGCGAGACCAACGCCGGCAAGAAAGCCAAAGACCTGCTGGCCTCGTTTGCGAAGAACCGGCAGGCGTTGATCGAGCTGGAAGAAAAAGAGCTGCGGCGGATGGAGGAAGACTTTGTGAAGCAGGGCAGCGTGCTCAGCGCCACCGCGAAGCGTGAGCGAGAAGAGCAGTTCCGTCGCCGGATGGCGGAATATCAGCAGAAGGTGACCGACCTGAATCGCGAAGTGCAGGACAAGCAGAAGGACGTGCTGGACGGATTCCGGGACAAGATTGAGGCACTCTCGGGCAAGGTGGCCAAGCGGCTGAACTTGCAGGCGGTGTTCGACCGCGGGCGGGGCGGGCCGACGATCTATTCCGATGAAGCGGTGGATGTGTCGTCGCAGGTGATCGAGGAATTCAACAAAACGTATCCATAGAAGAGGGATCGCATGAACGGACGTAATTGGATCGTAGGCGTCGTCGCGCAGGTGCTGTTGGCTTGGGGGGCTGACTCGGCCCAGGCTGCGGAGCATATCAAGGTGGCGATGATGGACCAACAGCAGGTCATCGAGCGCAGCGTGGCCGGGAAACGCGCGCTGGAGGAACTGAAGAGTTATTCCGTCACGCGCCAGAAGATTATCGATTCCGACGATCAGGAATTGAAGGAGTTGGAAAAGGGCTTTCAGGATGCGAACCTCTCCGAAGACGTACGCAAGGAAAAACAAGAGCATTTCAGGGTGAAGTTGGAGGCGTATCAACGCCGGATTCAGGACTTCAACCGCGAAGTGCAGGAGAAGCAGCGATCGATGGTGGCGGAGTACGCGCAGAAAATTCAGGCCGCTGCCTCGACTGTTGCGCAGAAGGAAGGGTTTACGGCGGTGATCGACCGGGGGAGCGAGTCGACGGTCAAGATCGTCGTCTACGGCCATCCGTCGGTCGATCTCACGGAGCAGATCATCAAGGAATTCGATCGGCAGAACAAGTAACAGTCAGGCGTCATCGTTCATGCAAGACAGGAGGCGGGGCTGATGTCAGTGATGGACAGTATTGAGATTCAATCGATCCTTCCCCACCGGTATCCGTTTTTGCTCGTCGATCGCATCCGTGAGCTCGATCCGGACCGTCGGATCGTGGGGATCAAGAACGTCACGATTAACGAGCCGTTTTTTCAGGGGCATTTCCCGGGGCGTCCGGTCATGCCGGGGGTATTGATCCTCGAGGCGTTGGCTCAGGTGGGCGGCGTCCTGGCGTTCAAGTCGCTCGGCTCCGTGGGCCGTCCGGTGGTGTATCTCACCGGAATCGACGCGGCCAAATTCCGGAAGCCGGTCGTGCCGGGAGACATCCTCCGGTTGGAGGTGGATGTTCTGAAAAAGCGCGCGCCCTTCTGGAAAATGCAGGGCAAGGCGTATGTCGACACGGAATTGGTTTGTGAAGCGGAAGTCACGGCGATGGTGACGGATGAAAAGCCGGCTGCCGCGCAGTGAGCGGACGGCACGGAATACCGGCATTCGTGCGTTGAACAGGGTAGAGGGCGATGTGAGGAGGTGTGAGTGAAGATCCATCCGACCGCGGTGATCCATCCCAAGGCGGTGCTCGCAGATGATGTGGAAGTGGGGGCGTATTCCGTCGTCGGAGAACACGTCACGATCGGCGCCGGCACGCGAGTCTTTTCTCATGTGGCGATCGACGGCTGGACAGAAATTGGGGCACGATGCGAGCTGCACCCCTTCGTATCGGTGGGGGGGCCGCCGCAGCATATGCAATATAAAGGGGAGCCGACCAGGGTTGTGATCGGTCACGACAATATTCTGCGCGAGTATGTGACCGTGAACCGGGCGACTGTGCAGGGTGGCGGCGTGACCTCCGTGGGAGATTCGAATTTTCTCATGGCCTACGTACATGTCGCCCACGACTGTCACTTGGGTAACCATTTGATTCTGGCGAATGCCGCCAGTCTGGCCGGCCATATCACCATCGGCGATCATGCCATCATCGGCGGACTGTCGGGCATTCACCAGTTCGTGAGAATCGGCGCCTATGCCATGGTGGGCGGCTGCTGCGCGCTCGGCCAAGATCTCCCGCCGTTCATGCGTGCGGCCGGAGGGTACCGTGCCCGCATGTATGGGCTGAATTCCATCGGTTTGCGCCGGCACGGCTTTTCCGCCGAACGCATTTCCGCCTTGAAGCAGGCATACGAGCTGCTGTTCCGCTCGGGGCATCGGGTCTCGGAGGCCGTCAAGCTGGCCAGGGAAACCTTCGGCGCGAGTCAGGACGTGCTGCAGGTCGCCGAGTTCATGCAAGGCAGCAAGCGCGGCATTTGCCGGTCGGTTGGAAAAGGTCAGGAAGACGAAGAGGAATAACCCGGTGGGCGAGCAGGTGGATGCAGGTAGGGCGGCTCCCCAGGGCGGGCGGATCGGGCTCATCGCCGGTAACGGCCGATTTCCCATCATCTTCGCCGACAACGCGCGGCAGCTCGGGTACGAGGTCTGTGCGGTGGCGCATGAAGGGGAAACCGACCCTGAACTGGCGCAGCATGTCGATCGCATTCATTGGATCAAAATCGGGCAGTTCGGCAAATTGATCGACGCCCTCAAGAGTGACGGCGTGCAACAGGCCGTGATGCTGGGCGGGGTGAAGAAGACGCATGTCTTCTCGACGGTGCGCCCAGACTTACGTGCCTTGGCCTTGGCGGCCAAGCTGATTCATCTGAAGGACGACGATATCTTGCGTCGGGTCGCGGAGGAGATCGAACAGGAGGGGATCCGAATTTGCGAGTCCACGTTCGGACTGCAGGGGATTCTCGTCGAGGCAGGGACGTTGACGCGACGTGAACCGAGCAAGAAGGAGTGGGCCGACATTCAGTATGGCTGGGATGTGGGCAAGCAGATCGGGGCATTGGATATCGGCCAGTGCGTGGTGGTAAAGGACAGAGTGATTGTTGCGGTAGAGGCGGTAGAGGGGACCGATGGCGCGATTCGTCGGGGCGGCGAGTTGGCCCATGGCGGTGCGGTGGTCGTCAAGCGCTGCAAACCGCAACAGGATCTCCGGTTCGATCTGCCGGCCGTCGGCCCTCGTACGATCGAAGTGATGGAGAGCGTGAAGGCTTCGGTATTGGCATTGGAAGCCGGACGCGGGATTCTGTTGGACCGCGATGACACGATCGCGAAGGCAAACCGCGCGGGTATTGCGATCGTCGGGGTGACATGAGTCCAAACGGCATCAGGGCGGCAGTGCAGGGTGAGCGTCGAGGGAGGACCCGATGAAACCGCTGCGAGCAGGGGTCATCGGTGTCGGTCATCTCGGGCAGCATCATGCCCGGCATTATGCGACGTTGTCCGGGGTTACCCTGGCCGGCGTCTGCGATGCGTCGGCAGACCGTGCCCAGTTGATCGCCGACCGCCATGGCGTGCAGGCATGGACGACCATGGCCGATCTGCTGGCGCAGGTCGACCTCGTCAGCGTTGCCGTGCCGACTTCCGCGCACTTTGCCGCAGCCAAAGCCTGTCTCGATGCGGGCAAACATGTGCTGGTCGAGAAGCCGATCGCTGTGACTTCGGCCGAGGCCCGAGAACTGGTCGAGTTGGCGGCCCGCCGCGGTTGTCTGTTGCAGGTCGGGCATAGTGAGCGCTTCAACCCGATCATGCAGCGCATGCGACCCCATATCGAACGTCCGGCCTTCATCGAAGGCCATCGCCTCAGCGCTTTCGGGGAGCGGGGCACCGATGTCGATGTCGTGCTGGATCTCATGATTCATGACCTGGATCTCGTTCTGTCGTTCAACCCGGGGCCGGTGGAAGAAGTGCGGGCGGCCGGGGTTCCGGTGCTGTCGCCCAACATCGATATTGCCAACGCCCGCATCGCGTTTGCGAGCGGTTGCGTCGCCAACTTGACGGCCAGTCGCGTGTCCACCAACAAGATGCGCCGGTTGCGGTTCTTTCAGCGTGATCGGTACGTGTCGATTGATTTTCAAACCCGTCAGGCGATGCTCTCCAGGCGGGTTGAAGGCAGCGGCCCGCGTCCGACGATCGATGTTGAAACGTTTCAGGCGGGGGACGAGGAGCCCTTGCGGCTTGAATTGGAGTCATTTGTGCGAGCGGTGGCCGATGGATCGCGCCCCGTCGTGTCCGGGGAAGACGGGGAAGCGGCGCTTACCCTCGCGGCGCGTGTGTTGGATGCCATCGGGCAGTTCACACAACGTCACTCCATCGATGAGGCGAACGCGGCGGCCTTTGGCCACAATCCGGTGTAGAGAGGCCAGGTCTTGTCTGTTCGCATGAGCACAATCACATGCCGCGCATCCTAATCGTCACCGGAGAGGCATCCGGGGACCTCCATGGAGCCCACTTGGTCAAGGCATTGAAGGCGCTCTCCCCTGACCTCCAGATCGTCGGTATCGGTGGGGCGTCCATGCGGGCCGCCGGTGCGGAACTGGTGAGCGATATTCCGCAGCTGGACGTCATGGGGCTCATCGGCTTGTCCGCCGTCAAGGCGATGCTGCAGCGCATCTCCCGCATCCGAACCTTGATCAAGCGCGAACGATGGGACCTGGTCGTGCTGATCGACAATCCCGGACTCAACTTTCATTTTGCTCGCGTGGCCAAGGCCAGCGGGCTGAAGGTGTTGTATTACATTGCGCCGCAGGTCTGGGCTTGGCGCCGGGGGCGGATGCGCTGGATTCAGCAGCGTGTCGACCATGTGGTGGCGATTCTGCCCTTCGAGGAACCGCTGTACAAGAACGCCGGTGTGCGCTGTACGTTCGTGGGCAATCCACTGCTGGATGAAATCTCGCCCAGCTACGACCGCGCGGCGATTCGCCGCCAGTTCGGTCTGACAGACGGCGGCCCGGTGATCGGATTGTTCCCGGGAAGCCGCAAGGCCGAGTTGCTGGAGCATGTGCCGCTGCTGCTCGAGACGATACGGCAACTCGCGGAACGTCATCCCACGATGCAGTTCATCTTGGCGCAGGCCTCCTCGGTGCAGGACGAGTTTCTTGCCGACCTGCTGAAGAACAGTCCGGTCCCCATCAAGGTCTTTCGCAATCTGGCCAGTGAAGTGATGGCCGCGTCGGATCTTCTCGTCGTCAAATCGGGCACCTCTACCTTGCAGGCGGCGGTGGTGGGCACGCCCATGATTCTGTTCTATCGCGCGCCATCCTGGATCACCTACCGATTGGCGCGGTTGCTGATCCGGGTGCCCTGGATCGGTCTGGCCAATCTGGTCGCCGGTCGGGGGATCGTGCCCGAGTTGATCCATGACGAGGCGACGCCGGAACGGCTGGCCCATGAAACCGTGCGGTTGTTGACGGATCGTTCCGCCTATGACGAGATGAAGACCGCACTACGGTCCGTGCGCGAGGCGTTAGGCACGCCCGGCGCATCTCATCGAGCGGCAGAGGCCGTGTTGGCGGAGTGCCGGTCATGAAGCAGTACCTGCGGCTCCTCAGCTATCTGTACCCCTATCGACTTCGGTTGCTCGCCGCATTTGCCTGCGCCCTGCTCGTCGCCGGGTTATCTGCTGCCTATGCCTGGTTGGTGCGTCCGGTGTTAGACGGCCTCTTCATCAGCAAGGACGAAAGCCTGCTTCTGGTGCTGCCGGTCGCCATTCTGGCGGTGGCGGTGCTCAAAGGCGTGTTCAACTATGGGCAGAACTATCTGATGAATTACGTCGGAAATCAGGTGATCGGCGACATCAGGGAGCAGCTCTTCTCCAAACTGGTGCGGCTGCCGGTCCAGTTTCACGATACGAATACGTCCGGTCGTCTCGTGTCGCGGGTCATCAACGATGTGAATCAGATGGCCAACGCCGTCGCCGGTGTGTTGAAAGATCTGTTCCAGCAGGGGCTGACATTCCTGGCGATGATCGGGGTGATCATTTATCAGAACTGGAAGTTGGCGATGGTGTCCATGATCGTGGTGCCCCTGTCGGTCGTTACAATGGCCAGGATGGGAAAAAAGTTGCGGGGCCTCGCAACGCGCGGGCAGGAGCGCATGGGCGACATGGCCTCGACGCTCCAGGAAACGTTGGCCGGAATCCGAATGGTGAAATCGTTCGGACGGGAAGAAGAGGAAGCCAAGCGGTTTCGTCAGAGCAACGATGCGTTCATTCATACGACGATGAAGGCGATCCAGGTCTCGTCGCTGGGGTCCTCGCACATGGAAGTCATCGGGGTGATGGGGGTAGCGGGGATCATCTGGTACGGCGGCTATCTGGTGATTCACGACGAGATGACTCCGGGCGCCTTCTTCTCCTTTCTGGCGGCCATGTTCATGGCCTATACGCCGATCCGACGGTTGTCTGGCGCCAACAATACGGTGCAGCAGGCGCTGGCGGCGGCGGAGCGCGTGTTCGACGTGTTGGATCTTTCAACGGAACAGGAGGCCAACGGCGGGCAGACGGATCTCCCGGCAATTTCCAACTCGCTGGAATTCCGGCAGGTGGCGTTCCGTTATGAAGGGCAGACGGACGCGGCGTTGACCGGGATCGACTTGACGATTCGTGCGGGCGAGATCATTGCGTTTGTTGGCAGCAGCGGGAGCGGCAAAACCACCCTGGTCAGCCTGCTGCCGAGATTTTACGACCCGACCGGCGGTCAGATTCTGATCGACGGGGTCGATGTCCGCTCCTGCACGCTGCGATCGGTGCGCGCGCAAATCGGGATTGTGTCGCAGGAAGTGGTCTTGTTCGATGATACGGTGCGGAACAACATCGGCTACGGTCGGCAAGGCGCGACGACGGACGAGGTGATGCGTGCCGCGCAGCTGGCCTACGCGCATGAGTTCATCGCGCGGCTTCCGGACGGCTATGAGACGCTGATCGGGGAGCGCGGCCTGAAGTTGTCGGGGGGCGAGCGGCAACGGCTCGCGATTGCCCGCGCCATTCTGCGCGATCCGCCGATTTTGATTCTCGACGAAGCCACCTCCGCCCTCGATACGCAATCAGAACGCATCGTGCAGTTGGCGTTGGCGAACTTGATGAAGAACCGAACGACCATGGTCGTGGCGCACCGGCTCTCGACGATTCAAAATGCCGACCGTATCGTGGTGTTGGATCATGGAACGGTGGCGGAGGTCGGCACCCATGAAGAGTTGTTGCGCAGGGGCGGATTGTACAAGCGTCTGCACGCCATGCAGTTTGCCGATGCGCTACCGCAGTAACAGCATGCTGGAGATGGAGCGATCCCCGTGGTGAACGATACGTCCACAGCCACGCCACCGCAGCCGTTGACGAAACGCGCGGTGAATGCGTTAAAAGTTGCGGTGGTGCCGCCGGTCGGCTATGCCGTGATTCAGATCTTACGCCGGACGATGAGTTGGCGTACGGAAGGCGGCGAACATGTGTCTCGCCTCTTCGGAGAAGGACGGTCGGTCATCGTCTCGTTCTGGCATGCCCAGCAGTTAATGATGCCGTTGGCGATCCCGCGATTGGTGGCGCATGTCCTGATCAGTCAGCACCGGGATGGCGAACTCATCCGACGGATCATTGCGCGGTTCGGATTGGATGCCGTTCGCGGCTCCAGCACCAGAGGGGGCGCTGAAGCGCTGCGCCGCATGATTCGCATCGGCCGGTCGGGCGGCAATCTGGCGCTGACGCCGGACGGTCCGAAGGGCCCTCGCCAGATCGCTAAGATCGGCGTGATCCAACTCGCGCGGGCAACCGGCGCGCCGATCATCCCGATGGCGTTCGGCTGCTCAAAAAAAAACTCTTCGCGAGCTGGGACCGCTTCATCATGCCCTATCCCTTCTCTCGAGGCATCTTCCTCATGGGGCCGCCCATCTGGGTCTCGCCGGATGCGTCTGCTGATGAACTGGAGCGCCTGCGGCGGGAGTTGGAAGAGACCCTGAATCGCCTGACGATCGAGGCCGACGCGGCGGCCCTGCGGGCTCGTCCGTAATGTGGTACCTGCTCTATAACAGTCTCCTGCTTCTGGTCTCTCCGATCATTCTGGGTGTCCTGCTGGCAAAACAGCGCTGTCGGCGTGGGTTGCCGCAGCGCCTGGGATTGCGGCCGTTGACGCCGCCATCGGATTCGAGCATCTCATCGACCTGTATCTGGATCCATGCGGTGTCTCTGGGGGAAGTGGTGGCGGTGGCGCCGCTTGTGCGCGAACTTCGGCGGCGGTATCCCGATGCGCGCTTGGTAGTCACGACCGTGACCGAGACCGGGCGCGAGGCGGTGGAGCAGCGGCTGGAAGGGGTCGCCGAACATCGATATGCTCCGCTGGATTTCCCCTGGGTCGTGAACCAGGCGATCGATCAGCTGCGACCGAATCTGTATGTCTTCGTTGAAACGGAACTCTGGCCCAATCTGCTTCGAAGTTTGTGGCGGCGAAGGATCCCGTCGGTGCTGGTCAACGGGCGTCTCTCCACGCGGTCGTTCGAACGACAGCGCCTTCCCATCGTGCGGGGGTTCTATCGGACGATGCTGAATAGGATCAGCCGTTGTCTGATGCAGTCCCAGCGTGATGCCCAGCGCATGATCGATCTGGGTGCCGATCCGGCGCGGGTGACCTGCACGGGCAACATCAAGTTTGATCAGCCGGTCCCGCAGGCCACGGCCGGAGGCGTGATGGTCTCCAAGCAAGCCTTGGGATTCACCGAACGGGAACAGCTGTTGGTGGCCGGCAGCACCCATTCTGGAGAGGAGGAGGCGATCGTCGCCGCCTACCAGTCGTTGTGTGGCACGTTCCCCGACCTGCGATTGGTGCTTGCACCAAGGCATATCGAGAGAGCGGCACAAGTCGAGCAAATGGTCGCGGCGAAGGGGATGTCGGTGGCCCGCAGAAGCATGGGGAGCGGTGCAGGGGCCGGTCCGCAAGTCCTGGTGTTGGACACGCGCGGCGAGCTGGCGCTGCTCTATCGTGAGGCCGTCGTGGCGTTTGTCGGGGGAACGCTGGTCCCTGTCGGCGGGCACAATCTTCTGGAGCCGGCCGTCTGGGGCAAGCCGGTGCTCTTCGGTCCCCATACCGACCATTGCGCCGAAGTGGCGGCGCTGCTGTTGCATGCGCAAGGAGGGCGTATCGTACCGGATGCGGATGCGCTTGCGCAGGGATTGCGGGACTTGTTGAGTGATGCCGCAACGCTGAATCGAATGGGGCAAGCCGCGCGCCAGGTAGTGGCGGACAATCAGGGGGCGCTACAACGCAGTGCAGAAATCATTGCCACGCTGTTGTCGACGCAACCGATCTCGACGGAGCGTGACGGCGCACTGCACCTGGGGCGCGCGTCTCGCCACTCGTAGGGACCGCAATGATGTCAGCACACATGCAGCGCTGGTTTCGATGGGCGGGCTACCCCTATGAACTCGCCGCCAAGTTGCGCCTGTCGTGTTACGAGCTGGGCTGGTGTCGGACGCAGCGGTTACCTCGTCCCGTCATCAGCGTCGGTAATCTCACAGTGGGAGGGACGGGGAAAACGCCGGTCGTCATGTACATCGTCGAGCGGTTGGCGGCTCAAGGCAAACGGGTGGGTATTTTGAGCCGAGGGTATCGTCGTCGCAGCACGGCTCCCCACGTGCTCGTCGCCGACGGGCAGCGCATCCTGGTTGGTCCGGAGGATGCGGGTGATGAACCATACTTGATGGCGCGTCGTTGCCCACAGGCGGTGGTCGCGGTGGGAGCGGACCGGTATGCGCTGGGCCAGTGGGTGTTGAGCCGCGTGCCGGTGGATTGTTTCGTGTTGGATGATGGGTTTCAGCATGTGCAGCTCCATCGCGACGTCAACGTGCTGTTGGTGGATGCCACGGATCTCGAAGGGCTCGGTGCAGGGCTGCCGGTCGGGCGGTTGCGGGAGCCGCTGTCTGCGGCCGCTCGCGCCTCGATCGTGCTGGTCACCAGGGTGCAACGATCTGCGGATGCGGAGCCGGTCTGGCGGCGCTTGCAGGAGGCTTGTCCCGCACTGCCGCCTCCCGTCTGCGTGGGATTCCCCGCCGAAGAGTTCCGGCGAGTCGGGATGGAGGAGTGTGCGGCACTGAGCGCCTTTCGCGGACGTTCTGCCGTCATTTTCAGCGGGATTGGCAATGCGTCGTCGTTTCGTGCGTTGATCGAGGGGGTGGGGGTAACGGTGATCGACCACCTGGCATTTCCCGATCATGTGCACTATACCCATGCCATGGTGGAAGGCATTCGTGCCAGGGCGAAGTCCGAAGGCGTCGACGTGTGGCTGACGACCGAGAAGGATGCCGACAAGGTGGCGCCGTTTCTGACGAATGCGGACGCCTGTTGGGCCGTCAGACTTAGAACGGAGATTGTGTCGGGGCAGGATCGGTTGGAGGCAGTGTTGCGTCTCGATGGGCCGAACAAGGCGGCGGGCCATGCGTAAGGAAGAAATTCGTCGCATCGTCGTGCGCGGCCCCAACTGGCTAGGGGATGCCGTCATGTGCGAGCCCGCGCTGACGCAGGTGCGCACGTTGTTCCCGCAGGCGGACATCACGCTGCTCGTGAAGCCCGCCTGCGCTGACTTGCTGGCGCACCATCCCGCGGTCACTCGTACGTTGGTGTACGACGATCGGGGCCGCCACGCGGGGTTGACCGGGAAGTGGACCTTGGCTGGCGTGCTGCGCCGGCATCGGTTTGATCTCGCCATCCTGTTCCAGAATGCGTTTGAAGCGGCATTGATCAGTTTCCTGGCCGGCATTCCGCGACGATACGGTTACGCGACGGACGGGCGGAGTCTCCTGTTGTCCGATCCGGTCCTCGTGCCGCCTCGCAGCGCGCAACGACATCAGGTCGAGTACTATTGGGATCTACTCAAACCGCTGGGCGGGCAGGGCCAGCCGCCCGCTCCGCGCCTGTTTGTGACGCCGGAAGAAACCGCCTTGATCGCCGGGCGTCTCGCTGAAGCCGGGATCGGCGTGTCGGACCTGGTCATCGGGGTGAATCCGGGCTCGACCTATGGTCATGCCAAGCGCTGGCTGCCGGAGCGGTACGCCGAGGTGGTCAATCGAGTGGTCAAAGACGTGCAGGCCCAATCCGGAAGACGAGTCGGTGTGGCGATTGTGGGGGCCAAGGGCGAGGAGCCGCTGGGCAAAGCCATTGCCGATCAGATCAAGACGCGGTCGGTCGTGTGCTCAGGGCAGACGACCGTGCGGGAGTTGATGGCGCTCGTGAAGCGCTGCCAACTCTTCCTGACGAACGATACGGGGCCCATGCATGTGGCTGCGGCCTTCAACGTGCCGTTGGTGGCCGTGTTCGGTCCGACGGATTGGAAAACGACATCGCCGTTCCGGGTCGACGCACAGTTGGTGCGGCAGCCGGTCTCCTGCGCGCCCTGCCTGCTGCGGGAATGTCCCATCGATCATCGTTGCATGACCGGCGTGACGGTGGAGCAGGTACAGGTGGCGGCGTCACGACACCTGCCGCTTGTCGTCCAGTCCCCTGCCGAGCCGGCGCCGTCGGTGGTTCCTGTTCTCTCGCCCACGTCGTTGGCTGGGGTCACCGTGTTTTTGGATCGTGACGGCACCTTGAACATCGACAGCGGGTACCTCAAATCGCCGGATGCTCTCACTGTGCTGCCCGGAGTCGGCGCCGCCCTGGCTAAGCTCAAACAGGCCGGTGCACGCTTGATCGTGGTGACGAATCAATCCGGCCTGGGCCGCGGATATTTTACCTCCAAAGACCTGGAGGCCATTCATCACAAATTGCGACTGGTGTTAGCTGAGGACGGCGTGACCCTGGACGGGCTGTATTTTTGTCCCCACCACCCGGATGATCAGTGTAACTGCCGCAAGCCGGCGCGGGGCATGATCGACCGGGCGTTGACCGAGTTGCAGGTTGATTTGAGCCGCGCCTATCTCATCGGGGATAGTGCCCGCGATGTCGAACTTGCCAGGAAGGTGGGCGTGCAGGGCATCCTGGTCATGACCGGACCCTCGGGAGCGGAAGCCTTGGCCGATCTGACGGCGCGAGACCTGTCCCCGGATCATGTGGCCGAGGACCTGACGCGGGCGGTGGACTGGATTGTCGCCCATGCGACGCGGATGCCGGCTGCCGACCTGTCGCGCTGATCGAGAGAGCATCCCTGGTGACCCCATGAGCGAGCCTGTTCGCCGCATCCTGTTCATTAAACCGAGTTCGCTGGGCGACATCGTGCACGCGATGCCGACCCTGGCTGTATTGCGCGAGCGGTTTCCTCAGGCCGAGGTCACCTGGCTGGTCAAGCGACAATGGGCGTCGGTGGTGCATGTCATGGCCGGCGTGGATCGGGTCTGCGCGGTCGATCAAGGGATGGCGGGCTGGTTGAGTCGGGTGCCGGAACTCCGTGCGGCCGGCTTCGATCTTGTCGTCGACCTGCAGGGCCTGTTCAGAAGCGGCGCCATGGCCCGGTTGACGGGCTGCGCGAGGCGTATCGGGTTTGCCAATGCGCGTGAGGGGAGTCCGCTGCTGTACACCGAACGCGTGGCAGTGCCGGCCACGCCCATGCATGCCGTTGATCGGTATCTGCTTGTGGCGGAGGCTTTGGGCGCAGTGCGCCCGGCGAGGCCGCGGTTTGATTTCATCGACCGGCCGGAGGACCGGCAGGCCGTCGACACCCTGATCGCGCGAGCCGGGATCGACGAGTCGTCCCCCTGGGTGGCAATGAATGTGTCTGCGCGGTGGGAGACGAAACGCTGGCCGCCGCAACATTTTGCGGAAGCCGCGGACCAGCTTGCCGAGCGGTATGGTGTGCCGGTGGTCCTGATGGGGGGACCGGCGGAACGACCGGAATCCCAGGCGGTGACTGGACGGATGCGTACGAAAGCGGTTGATCTGACGGGACAGACCCCTGTAGGCTTGCTGCCCGGTTTGTTGCGCCGGGCCAGCCTGTTGTTGACGAACGACTCCGGTCCGATGCATATCGCGGCGGCGGTGGACACCCCTGTGGTGGCGCTCTTCGGCCCGACCGATCCGGTCAAAACAGGACCCTACGGCCATGGGCATGTCGTGTTGTCCTATGCGGTCGACTGCAGGCCCTGCTTGCGCCGGGAGTGCGCCCGTGCCGTGGCGCTTGAATGTTTGACGGGCGTGCGACCGGAGCAGGTCGTCCAGGCGGTGATGCAGCAACTCGGGCGAACGTCATAGTCAGGAACCGTGTGAACATTCTCATCGCAGAATCCAGCATGGCGGTCGGCGGGCAGGAGTTGGCCGTCCTGCTGCATGCCGAACGTTTGGTGAAGCGTGGCCATCGCATCCTCTTGGTGCTGGAGCCGCGTAGTCCCATCATGGCGATGGCGAAGGAGCGCGGATTGCCGGTTGAGTCCTTTGTCATGCGGCAATGGCGGCTCCCGCTCTCGATTCTGGCGTTTCGCCGACTGCTGACGCGAGAGCGTCCCGATATCGTCCACGTCAACAGCTCGCGCGACAGTTGGATCGCGGCCCTTGCCACCAGAATGCGACATCCGCGCCCGCCGGTGATCCGTTCGCGGCACATTTCCGCACCCCTCAACAAGAACGCCACCACGCATCTGCTCTACCGGCGCCTCTTCGACCTGGTCATCGTGACCGGCAGCGAGCGGAACCGGCAGGATCTCATTCATCGAGACGGCCTGTCTCCGGACCGTGTCGCTGCCTTTCCCATCGGGCTCGATGTGGAACAGTTTTCACCGGCGCCGCCCCGGCACGATCTCCGCGCCGAGTTGGGGATTCCATCCGGGCATCTCCTGGTCGGGATGATTTCTTACCTCCGCGATTACAAAGGCCATCGCTATCTTGTGGAGGCGGTGCCCGAGGTGTTGAAGCAGCACCGGGACGTGACGTTCCTCATCGTGGGGGAGGGACCGGAGGCGCAGAATATTCACGCGCAGATCGAACGATTGGGCCTGACGGCGTCGGTGCGTATGTTGGGATTTCGGGAGGATCTCCTGGATGTCTTTCGCTCGTTGGACTTGTTCGTCATTCCGACGGTGGAAGGCGATACCATTCCGCAGGTGTTGATGCAGGCACTGGCGGTCGGCTTGCCGGTTGTGTCCACGACTACTGGCTCCATTCCCGACGTGATCAAGGACGGTGACTCGGGTGTGCTCGTGCCGCCTCGTGATGTCGCCGCATTGGCCGGGGGGATCGTGCGTCTTGTGCAGGATGCCTCGCTCCGCCATGCGATGGGGAGCCGTGGCCGCCAGCGGGTCGTACAGACCTATTCCATCGACCGCATGGTGGATGAGTTGGAACGGGTCTATCGACAGGTCATGAGTCGATCGGGTTCTGCGTCATGATGCCGCGATGGGCCGGCGCCGGGACCTCGATTCGTAAGACGATCCTGTTCTGGTGGATTCTCTTCGTGGTCATTCAGACGGCGGAGCGGGTGTTTCTCCTGGGGGACGCACTGGAACAGGAAACTCCGTCCGCCGCGCTCCTTCTGAAAACACTGGTCGTCGGGGTGCGGGGAGATTTCATCACGGCGACCTTTGCCCTGGCGCTGGCTCTGGCCGGGGCGACGGGGACTGTGCTGGTCCGCCATACATGGGCATCTCTGCGCCAATCGCCGGAGGTGCTTGCGCGCGCCTTTCGTCCCACGTTGCACGTGAGTGCGGGACTTGTGGGCCTGTTGCTGTTCGCGCTCCTCTGCGTCGACATGGGCTACTACGGGTTTAATCGCCAGCACATGGATTTTGTGTTTCTCGAATACATCGGGGATCTGTTCACGCCGACGACCACGACGGGTGGCACCAATGTTCAGGCGATGCAGCAAACCAGCGCGGAACTGGGGGCGGCCGGCAAGTGGGCCTGGCGGTTGGCCTGGTTTCTGGCGCTGCAGGCTGTCGGTATTGGGCTGTGGTGGTGGAGTTTTTCCGCTGCGGTGGTGCCGGCCTTGGATCGTTGGCGTCTCGGCTCAGGATTTCAGGCCAATGCGGTGCTGGTCGTCGCGTTGGTCGCCGGAGGTGCCGGCTTTCACCATTCCGGCCCCTATGGGATTCGCATTGCGCCGATCGGCAGCATGGTCTATTACACCCTGGCGCAGAATCCGGTCCTGTTTGCGAGTGAAGCGTTGCGAATCGCGTTGGTCTCGCGAGGAAGGGGGGAACGGCAAGTCGGCACTGACACGATGCCCTACGATCTGGCTGTGCGGACTACTCAGCAACTGCTGGGCCCGGCCGAGACGTTTGTCGACTCCAGGTATCCGCTCGTGCGGACCATGACGACGTCATCAGACAGCGTTCGATTGCCCAAGCCTCCCAATATCCTGCTGCTGTTCCTCGAAGGGTTGGATCGCCGGTATCTGGGACAGACCTATGGCGGGGTGAAGGGCACGCCCTTTCTGGATCGGCTCAAGAACGATAGCGTCTATTTCCAACATTTCTTCTCCAACGGCGTGCAAACCTCCAGGGGGTTGTTTGCGACGTTGTGCAGTACGTTTCCGCGGCACGGGGCCGCCGCCATGAAGACACGGTACGCCCATGATTACCTGTGTCTCCCGTCGTTGTTGCAACGCCAGGGGTATCACACGGAGATGGTGATCGGCCAGCATCGTGATTTGAACCGACTGCAAACGTTCGTCGCTCGCAATGGACTTCAGCAGTTGCTCGACGAGGGCGACTTTTCTCCGGATGCCGAGCGCGCGGGGTTGGGAATCGTGGACGGAGCCTTGTTCGATCAGTTCTACGAACGCATCAAGCAGCATCAGGCGGAGAGCCGCCCATTTTTTCTCACGACACTGACGCTGTCGACACACCATCCCTTTGCCGCCCCGGACCGTCACCCGGACGTGCAGGCATTGCAGCAGCAGGTGGCGGATAAGTATGTCGCGGCCTTGCGTTATACGGATCTTGAACTGGAACGGGTCTTTACCAGGCTTGTCCGCGAGGGGCTGCTACAGAATACCATCGTGCTGGTTCTGGGAGATCATGGACGACATGAGCCGGTGGGACGCACGGACCTTGAACGGAAGGCCGGACATTTCGCTTCTCCGTTGTTGATCTGGATGGACGAGTCGTTGCGCACAGCGACTACCTACCGGCCTCGTACGGTCTCGGCCATTGCCAGTCAGGTGGATGTGGCGCCGACCCTGTTGGCGCTGACCGGTGGGCTTCCGGCAGTAGGATCCTTTGCCGGACATGACGTCAGTTGCCTGCTGGTTCGGGATTGTCTGCCCGACCAGGTGGCGTACCTCACGAGTGTGTACGACAATCTGGTGGGGCTCGCCAGTGCGGACGGCCTATTGCTGTACTCGCTGTCAACGGAGAGTTTTCAGGAGGCGACGTTGGCGTTCGAGCCGATTTCGGACGAGGCGGTCGGCCGGCCTCGCTTGTCCGCCACCCGTGGGCCGGAACTCCTCGCCGTGCACGAAGTGGCCAACGTGGCCCTCGATTCCAACCGCCTGTGGTCGTGGCGGGAGTTCGGCTCGCGACTGTAACGGCTGCAGGACCGGGGTTCGTCGTCGTCATCGATTAAGAAGGATTTTCGCTGTGGATCGTCTTCCCGTATCGGCCGTGGTGATTGCCTACAATGACGAACCCAATATGCGGGCCTGCCTGGATTCCCTCACCTGGGCGGATGAAGTCATCGTCGTCGATTCGCACAGCACCGACGGCACCGAGCGGATCAGCCGGGAGTTCACGGACCGGGTGTATCAGCATGACTTTCACGGGTTCGGCCGTCTGCGGAACGAGGCCTTGACGCATGCCACGCACGAGTGGATCTTCAGTCTGGATACTGATGAGCGGGCCACCCCGGAATTGCGCGATGAGATCCGGCGAGTGTTGGACGCTGGGCCGGAGGCCGATGCCTATTATGTGCCCAGGAAGAATTACTTTCTCGGGCGCTGGATCAAACATTGTGGCTGGTTTCCCGATTACCGCCAGCCGCAGCTATTCCGCAAGAGCAGATTCCGCTATCGGGAGGAACTGGTCCACGAAAGTTTCGATGTGGATGGACGGCTTGGGTATCTCACCGCCACGGCGCTGCAGTACCCGTTTCGCAACATCGATCACTATCTGGCCAAGCAAGAGCGCTATTCAGACCTCATGGCGCGACGTATGATCGAACAGGGGCGGTCGTTCTCATGGCATCAGTTGGTGTCGCATCCTGCATTTACCTTTGGAAAGATGTATGTCGGACGCAAAGGTTGTCTGGACGGCGTGCCGGGACTCATTTTGTCCGGACTGTATGCGTATTACACGTTCATCAAGTATGCGCGCTTCTGGGAACTCCAACGCCAGAGCCGCAGCGCGTCGCGGTGACGGCGTGACGGAGCAGCGCACGATGACGATTGCGGCCGTGATCATTACCAAGGACGAAGAACAGAACATTGCAGACTGTCTTGAGTCCGTCCGGTGGGCCGATGAACGTATTGTGGTGGACGCTGAAAGTCGGGACCGGACCGTGGAGTTGGCCAAGGCTGCTCTCTCGCAGGTGTTTGTGCGCCCCTGGCCCGGGTATGGGCCACAGAAAAACTTCGGGATCGACCAAGCCGGCTCGGACTGGATTCTCGTGGTGGATGCCGACGAGCGGGTGACCGACGGATTGCGACAGGAGATTCAGGCGCTGCTGGCCGGCGGACCACCGGCCGACATCGGTGGATACGAGATTCCTCGTCGGAACTATTTCTACGGGAAATGGATTCAAGGCGGCGGGTTGTACCCGGACTATCAACTCCGGCTGTTTCGCAAGACGGCCGGGCGCTACGACGATGTGCGATTGCATGAAAATTTCGTGTTGCAGGGCCGTCGAGAGCGGTTGCGAGAGCCCTTCATCCACTACAGCATGCCGACCGTGCACCACCACATCCGCAAGATGATGCGGTATACGACGCTGGGAGCGGATGAAAAACTGAAGCGCGTGACCCACATCAGCGGGTGGACCATTGCCACCCACCATATCGGGACCGTGCTGAAAACGTTGGTCACGCGCGGTGGGTATCGCGATGGGGTGCACGGCCTGGTCGTGGCGATGTTCGCCGGCCTTCATACCTTCGTCAAGTACGCGAAGGCCTGGGAGCAACTCAACGTGAACCGTGACAAATGAGGGTGAAGGGGAGTGCCGCGTGCGTTTAGCGGAGGCATCGTTCGTTTGATGCGGATCGGGATCGACGCGGCATCCATCGTGGGCGATAAGGGGGGGGTCGGGTGGCACACCCATCATCTGCTCCACGCGTTGTTGGAGCTGGATGACGCCGATGAGTTCGTCGGGTATCTTCGGCCCGGATCACTGACGGCAGGCACGCTCGACGGCTGGCCGCTCCACCGTCGCCTCCACTGGGTGGAGACGCCCCGTTGGTCCATGGGCTGGCGTGGTCGGTGGGATCGCTTGGATCTGTATCACGGGCCGAATTTCAAGATGCATACGACGGGGCGGTTCGGGGGCATTGTGACCATCCATGATCTCTGGTTGGCCCGGCATCCGGAATATTCGCGTAAACTTTTTGGCCAGGCCGGTTCATCCAGGCGGGCCATCGCCACAGCGAACCGAGCGAGAAAAGTCGTGACGGTGTCGGAGTTTTCGGCCCGGGAGATCGAATCCCTCTACGGCATTGCCCGTGAGCACATCGTCGTCATTCACAACGGAGTCTCCGATGACTTCGCGCCCCTGCGTCAGGCAGAGGTGAGAGCGGAGCTCTTCCATCGCTGGGACATTCCGGCGGCGGGGTTCATCCTCTTCGTCGGCGGCGCCGATCCTCGAAAAAACCATGCGGTATTTTTGCAAGCGGTGGCCAAGGTTCGTGCCCAACTGGGCGGCCGGGCCGTGCTGCTGGTCGGTGATCCGGATCATCCGCAGGGCAGCTATCGCGCGACGGCGCAGGGGCTGTCGTTGGACAAGGATGTCCGTTGTACCGGTCGTCTCGATCGTGAGGAATTGAGACGGCTGTATTCGTGCACCGACCTCTTCGTGTTTCCGTCACGGTACGAAGGTTTCGGTATGCCGGTGCTGGAAGCGATGGCCTGCGGCGCGCCGACCGTTACCTCGTCGACGTCCTCATTGCCCGAGGTGGCGGGTGATGCGGCCTTGCTCGTGGATCCGGACGACGTGGAGGGGCTTGGCCGAGCCATGGTCACCGCTCTGTCCGATGCGAGTCTCCGAGACGGTCTTCGGCAGCGTGGATACGAACGCGCCCGACTCTTTACCTGGCGGCGGGCGGCAGCGTCTACCAGTGCCCTCTACCGCGAGCTTTGCACATGACGCCCATCGGCATGATGCCTCCCAAGAAGATCCTCATCATCAAGTTGCGGCATATCGGGGATGTGCTGCTGTCGACGCCGGTGCTCCGTGCATTGCGAGACGCCTTTCCCGACGCGCAACTCACGATGCTCGTCAATCGCGGAACGGAAGGGGTGCTGGCCCATCATCCGGATGTGAACGAAGTGCTGTGTCTTGAAAAAGGCGCATGGGTTGACCAATGCAAATTTGTGTATGGTCTTCGAGAGCGGGGATTCGACTGCGTGATCGACCTGACCGACGGCGACCGTTCCGCTGTCATCAGCTTCGCGACCGGGGCGCCTATTCGGATCGGATTTAATGCGGAGCACCGCTGGCGCGGACTGTTGTACAGCAGGGTGGTGAAGCCGCGCCCGGTCGATCAGCATCGTGTGGAGTACGACCTCTGCGCCTTGAGAGCGCTGGGCCTCGATCCCAAACGGGGCATGCCCACGGTCTCTGTCTCCGAATCGGAAGAAAAGATGGCGGACCAATGGTTGAACGAACAGGGTTTGACCGGTGATCATGCCCTGCCGTTGGTGCTGTTGCAACCGGGCGCACGGTATTCGTTGAAAGTCTGGCCGCCTGAACGGTTTGCTCAGCTGAGTGACCGCCTCGTGGAACGGTTCCATTGCCGGATTTTGCTGGGTGGTGATCAACGGGAGCGTGAGGTCGCCGAGCAGGTCGCCCGAAAAACGCATTGCGCGCCGATTGTGGTGGCCGGGAAATTTTCCCTACTGCAGTATGCCGCGTTGGTGAAACGGTGCGCCTTGTTCGTGGGAAACGACGGCGGCGCCATGCATATTGCCGCGACAGTGGGCACGCCGGTGGTCGCGCTGTTTGGTCCGACCTATCCGCAGCGGTGGGGACCGCGTGGCGGCCTGACGCAGGTGATGTATAAAGGTCTGGATTGCCGGGCCTGTTACCATCCCAGCTGCTTGCGCGGGGACGACAGTTGCATGCGTCAGATAAGTGTAGACGAGGTTTATGAGGCCGCAAGCCGTATGCTGGCAGGACGAAGGGGATCGTCGTCAGAGTTGATCGGTACAGTCGACTCCGGGTCGGGAGACCAAGAAGAGAGCATCGACATTGATGGCAACACAAGATGAAGATCCTGTACCTCACGGATGCCGAGCGCGATTATTTGGCTGATCAGATCTATGACGGGCTCTGCGCCGTGCTCGGCCGTGATTGCGTGATCGATTTTCCCCGTAAGGAGCTCTATCACCGGGCGTCGTCGACACAAGCGGGTTCCGCTTCCGACGCGGACCTAACCGTTGATCGCGTCGCGACCCTCATTCACGAAGGAACCATCGATTTGGTAGTCGTGTCGTCTCCGCGGGCCGGAGCGGTCAGGGCCTGTCTGGAACTCGCCAGGCTCGAGTCCCTGCCGCCTGTCGTCTTTCTGGATGGGGAAGACGACCGACACATTCGTGACGATTTGGCGCGATCGTTGCGCGCAGGACTGTATTTCAAACGGGAGTTTCCGCTGAATGCAGCGGCTGCCGGTTCGAGAGGGCGGTGGTCGGACGACGCGGCGCCGTTGTCAGGCTCGGCGACTCGTCTGCACCCCTTACCCTTTTCCGTCACAACAGCCGAACTTGAACCACTTCCCACGGCTGTTAGGGACGTGGACGTCTCTTTCGTGGGGCGGGCATCCCATAGAAAGCGGGTTCGCGCGGTGAAGTTGCTGACGGGGGCCCCTGATATTCGGTTCGAGGGAGGCATCTATGCCGAGCCTACGGATCGAAGCTCCAAACTGGCTGACTCATGGTTCGGCATCATGGCCGCCAAGTTGCAAGGCGACCCGCCGGGGCAGGGATCGAGTGAGAAGTTGGGCCGCGAGGCGTACCGCTTGTTGTTGGCCCGCTCCAAGATGGCTCTATCGGTGCGGGGAGGCGGGTACGATACTCTTCGTTATTGGGAGATTGCGGCTTCGAAAACGCCCCTGATTGCGGAAGCGCCGGACATTGTGATCCCCCATAATTTTGAACATGGGGTACATGCCATCTTTTGCCGTCCGGATTTGGCGGATCTCGTCGAATGGGTTCGACGTCTTCGCGACGACGAAGCCCTCCGGAACCGACTGGCCGATGCGGCCTATGAGCACGTTCTTGCCCATCACACGTCGGCTCGTCGGGCCACATACATGCTGGATTTATGTCGAAAAATGCTTTAGAGGTTTTCCGTGACACCGGTAACTATAGTGATCGCGCTCTACAACCAGCTGGCCTTCACGCGGCAATGCATTGACTCGCTCAAGCGCTATTCGCCCGACAGCGTCGAATTGATCCTCGTCGATAACGGCTCGGCCGACGGCACGGCCGATTATCTTCGTACCGTGAAGGCCACGACGATCCTGAACCCGACCAACCTTGGTTGTGCCAAGGCCTGGAACCAGGGCATCCGGGCCAGTCATGGGGCGGTGATAGGGATCCTCAACAACGACATCTTGGTAACGCCGGGATGGCTGGACGCCTTGCTCACGTTCATGGAGAAGCAGGGGCTGGGCATCGGGTGCCCCGCTGCGCGGGAAGGGCTCCTCGATTACGATCTGCCGGCCTACGCCAAGCTCTTTACCGGCGCCTGCGCAGAGGCGGTGCGGTACGAACTGTACGCGCCTTGTATGCTGATCCGCCGGGAAGTGTTCGACCGCGTCGGACTCTTCGATGAGGGGTTCGAATTCGGCGGCTGTGAGGACACAGACTTCCTGTGGCGTACTAAGGCGGCGGGCTTTTCTGTCGCGATGACCGGTTCAGCGCTCATTCACCATTTTTCCAAGGTGACGCAAGATGCCGTGACGCGGCACGAAACGAACCAGTATTGGAACCACAATATGGCGCACTTCACGCGCAAGTGGGGTCGCACTATCCGCGGGAACTGGTTTGAGCGGCGATGGACTGACATACGAGACAAGTGGGTCCGGCGATCCGAGTTAAAGTGTTTTGGCCATACATTGGTCGAAAAGCCGCCTCCGACCGGCACAGCCAGGGGGCAAGTCTCGTGAGCGGACGACCACATGGGGGCCCTGAGTCTATGGAAGCTGGGCCGGACCGAGCATGAAGATCGTCATCGCCGCCTGGCATCTGAAAAACTTCAACGTGGGAATCGGACG